>Ga0209628_10000540_pt1 | contig 23339 bp, 25 predicted proteins | sample TergutCu122P4_FD_187285 | JGI IMG/M metagenome (GOLD analysis project Ga0209628, IMG submission 187285) | Cubitermes ugandensis P4 segment gut microbial communities from Kakamega Forest, Kenya - Cu122 P4 (SPAdes) (version 2) | ecosystem: Host-associated > Arthropoda: Insects > Digestive system...
CGGCGTGGACATCATCGAGCCGAAAATGCCGCCATTGGAGATGGAGAAGGTGCCGCCGGTCAGTTCCTCGATGGAGAGCTTGCCGTCCTTGGCCTTCGTGCCGAATTCGGCGATCTTCTTCTCGATCTCGGCGATGGTCATCTGGTCGGCGTTGCGCAGGATGGGCACGACCAGGCCGCGCGGCGAGCCGACGGCGATGCCGATGTCGATGTAGCCGTGATAGACGATGTCATTGCCGTCGACGGAGGAATTGACGATCGGGAACTTCTGCAGCGCCGCGCAGGCGGCCTTGACGAAGAAGCCCATGAAGCCGAGGCGGACGCCGTGCGCCTTCTCGAATTTTTCGCCGTACTGCTTCCTGAGCGCCATCACCGGGGCCATGTTCACCTCGTTGAAGGTGGTCAGGATGGCGTTGGTCTGCTGCGACTGCAACAGGCGCTCGGCGATGCGGGCGCGCAGCCGGGTCATCGGCACGCGCTGTTCGGGACGGTCGGCCAGCGCCACGCCGGTGGCCGGCGCGAGGATGCTGACGGCGGCCGGAGGGGTGGCGGCGCTGGAGCCGGAAACCGGGGCGGCCGCCTTCGGCGCGGCGGCGACGGCGTCTTCCTTGGTGACGCGCCCGCCGCGGCCGGTGCCGGCGACTTCGGCGGCGGCGATGCCCTTCTCGTCGAGAATCTTGCGCGCCGCCGGGCTGGCCGCGCCAGCCGGCGCGGCGGCGGGCGCGACAGCGGCGGCCTTCGGCGCCTCGGCGGCCGGGGCGGCAGCGCCGGCCTTGGCTTCGGTGTCGACCCTGGCGATCAACTCGCCGGAAACCACGGTTTCGCCATCGCCCTTGATGATTTCGACCAGCACGCCGGCGGCTGGCGACGGCACTTCGAGGACGACCTTGTCAGTCTCGATGTCGATCAGGATTTCGTCGCGGGCGACCGCTTCGCCGATCTTCTTTTTCCACGCGGCGAGCGTGCCTTCCGCGACGGATTCGGAAAGCTGGGGAACTTGGACTTCGATAATGCTCATGATGACTCCACTGTGCTTTGCTTGTCAGTACTCGATCTTGCCCAGCGCGGACTCGATCAGTGCCTTTTGTTGCTCGTTGTGCTTGGCCAGATAACCGACGGCTGGCGACGAGGAGGCCGGACGGGAAACCAGCAGCAGTTTCTGCTTGCTGCCCAACTGGTTGTCCAGATGATGGCGCGAGGCGAACCAGTACCAGGCGCCCTGGTTGCGCGGTTCCTCCTGCGCCCAGACGATCTCCGCGGCCTTCGGGTACTTGGCGAGTTCGGCGTGCAGGGATTCCTTCGGGAAGGGATACAACTGCTCCACGCGGATGATCGCCATGTCGGTGATTTTCTTCTCGCGGCGGGCGGCCAGCAGCTCGTAATAGACCTTGCCGCTGCACAGGATGATGCGCTTGACCTTCTTCGGGTCGATCGGGTCGATTTCGCCGATGACGCGCTGGAATTCGCCATTGACCAGATCGTCCAGCGGCGAGGCGGCGTCCTTGTGGCGCAGCAGCGATTTGGGCGACATCACGATCAGCGGCTTTCTCTGCATGCGGATGGCCTGGCGGCGCAGCATGTGGAAAACCTGGGCGGCGGTGGTCGGCACACAGACTTCGACGTTCATTTCGGCGCAAAGCTGCATGAAGCGTTCGAGGCGGGCCGACGAGTGCTCCGGCCCCTGGCCTTCGTAACCGTGCGGCAGCAGCATGACCAGGCCGCAGGCGCGGCCCCATTTGGCCTCGCCGGAGGTGATGAACTGGTCGATGACGACCTGGGCGCCGTTGGCGAAATCGCCGAACTGGCCTTCCCAGATCACCAGTTCGTAGGGATTGGCGGAGGCGTAGCCGTACTCGAAGGCGAGCACGGCTTCCTCGGACAGCACCGAGTCGTAGCACTGGAAGCCGGCCTGCTTTTCTTGCAGGTTCTTCAGCGGGTGGCAGGTTCCCTCGGCCCAGTTGGCGCGGTTCTGGTCATGGAAGGCGGCATGCCGATGGAAGAAGGTGCCGCGGCCGACGTCCTCGCCGGAAATGCGCACGCCGTAGCCGGACACCAAGAGCGACGCATAGGCCAGATTCTCGGCCATGCCCCAGTCGACGGGCAGTTCGCCCTCGCCCATGGCGACGCGGTCCTCGACGATCTTCTTGACGCGCGGGTGCAGCGCGAAGCCTTCCGGCAGCGCGGTCAGGCGCTGCGCCAGGCGTTTCAGTTCCTCGGCCGGAATGCGGGTGTCGCAGGTTTCGATGTAGTTCTTGACCAGATAGGGCGTCCAGTCGATCGTCATCGGGTGCTTGTAGCCGGCGAGCACCGGGTTGTACAGCAGTTCGCCCTTGTCCAGATGCTCGCGGTATTCCTGGATCATCTGTTCCGGGCCGTCGGCGGGCAGCGTGCCCTCGGCGATCAGCCGATCGCCGTACAGCTTGCGGGTGCCGGGATGCTTGCTGATGATCTTGTACATCAGCGGCTGCGTGACCATCGGCTCGTCCTGCTCGTTGTGGCCGAGCTTTCTGAAGCAGACGATGTCGACCACGACATCCTTCAGGAATTTCTGGCGATATTCCATGGCGATCTGGGTCACCAGCGCGACGGCTTCGGGGTCGTCGCCATTGACGTGGAAAATCGGCGCATCGATCATCTTGAAAATGTCGGTGCAATAGTGGCCGGAACGGTAGTCGCGCGGATCGCTGGTGGTGAAGCCGATCTGGTTGTTGACCACGATGTGCAGCGTGCCGCCGACGCCGTAGCCGCGAGTCTGGGCGAAGTTCAGCATTTCCTGGTTCACGCCCTGGCCGGCCACGGCGGCGTCGCCGTGGATGAGGATGGGCAGCACCTTGTTCTTGCTGCCCTCGCCGCGGCGAACCTGGCGGGCATAGACCGAGCCGACGACCACCGGGTTGACGATTTCCAGGTGCGAGGGATTGAAGGACAGCGTCAGGTGGCAGGCGCCGCCCGGCGTGCTGACATCGGACGAGAAGCCCAGGTGGTACTTCACGTCGCCGGCGGAGAGGTCGGTTTTCTTCTTGCCCTCGAATTCGGCGAACAGCATCGACGGGGCCTTGCCCAGCGTATTGACCAGCACGTTCAGGCGGCCACGGTGGGCCATGCCGACCACCACCTCATCGACGCCGAGCGCGCCGCCGCTGCGGATGGCCTCGTCCATCGAGACGATCAGCGATTCGCCGCCTTCGAGCGAGAAACGCTTCTGGCCGACGTAGCGGGTGTGCAGGTAGCGTTCCAGGGTTTCGGCGGCGGTCAGGCGCTCCAGGATGCGCTTCTTCTGCTCCGGGGTGTAGGACGGACGGGCGCGGATGCTTTCCAGGCGCTCCTGCAGCCAGCGTTTTTCGCTGTAATCCGTCATGTACATGTATTCGACGCCGATGGTGCCGCAGTAGGTCTGCTTCAGCGTTTCCAGGATGTCGCTCAGCTTGGCCTCGGCCGGCAGGCCTTTCAGCGAGCCGACGCTGAAGATCTGGTTCATGTCGGCATCGGTGAAACCGTAGAAGGACGGCTCCAGTTGTTCGATCTTCGGGCGCGGCAGGCGCTTCAGCGGGTCGAGGTCGGCCCAGCGCGTGCCGAGCAGGCGGTAGGCGGTCACCATCTGGCCGACCAGCGACTGCTTCTTGTGCTCGGAGGTGGGCGACTGCGGGGCGGCGAGGCGAAAGCCGCCGTCCCTGGCCAGTTCGGCAAAGGCCGCGATGACCGGGGCGTGGGCCACGTCGCGCGCGGCGAAGCCCGGCATCTGGGCCAGGCGGTCGAAATAGTCGCGCCATTCGAGCGATACGGCGGTCGGATTGTCGAGATAGGTTTCGTAAAGCTCTTCGACGAACGGCGCATTGCCGCCGAAGTACAGCGTGCTGTCAAACAACTGATTCATCGTGGTCATTGGCATCCCCCTGAGGGTTTCTTTCTCTGGCGGTACAGGCCGGGGTTGGGCGGCCCCGTGGAAAAAAGGGGCGACCAGCCGGTCACCCCCTCTCATTTCACCATTCAGCCGCGCTGGGCGAGCGGCACGACATCGCGTCTGGCCGCGCCGACGTACAACTGGCGCGGACGACCGATCTTGTATTCGGGATCGGAAATCATTTCCTCCCACTGCGTGATCCAGCCGACCGTGCGGGCCAGCGCGAAGATGCAGGTGAACATTTCGGTCGGAATGCCGATCGCCTTCTGCACGATGCCGGAGTAGAAATCGACATTGGGATAGAGCTTCTTGTCGACGAAGTACTCGTCTTCCAGCGCGATTTTCTCCAGTTCCTTGGCGAGCTTGAACAGGCGGTCGTTCTGCAGGCCCAGTTCGTTGAGCACGTCGTCGCAGATCTTGCGCATCAGCTTGGCGCGCGGGTCGAAATTCTTGTAGACGCGATGGCCGAAGCCCATCAGCTTGAAGCTGTCGTTCTTGTCCTTGGCGCGCTTGATGTATTCGCCGACGCGGGACACGTCGCCAATTTCTTCCAGCATCTGCAGGCAGGCTTCGTTGGCGCCGCCATGCGCCGGCCCCCACAGGCAGGCGATGCCGGCGGCGATGCAGGCGAAGGGATTGGCGCCGGACGAACCGGACAGGCGGACGGTGGAGGTGGAGGCGTTCTGCTCGTGGTCGGCGTGCAGCGTGAAGATGGTGTCGAGCGCATGCACCAGCACCGGGTTGGGGGCGTACTTCTCGCACGGGTTGCCGAACATCATGCGCATGAAGTTGGCGGTGTAGTCCAGATCGTTGTCCGGGTACATGAAGGGCGCGCCGGTGTTGTACTTGTAGGCCATCGCGATGATGGTCGGCAGCTTGGCGACCAGGCGGATGAAACTGATGTCGCGGTGCTCGGCGTCCGAGAAATCGAAGGCTTCATGATAGAAGGCCGACAGGGCGCCGACCACGCCGACCATGACGGCCATCGGGTGGGCGTCGCGGCGGAAACCGGAATAGAAGCGGGCAAGCTGCTCATGCACCATCGTGTGAATCTTGATGGTGTGCTCGAATTCGCGTTTTTCCTTGGCGTTCGGCAATTCGCCGTTTTTCAGCAGGTAGGTGACTTCCAGAAAGTTGCACTTCTCGGCCAGTTGTTCGATCGGATAGCCGCGGTACAGCAGTTCGCCCTTGTCGCCATCGATGAAGGTGATCGTCGACTTGCAACTGGCGGTCGACAGGAAGCCCGAATCATAGGTAAACAGGCCGGTCTTGGCTCCGAGGGCGCGGATGTCGATGCAATCGTTGCCGTGTGTCGGAGACATGATCGGAAATTCGACGGGAGCCTGTCCGTCGATGCTCAGGATTGCCTTGCGTTCGGTTGTCATGAAGAATATCCCTTTTCAGGTGTTGGTTGTTACTGCGCTGCCCAAACGGTGGTCAACGTCGAAGACTGCGCCCCCTGGCTTACTCAACACTTACGGAGCAAGGCCACGACGGGCGCGTGGCGGGGGTTTCCGGTTTCTGCCTGACCATTTATCAGGCTCCACAGATCATGATCCTCCATGTCGGCCAGCTCCGCAAACGCCTGCTGCTGCTCGTCGTTCAGTTGCGGGAAGCCATTTTCGAGAAAGCGCGTCAGCGTGATGTCGAGTTCCAGCAGCGCGCGCCGGATGCAACGCCAGCGCAGACGCTCATAGGCCGCTCTTTCCATCGCTCAGACCGCGCGGCGAACCATCATTTCCTTGATCTTGCCGATGGCCAGGGTCGGGTTCAGTCCCTTCGGACAGACGTCGACGCAGTTCATGATGCTGTGGCAGCGGAACAGGCGATAGGGGTCTTCGAGATTGTCGAGACGCTCGCTGGTCGCCTGGTCGCGCGTGTCGGCGAGGAAGCGGTAGGCCGCCAGGAGGCCGGCGGGACCGACGAACTTGTCCGGGTTCCACCAGAACGACGGGCAGGAGGTGGAGCAGCAGGCGCACAGGATGCACTCGTAGAGGCCGTCCAGTTCCTCGCGGTCTTCCGGCGATTGCAGGCGCTCGCGCTCCGGCGGCGGGTCGTTGTTGACGAGATAGGGCTTGATCGAGTGGTACTGCTTGAAGAACTGGGTCATGTCCACGATCAGGTCGCGGATGACCGGCAGGCCGGGCAGCGGGCGCAGCACGATGGGCTGCTTCAGGGCGTCGATGTCGGCCAGGCAGGCCAGGCCGTTCTTGCCGTTGATGTTCATGGCGTCCGAACCGCAGACGCCCTCGCGGCAGGAGCGGCGGTAGGACAGGGTGTCGTCCTTGGCCTTCAGCTTGGTCAGCGCATCCAGGAGCTTCCTGTCGGTCGGCTCCAGCTCGACCGAGATGTTCTGCATATAGGGCGCCGCGTCCTTGTCGGGATCGTAGCGGTAGATGCTGAATTGAACCGTGCGTTTGCTCATCTTGTTCTCTCCGGTCAGTAGGAGCGCGTCTTCAGCGCAATGGGTTCAACGGTCAGCGGCTGCATGGTGACCGGCTTGTAGGCGATGCTGTTGTCGAGCGGGTTGAACAGCGTGTGCTTCAACCATTCGGCATCGTTGCGGCCATTCGGGAATTCCGGCGTATCCGGCGCGTCGTCGCGGACGTGGGCGCCGCGCGATTCCTTCCTAGCCTCGGCGGAAATCATCGTGGCCTTGGCGACCTCGATCAGGTTTTCCATTTCCAGCGCCTCGGTGCGGGCCGTGTTCCAGGCCATCGACTTGTCCTTGATTTCGAGCTGGCGGGCGGCCTTCTCGACTTCCAGAATCTTGTCGACGCCGCGCTTCAACAGATCGCCGAAGCGGAACACGCCGGCGTGATTCTGCATGGTGCGCTGCATGGCCAGGCGGGTTTCGTGCACATTGGCGCCGTCCTTGCGGCCGTCGATGGCGGCGATGCGGGCCAGCGACTTGTCGGCGGCGTCCGGCGGCAGGTCGCGGTGCGCCTTGCCGGCCTTCAGATCCTCGACGGCGGAATCGCCCGCCGACTTGCCGAATACCAGCAGGTCGAGCAGCGAGTTGGTGCCGAGGCGGTTGGCGCCATGCACCGAGGCGCAGGCGCATTCGCCGGCGGCGTAGAAGCCGGGGACGACGGTGTTGGCATCGCCGTTCTGCGGCGTCACCACTCGCCCGGAATAATGCGTCGGGATGCCGCCCATCTGGTAATGGCAGGTCGGCACGACCGGCAGCGGCTCCTTGATGCAATCGACGCCGGCAAACTGCAAGCCGATTTCGCGAATGCCCGGCAAGCGCTTCATGATGGTGTTCGGGTCGAGGTGGGTGATGTCGAGCAGCACGTAGTCCTTGTTGACGCCGCAGCCCCGGCCTTCGTTGATTTCGGTGGTCATGGCGCGGGAAACCACGTCGCGCGAGGCCAGATCCTTGGCGTTCGGCGCGTAGCGCTCCATGAAGCGTTCCTTGTTCGAGTTGCGCAGAATGCCGCCCTCGCCGCGCACGCCCTCGGTAATCAGCACGCCCGCGCCGGCCACGCCGGTCGGGTGGAATTGCCAGAACTCCATGTCCTCCAGCGGAATGCCGGCGCGCGCCGCCATGCCAAGGCCGTCGCCGGTATTGATGAAGGCGTTGGTGGAGGAGTAGAAAATTCGGCCGGCGCCGCCGGTGGCGAAAATGGTGGCGCGGGTGTGGAAAATCACCACCTGGCCGGTTTCCATCTCCATCGCCGTGACGCCCAGCACATGCCCCGCGCTGTCGCGGATCAGGTCGAGCGCCATCCATTCGACGAAGAACTGGGTATTGGCCTTGACGTTGCGCTGATACATCGCGTGCAGCATGGCGTGCCCCGTCCGGTCGGCGGCGGCGCAGGAACGACGCACCGGCTTTTCGCCGAAATTGGACATGTGGCCGCCGAACGGGCGCTGGTAGATCTTGCCGTTGTCGGTGCGGTCGAAGGGCATGCCGTAATGCTCGAGCTCGACGACGCACTCGTTGGCCTTCCTGACCATGAACTCGATCGCGTCCTGGTCGCCAAGCCAGTCGGAACCCTTGACGGTGTCGTACATGTGCCAGTGCCAGTGATCCTCCTCGGAATTGCCGAGCGAGGCGGCGACGCCGCCCTGGGCGGCGACGGTGTGGGAGCGGGTCGGGAAAACCTTGGACAGCACGGCTGTCTTCAGGCCGGCCTCGGACAACTGGATGGCGGAACGCAGACCGGCGCCGCCGGCGCCGACGATGACGGCATCGAATTTCAGAACGGGAATACTCACGCTTACAGCCTCCAGAGAATTGCAGCAGCCCACGCGGTGTAGCCCACCAGCGCGGTCACGGTCAGCACATGCAGAGTCAGGCGCAGGCCCGTCGGCTTGACGTAATCCATCCAGATGTCGCGCACGCCGATCCAGGCGTGATAAAAGAGGCTGACGAAGAAAAGAAAGGTCAGGAACTTGATGAGGCCGATGGCGAAGATCCCGCGCCAGGCTTCCAGGGTGGCTGGGCGGACGGCCAGCAGCACGGCGGCCATCAGCAGCGAATAGACCGCCATGATGACGGCGGTGGCGCGCTGGGCGATCCAGTCCTTGAGGCCGTAATGGGCGCCGACGACGATACGGTTGATCACAGCAGAACCCCCCACAGGATGACGGACAGCGGAATGCTGACGGCCAGGACGGCAGCGGCGGACCTGGCGGAAGCCTCCTTGCCGACGCCGACATGCAGATCGAGCAGCAGGAAGCGGATGCCGGCGCAGAAATGATGGACGAAGGCCCAGATCAGGCCGGCGAGAATCACCTTGACCGGCCAGGAAGCGGCCAGCGACCGGATGGCGGCGAAGCTCTCCTGGGAAGCCAGGCTGGCGTCGAACAGCCAGAGCAGCAGCGGGAAGCAGAGAAACAGACCGGCGCCGCTGATGCGATGCAGGATCGAAACCTTGGCCGCGAGCGGCAACCGGATGGTGGTCAAGTCCAAGTTTTTTGGACGCTTCTTGATGGTCATTTCTGCCATGAACGTCATCCCTCGTTTTGATTTGCCTTGCGGCGAACCGCTCGTGCGTGGAAAAAGCAATTATACATTCAATCCCCCACCACCACGGCATCCCGGAGCGCCGCACGGGAGTCGACAACGGGCCTCATCCCAGCTCATTGCGATAATGATGGCGGCGCGTGCCGTACAGGCCGAGACGCCATTCCACGGGCCGGTTGCCATAGGTGTAAGCGGTGCGCTCGACGCGCAGCAACGGCTCGCCCACGGCGACGCCGAGGCGCGACGCGCTTTCCGCATCGGCGGCCACCGCGCGCAGGCGTTCCTCGGCGCGGATCATGCGCACGCCGTAGTCGCTTTCGAGCAAGCCATACAGGGAACACTCGCCGCCGCGCAGGGCGTCGAGCGTCAGGCCGGCGAACAGCTCGGCCAGGAGGTAAATCTGATCGAAAACCACCGGCTCGCCGGCAAAACTCAACACCCGGCGGATGCCGATCACCGCGTCGCCGGCCGACAGGCCGAGCGCCTCGGCCGCTTCGGCGGGAGCCGCCAGCATTTCACAGCAGAAAAAATCGCTGACCTGCGGCGTCACCTTGCCATCATCCGGCGCCAGGCGCAGAAAGCGATAGAGGGAGCGCGGATCGGCATGGGTCGCCACGAAGGTTCCCTTGCCCTGGCGGCGAACCAGCATGTTCTCCGCCGCCATCTCGTCGATGGCCTTGCGCACCGTTCCCTGGCTGACATTGAAGCGGGAGGCCAGCTCGCCTTCGCTCGGAATCGCATCGCCCGGCCCCCACTCCCCCGCTTCCAGGCTGCGGATCAGAAAATCCTTGATCTGGCGGTAGAGCGGACTGAATGTCGGCGAATGCGTGCGCAACACGGGGCGGTAAGCCTCATTGTTCATGGGCCGGAATTTCAGCATATTTCCCGTTCGACGTCCACCAAAAGTTGTCTTATATCTTATACATGTTGCCCCGTCAGCCCTCCGCCACAAAGAGATCAAGAACCTTGACGGCATCGTGCAGTCTATTGGGCATGAGATGCGCGTAACGCTCTGTCATCCTGATGGATGTATGGCCCAACAAGTCCCGCACCTTGATTAGCTCGACCCCTTCACTGACCAGCCAGCTTGCAAAGGTATGGCGCAGATCGTGAATCCTGAAGTCCGATAGTCCCGCAGACTTCACAGCCTTTCGGAAGTACCAATTGAGCGTTTTAACCCGCTCCCCGTTCTTCTTGGCAAAAACCCATTCCGAAGCACCTATCGCTCGACGATTGTTCAGCGCCTGCTCGGCCCCTTTGTTGATTGGCACGACCCGGCGGCAGTTGGTTTTGGTGTTCTCTGGGCGCAGCATGATGAAGCGCCGGCCGAGATCGACATCCGACCAGCGCAACATCAGTAACTCAGTCTTTCGACATCCTGTATTGAGCGACAGGCGAATGAAATCCCCAAGTTCCGGACACAAGGCGTCAGCTTCGCTTTGCAGCCTGGCCGCTTCATGACGCTCAAGCCAGCGCAGCCGTTCGGCTGGAGGCTTGACGCGATGGTATCGGACGGGATTGTCCAACTGGATACCCCACTTATAGCGAGCATGGTTGATGGCCGCCGAGATTACGCCCAGTTCCCTATTGATGGTGCCCGGCCCGATCCCGGCATGCACCCGACTGTATACGTAGTGGTGAAGATCAGGCGAGGACAAGGCCAGTAAGGCCTTGTCAGGAACCAGGCTACGGAAATTGTTGATTACGGAAAGCATCGTCCAGTAGGAACGATGGGAGTGACGTATCTCCCGAAGGTAACGATCCAGAAAGGCATGAAGGCTTAAGGATTCCATGATGATAAATCCTACAGAAACCCTTGAATCGACGCCACGGCATCAAGGAGCCAACCGGGGAAAACCCTTGCAGGACGGGGCAAACGACTTTCTTCTGTTCCAATGTGTCCTAGTTACAAGTTTAGGCCGGCGCTTCGCGCCGGCTTGCGCTTCTCGCTTCGCTGCGATGCGCGCCGGCACCGGCGCCAGCCAGTTTGCCACTGCCGACACCCCTAACTTGTGTCGCAGGCGACCCCCAACACCTTGACGCACGGGTAAGGACCACCCGTGCAAAGCAGGACGGGGAAAAGCATCCCGTCCAATGGCGGCGCTTTGCGCCATGTTTTTCGGAAAACCGTTTGGCGCACTCGATGCCCTACGAATGATCCGTCCGGTTTTCGCCTGCCCCTGATCGCTACGGAAATTAGTGCGAGAGCAAAAAACCACGCCAGCCCGGAAAAGCACCGGTCTGTCATGGTTTCCTGCTTTCGCAGACTTACGACTCCCGATGAATCGGGATTGCTCCGCGACGCTTTGCGAGGGCAGGCGAAAACCGGACGGATCATCAACCACAGGAGGTACATCATAAGCACTTCAAACCATCCGAAAAACCAGAAAAACCACGCTGAGAGCGGCTCTACCGTCCAGATCAGTCAAGAACCGGCATTGACCAAGGAGTTTTGACTGCCGGAGTTCTTGAAACCGGTCATTTCATAACATAACATAACATTCATAACGTATCATATCGTAACGCAACATAACGGAGGTTGTCATGGCACGAATCAGTAACATCACCTTTGGACAGGTTGCTCAAATCGCGGATGCGATGAAGGCGGCAGGAGCGCGGCCAACGGCGCGAGCGGTCCGGGAACGGATCGGGTTCGGTTCGATGGGCACGGTTCACAAGCTGTTGCAGCAGTGGGCCGGGAAGGTTGGCGGGGCATCCGAGGATGAGGGCGAAGCCGAACTGCCGTCACACATCACAAAGGCTTTGATGGATTTCATCGGGAGCGAGGTTGCTACGGCGCAGGAGACCTTGCAGGAGGAGCTACAGGAGGCGCAGGAAGAGGCAGCGGCGCTTGCATCGGAAAATGAGCGACTGGGCAAAATCATTGAAGAACTGGAACAGACGCTAGCCGATGAACGCACGACGGCGGCAACCATCGAAGGAAAAGCGTTGACGCTGGCGGAAGAAGTCGCCAGTTGGAAAACTCAATGCATCAATGAACGCCACGCGGCAGAGAATACACGGTTGGAGCTTGCCAAGGCTTTGTTACAGTTGGAAGCCGTACCGGCCAAGGATGCGGAACTGGCGACACTCAAGGCCGAGCTTTCGACAGAGCATGAGAAACGGATCAACGCCGAGAAGCAAGCAGCCGTGTTTGAGGCGCTTCTGACGAAGGGGTCGGCGGCCATGACGCCAGTTCCACCAGCCAGCGAATACCGGCTGGAAATCTGCCCACCGGACATGGCCCCAGCGCCAAGGAAGGCGAAGCGGAGCCGGCCGGCGACGGTGAAGGATGCGGCGCAGGCGTGACACTGCGGCGGGTTAGGGGATACACTCAAACGAAAGGAGATCAACATGACGACACTGAATTTCACATTCGACACGCTCAAATACAGCAAGCGCCTGACAGACGCCGGACTGGATGCACGCATCGCGGAAACCGAAGCGGAAATGCTGAACGAAACTCTAAGCGCTGCCTTGGGCAATGCCAAACTGGCAACCAAATACGACCTGGAGACCGCAATTAAAGAACTGAAAGCCGATGCGGCAGACCAAAGAACAAAAATTGTTCAATGGCTTGCTACCTTACTAATCGCTCAGGCAGCCGCAATCGTGACGATGATAAAACTCATAACGCCAGCAGTAAACTGAAACGAAAAACCAAAGAAAAGGCCGGGGAAACCCGGCTTTTTTATGCCCATCGACTGAGAACAAACAGATCCACCGAATTTATACACTTATGCTAGATGCGATCCGCTTGGATCATGAGCACGATTTCCGTTTTCGTCCGCTCTGAGGAACTGCTGCGGAAGAACGACGGCAGGAAGGACAAGCCGGTACTGCTACCGGTATCCCGATCCTCATCCAGTCCGCCGAGCAGGATCAAGTCACCGTCAACCGCCACGACATCGGTTTTGATTTCGCGCTTGATGAGTGTCGGGGAGTTGTTCACGCCGTTTGTGGTAGACGTGAAATTGCTGATCTGCTGCATAACGCTCAATTCGGTCGACCCCGCCCGGATGTTCGGCCGAAGCTCGAATATGACGCCGGATGGTTTGTAGTTCACGTTTTGCACCGGACGGCCATTGGAATCATAGCTCACCGATCCCAGTATCGGAGTTTCGTTGCCAACAGAGAACCGCGCCGCACTCCCCGATCGGACACGCAGGCGCGGACTAGTAAGAACCTTGAAGCGGGAATCGCCTGACAAGGCACTGTACACCGCCGAAAGATCAACGCCCATCCCTGAGAACTTGACATAGACGTTTCCGCCACCCTGACCATTTCCACCGCCCGACACATCGGCGCCGCCTGTGAGGTTCAAGCCGATACGGCTTTTGAGAAGCGACAGGACGAGATCGACGGCAGAACCCTCCGTTTGACTTGTCTGGACTTCCAAGACGACGGCTTTCACCAGTAGCTCAGATGCCGATACATCAACTTGCGCTACCAGTTTCCTGAAACGATCGATTTCGGCGTTTGACCCCTTAAAAACAATGACATCTTGCTCGACACCCAATTGAGCGTTCAAGCCGGAATCCGGGAAGCCCTGCCCCATCGTTTGATTGGTGGGCATACCGCCGTTGACGCCACCGCCTAGCGAGGTTGGCACGGACTGAGAAAAGCCCGAACTCGACCCGAAACCAGAACCGGAACCGTAACCACCATAGCCCAATTGGTTCAACGTCATCCCGCCGCCACGGCCACGCGAGACAAAGGAACCCGGCTTGAACAGAGACTCGACCAGGGGCAGCAGGTAGGAAACCGAACGATGAGCCGGACGGTAGACAATGACATCTTCCTGCGATGGATCGAAACCTTTGCTTACGACAATGACACCGCGTTGAGAGTCTATGCGGTAACCCCTCAATTCAAGCACCCTGCCCACTTCACGTTCGATATCGGCGTTTGACATATCACGCAGCACCAGCGTGAACAAATCCTGATCCGAGACAACCGGAACATCGAGGATATAGGACTTGTTCAGCAATTCGCCATAGACCACGCGCAGGAAGTCAGGCAAGGCAACCTTGTAAAGATCGACGGATAGACCAGCCGACCAGGCAGACGCCGACCACAGAAACAGGATGAAGAAGCGGATCATCTTCGTTGCCCTCCGAAATTGGGCATAGGCCCGGATGGCGGCATGGATGGCGCACTGGGGGTTGACTGAGTTTTTCTGTCAGGACCAGACCAGCGGGAAACAATGGTTTTGTCGGGCAACGCCAGTTCAATTTCGCCAGGAGAAAACTTGACGGCTGGCGGGTTGGAAACGTACCGGGTTCGGGAACCATCTGATAGGACATAGGTTTGAACACCGCCGTTCTGGAAGTAGCCAACCAACGTCCAGCGGTCGGAAACGCCATCATCCCTTTTCTTTGGCGAGGGAGTTTGCTGGCCAGGAATGAGTTGCCCATCCTTGGTTTTGACAATGGAGGCATCCTGCTTTGGTTGCGGATGGAAGAAACCCCACATCCACCAGGCGGCAAATATGACCCAGAGGATACCCAACGGAATGCCATAGCGGATCAACTTCCGATTGAAGATATTACCGCGCTTGTCAGAGCGTTCTTCCTTTGGGCCGGCGCTTCCCTCTGTTCTTTGGGAATGGGACTTATACAAAGGGAAGATGGCCGGATCGTACTTTCGGTTTATGCCGCCTTCAAGAAGGGTACGGACGGTTTGAGTCTTGCCGGAGTAGATATTGATCACGTATCTATCCTGCATTCCCAAGTCTACATGCTGTTGCATGCGGAAGGATTTTTCGACCGTAGCGCGGATGGAGCGGTGAAGGTCGGCGATATCCTGAACGATCAAGACAATATCGCAGCACTGACCGGTTTCATTGTGGATAAAATGCCTGTGCATGCGGAAGAAGGCGAGATGGTATTCGGGAAGCTTTTCGCCCTGGGCGTAGAAGCGCCAGCACTCATCAATGATGATGAGATCACCACCACGAACGACGAATTGTTCACGCCATGACTGGGCAGACCTCTCCAGATCAGGACGGCTTTCCTCCGAGCAGACGGCCAAGGCTTTGGCGAAAGGGTTTTCTGATTCTTCGAGGGGGAAGAAGTCCGGCTTGACGATATCGGCGTGGTCTACGGCAACGACCTGGCCGAAGCCGGCAGGGTCGGCTTTTAAAATTTCCTCACAGTATCTGGCGATCAGTTCGACGTTCAGGCCAGAGATGTTTGTGACGATGCGCCGGCCTTTGGCGTAGTTCGGGAGGATTACGTTACGGACGACTTCGTAGGATTTCCCGTGACCTTGAAGGCCGGTATAGGCTGTTTGTGCCATTGGATTAGCCGATTACCGGGAGACGACGAATCAGGAAACGAGCGACGAAGGCAGAGATAGCAAGGGGAATGCCGAAGTCCAGGCGAAATAGGTCGATGAAGTACCAGACGCCGGGGGGAAGACTGGTAAAGGCACTGGTCAAGGCGGAAGTATCGGTGAAGCCGCCTAGATAGCCCACCGCATACGGTACAAGAAAGGCGATCAAGACGAATAGCGCGGAAACAATGAGGAACTTTACAACAGCGCCCCGGAATATCCATTTGAGCAGAAATTCAATGACAAGTTTCATTTTATGCACCCAATACGATGAACAAGGCCAGCAGGAGCCACGAAACTATCGAGATTGCGCCAATTACTGAACGGTTTTGTTCGGCGATTTCGCAATGAGAATCCATGACGAGATTCAAGTTTTTACCCCACCAGTTGAGGTTTATATCCATTATGGGGCATTGGGAATAATGAGATGGGAGGCTCCAAGTTTTCAATGGGGAGAAAACATCTTTAAAGAAGGAGTCTCCGAAATCGTTGTCTGGTAGCTCGGGATCGTCAACATGAAAATCCTTTACATCAAACAATTTATTCATGTTTTCGTTTATTGAATCAGCGGCGCTACCAGCCTCACCAACCCTTGCGTAATCGGATGGAAACTGGACAGACACCGACCCCGTACCTGTGCCGGGACTAGTAGACGCACCAACACCAGCAGCCGCCCCCAACTCTGGATAAGACTCATACACCAATGACAAATCAGTATTAGGCAGAACTTTGTCAACGACCTGTAAAACCTGGCCTTTTCCCAAGTCAATAGCATGATAAGCAACAGTTTGAGGGTTAACCTGTGTAGCAGCCGAAACGCGAGCATTTCCACCAACGACGGCCACGTCAACACGCGCCGGAACGCCATTAACTTGACCCTGAAATGAAAGACCAGAAGCATTCTTAAACTTTAATAACTCCTCTGGCGACCAATCAGGGTCAGACGAATCAGCAGTTATGCCATTGGCCCCTACAATAAATCTTTTTGAACCATCTTTTGGTTCAACAAATTTCCAAACAAAACCACCCAAATTAGCATTTTCATAATAATCATTAGGAGGAGGATATCTTTTACGTAGAACAGTTGGAAAAGCAACATAATAAGTCACGCCCTCATAAACCAAAGAACCAACAGTATAATATTCAGGAGCAACACGATAATTTGTAAAAGGCGCAAGATCAGAAGCATCAAATTGAGCTTCTAAGATATTACAAAGAGCCACAAGCTCATCAAAAACATAAGTACCAGCCGGCAAAAAATGACTAACACCATCAACAGAATCAGCAGCGCCAACACCACAAACACCAGGAGAACCGACAACAACAACAATACCCGGAGTAGTATAAGGAATCGGATCATTATAAGAAAGACCAGAACCATTAAGAAGAACAAGTTCAGCTTTCGGAATTACATTAGAACTCGATAACGGGATTTCATATTCACGTTTATCACCAAATGATGATGCAACTTTAGCGCCAATACTAAATATACTCCAAAGACGTGACAGAAAATTGGAATAAGAAACCGCCCATGTAGCATCATTTGCAGCAATGCCAACAGCCTGAATTGCGACACGGCCACCAACAGAAAAAACCAAGCCCTCAAAGAATTCAATCGCCGGAATTGCAATCAACGGCAAAGCAGCTTGCGCTTCCCGTACCGGCATGACAACAGACCCAACAGCAAACAAAACGGCAGCAATACCATGAGCGACGCGCCAAGCCAGCCCCTTACCCCGGAATAGCATTTTTTAACCCTCCAAGCCTTTGACAACAGCCCATCCGAGAACAAGACCGAGCGCGAAAAACAGGAGATACCAATAACCGGCTGTTGTCATTTTATTCTCTCCATTCTAAAGACATTATTTATCAGGCAATCAAGACGTATAAGAAAAGACCCCGATATACGGGCTAACAATTCTGCGATTGTGTTTCTTGCGAGACGATATTCATCAATCGATATAGGCAACATCCCAAACAAATCTGGCAGAGAAAAGGCGACCCGAAAGCCGCCTTTCCTTTGGGGTCAAAGCACTTTTTACTTCCTGATACGAGCGAGGATCAAATCCGCACCCTTCATGATTACGTAGACACCAGCCAGACCGCCGGCAATGAGCAGAACCGCAGCAATGACAGATGACCAATCAATCTGATTGGTCATACCGGAAAAGTCCGGCGCGGCAGTTTGAGCCAGAGCCAGAACAGGAGCCGAAACGGCACCGACGATAGCGGCCTTAACCGCAAACAGCTTCAACGCTTTCATAACACACCCCTTTCGGATGAAATACCGGGAACTGCCCGGCCAGATTGCGGAACTCAGCCGCAAATTCTAATAACGACGAATAACAGAAAGAACCTCACCAATTCCGCGAGATATACCGAAGAAAAATAGCACTGTGCTAAAAGAAAATGCCATACCGCCCAACGCAGTAGACCAGTCAAACGGTTCATTCTGAATAGCACCGATACGGCCTAGCTCTGCCGATATCATGGTGTTGGCAGATTGAAGCGCGGCGACCTCTGCCTGTAATGCAGCAATCGTTGAATCACTGTAGCCACTGCCACCCGTTGATCCATTACCGGAAATAACCGAACCACCGACCACCGAGGGATCGGATACACCACCCGCAAACTGGGGGATGCTAACGACGCTCGGAGCGGCATCGCATTGAGCAAAGCGCCCCCATGCCCTGCCACCCTGTGCTGTTGTTCCCTTGACACTCCAATTGCCACTGGAATCCAAAGCATCAACCACGTAATACTGTGCACCACCGGCCAAGGAGGCAATGGCCATCGATGGCAACAGAAAACAACCGGACGCCGACGCTCCATAAAAATTGGTATATTGCATATCCGGTTCATAGCCATCTATTACAGCGTAATATCCGGCTTGAGTTACCGAAGATGCGAACAGAATCAGGATGGCGAATAGGATACGCATCACAGCATCTCCGACAGGAAACCTACCGCCTTGATTCCCGACTGGGCGAACTCGAAACGATCCAGGGAGATGAACACCCAATCACCGGGTAATGGCTGGCGAACGCCGGCCAATATGGATTCAAACCAGCGTTTGAGTTTTTGGCGTACCATTTCCAAGTCCCGATCCAGCGATTGCTTGCCGAACTCGATAGTCAGGATGGATTTACCATCGCGCCAGCGGATGAAGATCAAAACCGCATGGCCATAGGTGGGGGAATAGAGAACGATTTCACGCCTCATGATATTCCTCTACGCTTTCCTATTTCGCTTTGAACCAAATCACGGAAGTAATCAGGAAAGCGCCTAGCAGAACCGTCAACACGCTGGTCCTTGACAGCGGAGACAATCATACGTTCGTAGCGTTTCAAACGTGAATCAGAAACTTCTTCAATCCACATTTCACGATCAGCGCGAAGGGGAGCATGTTTTCTACCGCCCATTGCTTCCCTCTTTCTGTGCAGTAATACACTTGCTGGAAACCAATTTCCTCTGCACAACCGGCACAACACAATCACCTATTGACTTGCCAAACACGACCAGACAAGAGGGTTTGGCTTCGCCAATGAAACACGTCAGCCGAGACCGAAAATCAACACTATCAGCCGAAGGCCCACGAATTGCCCAGACCGAACCCGGCAGAACATAACGGGATATGCCAGAGGCAAACGAAACGACCGGCAAGACTCGTACGCCGTAGGATTGCCAAAACAGAGCAACAACGGCACTCCGCCAAGCCTGATACAAGCGCCATTCCGGCGGATCATCGTTATAGATGGTGAAGTCTGGCGCAGTAACAATGCCGGCAGACAACGCGACAATCAAACCTTCTTCTGGTCGGCGCCAAAAAAATTCTTGACGGTAATCATCGCAGAAAGTGTGCAACGGCCCCCGCTTCCAACGGCCACGAGGAGAAAAATCCTCTGGAATAGCCAACTCTGACGAGAAATAGAGCTGAGTATCGGCACTACACACAGAGCGAAAAATATCAGGCATGCCAACCCGTCTCATGATGAATCACCATCACCACAACCGGCTATCCAGAACACGTCATTTGAACTGGAGACCCACATGGAACAGTCAACGTCAACGCCAACATGAAGCCGAAGCATCGACCAGGCAGAACGGATGGCCTCTGACATGGACAAGCCGCCGATCCAGAAGCGTTGTTTGACGGGAGACTTTAAATCTTTCGTATGCCAGTAGCGTTTCTTTTCAAGAGCTGTCAGATCGAATGTCTTGGCAAGATACTTTGTGAGGTAGCCCGCCAGTTTGTTGACTTTCCAGTAGCGCCCGGTATGGCCCCACTTCTTTTTGTCTGGACTGGTTACATTGACGGCACCGGGGGTTTCACTTCCAGTTTCCTGCCCGATTCCGCCCAGGGCCTTGTACCAGCAAGCACGGAGGAACTTGATACGCTGGAAGCCTTTGACGGCGCAATGGATATGGAATGCACCTCTTTCCTGCTGTTCAAGGACAGCCACGTATTGCCATTCGGGGATACCATCCTGACCGCGCCAACCGTGACGGACGAGACGCAGGAAGCGTTTGAAATCTTCCCGAACTTGTTCCCTATCCATGACGTTGGCGCGGTAGCTCAACGTGAACAGACGGTCGGCGTCCATGACTTTGCAAAGCCAGCGGATATTCTGTTTGGCACGCCTTACAGCCCTTGAATGGTTTTGTTGGGCTTTGGCTTCAACTTCTTCCCGAGATGGCTCTATGCCGGAAACAGTCTTGAAAGACGGGTACATCCAGGCAGAGTTTGTGCAAGCCCCGGCCATAGAGGCTTCCATCATTTCTTGCTTGAAAGGACGAACGACTTTCAACACGGCTTCAAATTCTCCACTTGAGAATTCCCGTAGGTTCAGGTAGTAATTTTTTTCGGTTTGCTCTAGAATCTCGTCCATGCCTTGCACCTGTTAGAGAGGTTGCTTGGTAAGAAGCCCCAGAACTGCGCCAACGGTTCTGGGGCTTCGCTTTTGGATTACTGGGGTTTGCTGGCCTCTTGCTTGGGCTGACCGGGGATTTCGACAGCCTTGCCGCCCTTGCTGTTGATACCCTTGAAGCCGACCATAACGCCGACGATCTTGTCGTCTTGATACCCCCTACCGGCGCGGTATGAAATCAGATAGTCACCCGGCGTTACACCCTCTGGCGCAAGGGCTTCAGGGACTTTCAGCGTACCAACGTCGACCGCACCGCCTTCAAGATGGAGAATGACCTTGCAGTTGTAGCTTTTGACTTCGCGGGGAGCGCCGCCGGCCTTGTTGGCGTAATAAGCAGAGCGCAATTCAGCGCCGATAACCGTGATACGAGATTCCATGATGATGATTCCTTTTTGTCATACGACAGGTTGAGATAAAGGGCTTACATGCCCGTGAGAAAGCCCCTTCTGGGGCAATTGCGAGTGATCGAAATCGGAACGGAGAAGCTGATAGCCGATGGCACCAAGAGCCAGCGTTAGGCCGAACATAACGCCGTACATGAAGGCCAAGGACGAAGGGCGATTGGCGAAGCGGAGAGCGGCAATCAGGCCGGTAGATAGGGAATGACGGTTACCTAGCATATGGGGTACCGCCGGGATTGAGAGAACGGCGAGAAGCCGTAAAATCAAGAGTCTTACGACGGAGGCAAGAATGAAACCCTTGACGGACTTGGCTTACCAAATCCTTGGAATGTTGGCCGTAATGATAATAGTCGTCGCGGCAGTACTCATCGGAGGAGCACTGCTGAAAAGAAAAATCTTGAGAATGAAATGGGGCAGAAGAAGCCTTAATACATACGACATCAGAGTCATACATGACAACGGAGATATTCCTCCGTACTACAAAAAGCAATTTCTGACAGAACCAGAACAGACCCTGTTCATTCGATTGATGGAAGCATTGCCGATCAACGTGATCCTCGCGCAGGTATCCATGCAAGCACTGATAGGCATCAAGAGGAACCGAAACGAACAAGGGCAACGGAACGGCATCGCCAAGAAGTACGTCGACTTTGTGATATGCCGGCCTGACTTTTCTGTAGCCGCAGTGATAGAGCTTGACGACCCAAGCCACGAACGCCCCGACCGAATCGAAGCGGATACGGTGAAGAACATCGCGTTCCGAGCAGCCGGAATCCCGCTGATACGTTTCGACGTTCGAGCCATGCCGACCGTCGAAGAAATCAGAGCAAGAATGACAATGACCTAACACACAGAACCCCAAGAGGTTTACAACCGCGCACAGTTAGACGGAAAATCAGAATGACCGTTTTTGGTCAAAACAACTCAAATTTGCGTAACCTGATTAGACAACGCAAATTTGAGAAAGTCAACAGGCAGGAACCGCCATGAACCTACGCGACTACATAGAAGCCGGAATAAAGCAAAAAGGAACCGGGAGAGCGTTAGCCGACGCGCTACAAATTGGAAGCAACGAACTATCGGACGCCAAAGGACACAGACGAGGATTACCTAATCACGCTTGCGTCAAGCTTGCTGCCATCATAAAGGCAGACCCGATAACGATCATCGCAGCAAGCGAACTGGCAACAGAACGAAAAGAAGAAAAACGCGCCTTCTGGATGCAACACGCCCACGCCGCGAGCTTTGCGACGCTTGTAACACTCGCCGCTTTTACCGCCGAAAAGTTGTCTTATATCTTATACATTATAGATTGACACTTTCGGCTTGAGCTTCTAAGATCAAGAGCCTTGCCGCCCGCTGGCGCAAGATGCAATTCCGCCGTCGGCAACCGAGCCAAGTCAACAACCTTTATCACACTGTTTCATTCAGGAGCGACATATGTCCAAAGCCCCCATGCGCGTCGCCGTTACTGGCGCCGCCGGCCAGATCGGTTATAGCCTGCTGTTCCGCATCGCCTCTGGCGAAATGCTTGGCAAAGACCAGCCGGTCATCCTCCAGTTGCTCGACCTGCCGCAGGCCCAGCAGGCCGTCAAGGGCGTGATGATGGAGTTGGAGGACTGCGCCTTCCCGCTCCTGGCCGGCATGGTCGCCACCGATGACCCGAACGTCGCCTTCAAGGACGCCGATGTCTGCCTCCTGGTCGGCGCCCGCCCCCGCACCAAGGGCATGGAGCGCGCCGATCTGCTGACCGCCAATGGCGCCATCTTCACCGTCCAGGGCAAGGCCATCGCCGAAAACGCCAAGGAAAACGTCAAGGTGCTGGTCGTCGGCAATCCCTGCAACACCAATGCCTACATCGCCGCCGCCGCCGCCCGCAAGGTTGGCCGCACCAATCCGGCCAATTACCACGGCATGCTGCGCCTTGACCACAACCGCGCCCTGTCGCAACTGGCCGCCAAGACCGGTCGCCCGGTATCGTCCCTGAAGAAGCTGGTCGTCTGGGGCAACCACTCACCGACCATGTACGCCGATTATCGCTACACCACCTCCAACGGCGACAGCGTCAAGGCACTCATCAACGACGCCGTCTGGAACAACGACGTCTTCCTGCCGACTGTCGGCAAGCGCGGCGCGGCCATTATCGAAGCGCGCGGCCTGTCATCCGCCGCTTCCGCCGCCAATGCCGCCATCGACCACGTCCGCGACTGGGTGCTCGGCTCCGACGAATGGGTCACCATGGGCGTGCCCTCCGACGGCTCCTACGGTATTCCCAAGGGCATTGTGTTCGGCATGCCGTGCGAATGCAAGGGCGGTTCCTACAAGATCATCCAGGGTCTGGAAATCGACGCCTACAGCCAGGAGAAGATCAATCTGACGCTGAAGGAACTGACCGACGAAGCCGAGGCCGTCAAGGACATGCTGTAATCCGGCCAGTCGTCTAGCCTCACCCGAAGGCCGCGGTAAAATACCGCGGCCTTTTTATTTTCAGTTGCTGACATGCGCCATCCCAAAGAAGTCCTTTTCGTCGGCGAAAAACCCTTCCCCATCCTGCCCGCCGTCGACCATTACGCCGGGTCGGAAAAATTGATGAGGAAGGCGCTCCAGTTGCAGCAGGAACTCGGCCCGATTTTCGACATCACCTGCGATTGCGAGGATGGCGCCCACGCCGGCGCCGAGAAGGAGCACGCCGAGATGGTGGCCGGTGTGATCCTGTCGGACGACAATCGCTTCAACCGCGTCGGCGCCCGCGTCCATGACGTGAGCCACGCGCACTGGCGGCAGGACATGGAAATTCTG
>Ga0209628_10000541_pt1 | contig 23338 bp, 17 predicted proteins | sample TergutCu122P4_FD_187285 | JGI IMG/M metagenome (GOLD analysis project Ga0209628, IMG submission 187285) | Cubitermes ugandensis P4 segment gut microbial communities from Kakamega Forest, Kenya - Cu122 P4 (SPAdes) (version 2) | ecosystem: Host-associated > Arthropoda: Insects > Digestive system...
GGCCAAGACAGTGGTTCGAGGGACTGTGGAATCGGGCCAGAACCTTCGAGATGCCAATCGACTTCTCCCTTCACTTCTCCAGCGCTTGAGACTGCGAGAGCAAGGCGGGGTAAATGGGAAATCTGGGTTGAAGCCGGGATTACGTTTTGCTTCATCCCAGCCTGCGGGTTCTCTCTATTAAGTGGTCAGGAGTCCTTGTTAACCCAGTTCTTGATGTTCACGGGTGACCAGTTGAGCAAGTCAACGCCAAAAACAGCCCAGTTGTCGGCATTTTTGAGGGCTTCATCACGTGTCAAGGGAGTCGGTTTTTTCTGGTTTGGGCGCAAGCCTTCGCCTATGTAACGGATGTCTTTGCTGCCGCACGCTTTGTGATGGAGTTCATGCATGATGATGGTGTGTAGTACCACATCTCATCTATTTCGAAAAACGGCTCGAAGATGTAGACCACCATCTTTTTCTCGCTGCGATCGACCATGGCCTCGGTCTTCTTCTGCTTGTTATTGAGGCGATATACGGGGTCATCGGAGCAGATCACGCACGATTCGGAGGACGCCTTATTGATATCGTCGAAACCTTTTCGCAGCTTGGCCGCAGTGGCAGTGGCATCGGCGCTGCTAGCGCCAGCCTCAAGGAACCACATCTGGATTTTTTTCAGCGTTGTTGGCGAGGGCTTGCCCAGCAAGCCTTGCGCCCTGAGGCTCTCTTCTTTTGCTACTTGCCAAGCCCGCCGGAGTCGTTTTCGACGCCTAGAACCGAATACCTCGTTGTTCTGGTTCAGCGTGGCGGGTATGTCGGTGTCCGACTTCGACATGAGCAGGTCTCGGGGCCAAGCGGTGTAGCTCTTGGGAAGGTCCAGAACCCAGAAACTCTGCGCCCCAGCGCTGTTGACGAGATAGAAATGCCTCATCATCTTGAGGAGGGCAGCACGCTCCCGTGAGTAGCTTTTCGCGCCATCGTGCTGCGCGAGGCGCCAGATTACCGCGCCCTCGGTTTCGTTGTTTTTGGCAGCAGCGCTGCGCAGCTTTTTGCGCAATTCATCCAGCACCGTCGCATTCTGTGGGTCTGGTCCGCCTTGCTGCAACAGAGACTTGAGCCCCTCTTCGATCTTCTCCCAGCCATCCGTCTTCGGCAACACCTGCATAGAAAACCCCGGGTGCGCTGCCGACCAGCAGTGGTGGTAGTAAACATCGCTAAAGTTCACGATCACCTTCCTTTCATCAAGAAAACTCGTAGCGGAACTGGCCATCCGCCACGCCCACCTTCACGCCCGTGATCGGCTGCCCCTCCATCATCCGGTTCAAAAATTCGCGGCTGATGTCGGGCAGCATGGTGTTGGTGAGGATGGCGTCGATCATCCGCCCGCCCGATTCACTTTCGGTGCAGCGGCTGACCACCAGTTGTACCACGTCGTCGCCATACTCGAACGGAATCTGGTAGCGGGCTTCGATGCGCTTCTTGATGCGGCTCATTTGCAGCACGACGATCTTGCCGAGCATTTCGTCGGACAGCGGGTAGTAGGGAATCGTCACCAGCCGACCGAGCAGGGCGGGCGGGAAAATTTTCAGCAGCGGATCGCGCAGCGCCTTGGCCATGCCTTCGGGGCCGGGCATCAGATCGGGGTCTTTGCACAGGCCGGCGATCAGGTCGGTGCCGGCGTTGGTAGTCAGCAAAATCAGCGTGTTCTTGAAGTCGATCACGCGGCCTTCGCCGTCTTCCATCCAGCCCTTGTCGAACACCTGGAAGAAGATTTCGTGCACGTCGGGGTGGGCCTTTTCCACTTCGTCGAGCAGCACCACGCTGTAGGGCCGGCGGCGTACCGCCTCGGTCAGCACGCCGCCTTCGCCGTAGCCGACGTAGCCCGGTGGCGCCCCCTTGAGCGTGGAGACGGTGTGCGCCTCCTGGTACTCGCTCATGTTGATGGTGATCATGTTCTGCTCGCCGCCGTACAGCGTCTCGGCCAGCGCGATGGCGGTTTCGGTCTTGCCGACGCCGGAGGTGCCGGCGAGCATGAAGACGCCGATGGGTTTTTGCGGGTTGTCGAGGCCGGCGCGGCTGGTCTGGATGCGCTTGGCGATCATCTCCATCGCATGATCCTGGCCGATTACGCGCTGCGCCAGCAACTTGGGCAGGTTGAGCACGGTTTCGATCTCGTTGCGCTGCATGCGTCCCACGGGGATGCCGGTCCAGTCGGCGACGACAGAGGCGACGGCCTGTTCATCGACCGAGGGGAGGATGAGCGGGGCTTCACCCTGGACTTGGTTGATCTTTGATTGGAGGGCGTGCAGTTCGGCGAGGAGGGTTTCTCTTCCCTCGCCCCCTTGGGGGAGAAGGGCGGGTACTGACCCGCCATCGGTGTCTTGCGAGGGTTGAACCGGTAGGCCAAGACCCGCCCTGCCACTCTCGCCTTCACCTGTGGGAGAGGGGAGCGTTTCATCGACCGGCTTGTTGCCATCACGCAATTTGGCGCGTAACTCCAGCAGGCGGTCGACCAAGCCTTTTTCTTCCATCCAGCGCGCATTGAGTTTTTCAAGTTCGGCTTTCGCTTCGGCCAATTGGTTCTGCACCTGTGCCGAGCGCTTGCTTACGTCGATGCCGATGGCTTCTTCGCGGCCAATGATTTCGCTTTCCACCGTCAGCGCTTCGATACGACGGGTGCAGTCTTCCACCTCGGGCGGCATGGCGTGCTGGCTGACGGCGACGCGGGCGCAGGCGGTGTCGAGCAGGCTGACGGCCTTGTCGGGCAATTGACGCGCCGGGATGTAACGGTGGCTGAGTTTGACGGCGGCCTCGATGGCTTCGTCGAGCAACTGCACGCGATGGTGTTTTTCCAGCACGCTGGCGACGCTGCGCAGCATGACGATAGCCTTGGTTTCATCCGGCTCCGGCACCTGCACGACCTGGAAGCGCCGAGTGAGTGCCGGGTCTTTTTCGATGTGTTTTTTGTATTCGGCCCAGGTGGTGGCGCCGATGGTGCGCAGGTTGCCGCGCGCCAGCGCCGGTTTGAGCAGGTTGGCCGCATCGCCGGTGCCCGCCGCGCCGCCGGCGCCGACCAACGTGTGGATTTCGTCGATGAACAGGATGATCGGCGTCGGCGATGCCTGCACTTCGTCGATCACCGAGCGCAGCCGCTGCTCGAACTCGCCCTTCATGCTGGCGCCGGCTTGCAGCAGGCCGATGTCGAGCGTCAGCAGCTTCACGTCCTTGAACTGCGGCGGCACGTCGCCGCGCACCAGGCGCTGGGCGAAGCCTTCGACCACCGCCGTCTTGCCGACGCCGGCCTCTCCAGTCAGCAGCGGGTTGTTCTGGCGGCGGCGCATCAGGATGTCGACGATCTGGCGGATTTCCTCGTCGCGGCCGCTGATCGGATCCATCTCGCCTTTTTTCGCTTTCTCGGTCAGATCGACCGCGAATTTCTTCAGTGCCTCGCCCTTGCCCATGGCAGCGGGCGCGATGGCGCCACTGTCTTCGCCGGGCGCGCCCGAGCCGATGCCGGTGCCGTCCTGAGCGCACATCGTCCCTTCGGGCGAGGCATCGCAGATTTGCGCAAAGTGATCCGACAGGTCTTCGACCTTGACCTTCTCGAACTCCCTGGACAGGTTGAACAGCGGGTTGCGCAGGCTCGGCGTTTTCAACATACCGACGATCAGGTAGCCGGTACGCACTTGAGCCTCGCCGAATTGCAGCGTGGCGTAGGTCCAGGCGCGCTCGATGGCGTTCTCGATGTGCGGCGAGAAGTCGCTGATGGCGGTAGCGCCGCGCGGCAGGCGGTCGAGCGCGGCGGTCATGTTCTTGGCGAGTACCGACACGTCCAGCCCGTAGTGCTGGATGACGCGGTGCAAATCCGAATCGGGCTGCTCCAGAAGCTGCGCAAACCAGTGCTCCAGTTCGACGTAGGGGTTGCCGCGCATTTTGCAGAACACGGTGGCCCCTTCGATGGCTTTGTAGGCCAGGGGGTTGAGTTTGCCGAACAGGGCGGTGCGGTTGATTTCACTCATGGCGCGATTCCATTGACTTGAGAACGATTGCGGGAGGTTTTTTTGAAAGTGGCGGTGGTGGTTCGCACTGCGTGTCACTGATGCGCACGTCCGCCGCGTCGCACGCGCGCGGGCGTTGGCCGAGCCACGATACCCAGCCCAGGCGCGGCGCATTGCCCAAGCGCTGGCCGAGGCGCGTGGGCGGCACCTCGTCCTTGCGCAACACGAGTTGCGCGTCCCAGGCCAGTTCGTCGCCGGTGAGCTGCTGCATCCAGCGCCGCAGTGGCGCGCGCGCCCGGCCCGTGGGCAGGAAATCGAGGTAGCGCGAGAGCGGCAGCGGGCCGATGTGCAGGCGCACGCAGTGCTGGCGATCCCACACGCGGGTGCCCAGCAGCGCGCCGCGTCCGAGGCGGCGGGAGGCATCGCGGTCGATTTCGGCGCGGGCCGAGCGCAGATACGTCAGTTCCTCGGGGCGCGGGTGCATCCAGTGGCCGGCCCAGGGTTCGAGCCGCACCGGCACGGCGAAGTAAGCACGCAGCACCGATTCGACGCTCTCGGCGTTGTGCACACGGCACGCCAAGTGGCCGGCAAAGTACAGGCGCGCGTCGTCATGTACCGCGTCGCGCTGTTGGCGCGCGGAGCCGCCGATGCCCACCAGTGCGCCGACCTGGGCGCGAAAGCGATCCTCGGTGGGCCGGTCCAGGCTCACCGCCGGACGCGCCTGCGCCCAGGCACGGTACAGGTGCAACGCGAAACGGTGCAGGAAGGTATCGAGAAAAGCCAGCCAGGTGGGATCGTTGCGGTTGAGCGCGCGCTCGCGGATGAAATCGCTCAGGTGGATCGGCAGCGGCCCATTGGGACCGAGGTAGCCGAAGAACTGCTGGCGCAGCCGTGGCGGCTTGTTGGCCGTCAGGTCGAAGCGGCTGAAGGGCGCTGGCGCGAAGGACAGCGAAGGTTCCTGCCCGATGCGCAGCGGCTCGGCCGAGGGCCGCAGCGCCCGGCCCCAGCGTGGTGCGTCGGGGGCGAGGGCTTCGAGGCGGCGCAGCAGCGCGAAATAATCGAAGTCCCAGGGTGTGGCTGCGCCCTGGGCGATGTGCGCGGCGACGGCGGCGGCCTCGCCGGCTGGCGGCGGCGCGCTCAGAGGATCGGGCGTGTCCCGCACAGCGGCCTCCAGCGCATGATTTCGCCCTCCCCGGCGGCGACCAGCGCCGTCTCGACGAAATGGTTGATCTCCACATGCCGCGCCAGAAAACGCGCCATGACCGCGCCGAACAGAAAGGCGCTGTGACCGTGGAAGGCATTGCGGTCGATTTCGAGCCGCACTTCCAGCCCACGCCCGAAGGCAATCGGCCCGGCCAGCGGTAGCCGGCGCGTGAGCGCCCGTGTACTGACCGAGAGCAGGCCGCGCACCTGCGCCAGGCGCGAGGCATCGGCGTGGGTGGCGTACAGGGTGAGCAGTTCGCGCAGCGCCGCCGCGCCTTCAGCGGGAGACGAGTCGGCCAGCGACAGGTAGTTGAGCGCGAGATGGTCGAGTACGCGCCAGCCCAGTCCCCGTTCAACCACCGGCGAGACGGGGCGGGACGGGCCGCGCACCGTGCGCACCCGCTGCACCGGCTGCGAGTCGGCGCATTCAAAGTCGTTCTCACGCCCGAGTGGCAATAGCAGTGGCAGATCGCGATTGGAGCACAGCGCGCTTAGCGAAAGCTGGCGTAGCCCACTGGCGAAGGGGGCTTGCTGGGGGTCGACGAGTTGCAGATACAGTTCCGAACCGACGTGGCTGCTGCGCGCGCCTTCTCTGCGCTGGTGCTGCGAGAGCTGGCGCGGCTCGCGCGTGGTGGTGTAGTAGGCCGGGTGCGCGTGGCGGGTGTCGTGGAAGGCGGCGTAAAAGGGCAGAAAGCGCTGCTCGCGCACGCCTTCGGCGGCGGCATCCGCAGCCGGCGCGCCGTGGCCGATGACCTCGGTGATGCTGTGCACTTCAAAATCCATTGGCCGGGTGCGGTCGGGCAACAGGTGGAATTCGCTGACGCCTTCGCTGACCGACACGCGATCCAGGCGCTTGGGGAAGAGGTTGATCGCGGGAACGCAGTGCAACAGCACGTTGTCGATGCCGACCAGTTTTTCCAGCGCCGCGTCGCCGCGCGAGAAGAGCAGCGCCAATTCGATTTCGGTCACGGGCATGTGCGCCAGCAGTGGCGCCAGGCCGGTGATGCGAGCAAACTGGAAACGCTCGGGGAAGGCGAAATACTCCTGCATCAGCCGAAAGCCGGAGAAGCCGGCGGCGGTCTGCGGCAACAGCGCTTCGTCGTCCTCGAAACCCATGGCTTGCAACGCGCTGCCGGGCAGACCGCGCGCCTGCGCACTCTGGCCCAGGGGCAACACCAGCGCGCCGACCGGATCGGCGAGCGCGCATTCGTACAGTTGCCAGGCGACGTCGGGCGTACCGCTGAAATGCAGCGCCAGTTCGTCCATGGGGATTTGCGCGAAGTTCAGGCCCGCGCTGGCGCGCAGCGTGATGCGCAGGCCGCCGCGAATGTCGCGCGCACGCGGATGTTGCGCCAGCGGCAAATCCGGCGCATAGCTGAAATATTGGATGCGGGTGATTTCAACCGGCCACAGCCGCAGCGCAGCGGCGGTGCGCAATTCGCAATGGGTGTTCTGCCCCGCCGCCTGCCGGGCACGCAAGGCGCTACCGCGCGGTAGCGTGGGGCCGGTGGCGAGCTTGCCGTCTTGCAGATCGGGTTCAAAGGCCAGCACGGCCATTGCCGGCGTCGGTGCGAGAAAATGCGGGTAGACGATGTCCAGCAGATGGCCGGTGAAGCGCGGGTACTCGGCATCCAGTTTGAGCGCGACACGCGCCGAGAGAAAGGCGGTGGCCTCGATCAGCCGTTCGACATAGGGATCGGCCACCTCCGTGCCGTTGGCATCGACACCCAGGCGGGCGGCGATTTTCGGGTAGGCGCGCGCGAACTCGCCGCTGCTCTCGCGGAAGTAGCGTAATTCCTGTTCGTAGAGGTCGAGAAGGCGCGGGTCCATGATGTCAATGCGTTGCCGCATCCTCGATTTCAAAACGCCCCTCTTCGAGGTCGAGGCGGCTGCGCAGCAGGAATTCCAGCGGCACCGGCTGCGCCCACAACATGCCCCGAATCTGCAAGCCGACGCGGTTGTGCGAATCGAGGATGCTGTTTTCCATGACCAGTTCGACTTCCAGGGTGCGCGCCAGGATGCGCGGTTCGAACTGCATGATGGCTTTCTTGACCGCCTGTTCCATGCTGATGCGCTGTACCGAGGAGGCGAACTGGCCGGATAGCGTGGGCAAACCGTAATTGAGCACCGAGTGTGCCGCGTGCGGATGGCGCTTGCTGTCCAGGCCCGTTCCGGTGGCGTTGAAGAGCCAGCCCAGGTCGCGCAGCACTGCCGCGCGCAGCGCCTGGCGCGTCAGGGTGCGTTGCGCGTCGCTTTCGCGCTCCTGGCGCGGGGCATCGTCGACCAAGCGGTCGAGCAGCGCCGGTTGCAGGCGTTCCTGGGCGGCTTGGTCAGCCATCGGCATCGCCAGAGGATGATGCGGGCGGCGGGTTGAAGACGATTTCGCGCACATCCATCAAGGGATATTCGTCCGTATCGCTGCTGAACACACGCTGACCACTGCCGGCCCAGACTTCGGGGGCAAGTTCGCGCCATGTGGTCTTGCGCGCCAGTTGTGCTGCGCCGTCGGGATCGCGCTCGCTGCCTTCGTAACGGGTGGGGATCAACGCCAGGCTTTCGCCGCCGTTCTCGAAATCGAGGTGTGCAGGCATCCACACGCCATCGCGCAAATCCTCGGGTGGCTCGATGCGTATCCGCGCCAGGCGGGCGAAGGGAATCCAGTAATAACGCCCGTTCACATAGGCTTCCAGCACCGGCCCCAGGCGCATGTCGGCATCGGCCAGCCAGGCGAAGGGGGCGCCGTCGATCTGCCCGGCGGTCGCCGGCGCTTCCTCGAAGGCGCGCTGGCGCAGCCGCTCGGCGACCTCGGCTTCGCCCCGGCCGCGTTGCAGCAGCGATTCGATCAGCAGCGCCAGCCACTGATCGGGCTGGCCGAACACCATCGGCGTGCGCTGTCCGGCAAAGACGGCGGCACGCAAGCCTTCGCCGCGCACCGCGTCACCGTAGACCTGCTTCATTGGCACGGCCAGCGCGTCGAGTTCGGCGGCGACGTTGAGTTGGTTCAGGGCGCGCTCCCACTGGCCGAGCACGCACAGCAGTTGCGCGAGAAAGACGCGCAATTTGAAATCGGCGGGACGGGCGCGCACCTGTTCGGTCAGGGCGGCCAGCGCGGCGGCCGGATCGGCTCGGCGCAGCAGTTCGGCGGGGTCGTTCATGATGGAATTCATTCGTTGAAGTTGCAGATACGTTCCGCGCCGCGTTGCCCCGTCTTGGCTTGTGGCGCACTGCGGATGGTGAGTCGTTGGTGGGCAAAGGCCACGATTTCGCAAGGAATGCTGCCGAGTGCGCCGACGGTCAGCACCGCGAAGTGCGCCACCCGGCCTTTTTCGATGTCGATACTCATCGTCGGTTGATCACTGGAATCGCCGCCAGCCTTGAAGGCCACCAGGTTCACCTTGACATCCTCGCTCTGACTCTTGAGCAGGCTGGCGATAGAGGCAGTGGCCGCATCGCACCGGCGTACCACGATCAGGTGACTGGTGGACACCTTGGCCTCGCTCGTTCCCGGCGCGATCTGAGCGCCGCCGATCAGCAGGTAGCCCATGACATCCAGGGCTTTGGTACCGACATCCTTCCTTTCGCTGCCGCGCACGGACTCGCCTTCGATAGCCGTGCCCTTGTTGGTGAGGGTCATCAGCAGATCCATACCGGAGCGTTCTTGGGCAGCGATGGCGAAAAGACGCAGCGCCGCCTCGGGGTCGAGTAATTTTTCCATGTTGAATGACATCGCGTTCTCCGTGACAAATAGATTCAGTGCGTACCATCGCCCCAGGCAACGTATGCGCCGACATGGTTGCGCGCGGGAGCCGCGCGCAGCCGCGTGGATGAGGATGTTTCGGCGGCTTCGGGTAGCATGAAGCCAAACAGGCGCGGTGCGCTCCAAGGCTCCGCCTGACTGGCCAGCAGCAGCAGGCGGGCGCCCGATGTCAGCCAAGGCAGGTCAAAGCGCTTGCTGGCCGGCGTTTCGCGCGTGCCGCGCTCGAAGCGGTTGGACTCACTGGCCGTTTCGGGATAGACCGGGTACAGGCTGCCGTCGGCGCTGATCCCCATAATGACCAGATCAAGCGACTGGCCGCTGCCGTTGCGTACCGCCAGCGTGTTGCGTTCGCCCGACATGGGGACTGGTTGCGGCATTTGCGCAGCCTGGGCCAGCGGCTGGCTGGTGACAAGGCGATCGCCCTGCCAGCGTTCGAGTGTGGCCTCGAAACCATCAATGTGCCCGCTCTGCGCCAGCGCGCTCAGATGGGCGATCCATTTGAGCTGGGCCAGCCGCGCCAGCGCCTCGGCGCTGGCGACGGATGATGCGCCCGGCATCAGGGCGCGCAACTCTGGCGAGAGCAGTTCGAGTGTGCTGTTGCGCCAGCGCACGTCGGCGCTGGCCGCGGCGGATGCCGGAACGCGGACGATGGAGGCGGGCCAGGCCAGGCTCAGATCGGGTGGTAGCGGTTGCGCTGCATCGACGCGTAGCGCCAGCGCCTCGGGCGGTGTGGTGGGCGTCACCGACCATTCTGTGCTACCGCCCAATGAAGCAAGCTCCGCCGGTAGCGTTAGCGCGGCGCTGTCGGCGTCGGCCCGCGTCAGCCGGGTCAATGCTTCACGCCGCACACCGTTGTCCAGCGTCGCGGTGACGCGCAGCGGCTGGCCGATGTCCAGGCCGTCCAGGCGACCGACGGACAACAGGAGCAGCGCTTTTTCGCGCCGCGCCCCCCATTGCGGCTGGGTGCTGCACGGGGCCGGGTCATTGGCGAACAGCGGCGCGTCCAAACTGCCCTCGGCTACCGGCGAGGGCAATTCGCGCTGCGGGAAGCGCGCCTGCAATTCCTCGATCACCGGCGGATAGAGCGTCAGCACGCCGTTGAACAGTTCGCGGAAATTCTTCGGCTTGCGCGCCAGCGTTTGCGCCAGCGCCCAGGTCAGCAGGCCGTGTTGCTCGGCGTTGGCGGCGCGACGCGGCAATTTCAGTTCAGGCGTGACCTGGTGGCTTTCGGAGGCGAAGAAACCCACATAGCGCGCCCGCGGCAGCGCCGGTGCCGCGGGCGCCGCCGGCGCGTCGGCGCGCTCGCCGTCTTTGCCGTACTCGAGTTGCTCCAGGCGCAGGCTGCGAAAGCGCACCACGTCATCGGGCGGCCCAGCGGCAACACCTTCGGTAGCGGGTGAACTCCGCGTCATGGAAGCCGCCGAGCAAGTATCGAAAACGGCCCAAACGAAGACGTTTTTCGCCAAGAAGGCGCGAATCCAGCCGCCCATTGCCTCGTCGGGCAGCACGCCCGCCAGCGCCTCTCCGTCGCGGCGTGCGTCGCGGGCGAGAAAGCTCTCGGCCAGCCCGTCGGGTTCCTGGTAACGCTTGGCATTGTTGCGAATGCGCGTGCCGTGGCCAGAAAAATACAGTAATACAAAGTCGCCGCTACGCGAGCGTTCATACAACTGGCTCAGCGCCGCCTGAATCGCTGCTACGTCGGGCAGCGCCGCGCCGTCGACGCCATCGGCCAGCACGGTGATGTCGCCGGGAGTGAAGCCCTGGCGGCGTAGCGTATCGCGCATCAGCAACACGTCATTGCGCGGTGCCTGGAGCCAAAGGGCATTGTTTTGCTGCGTCAGTTGCGAGACGCCCACGAGCAAGGCGCGCGAAGCCGCATGCCCGCTCGTGCTGAGGAGCAACGCGGCCAGTAGCAGGGAAAGGCGCCAGAATTGTTTCATGAATGGTTTTCGTTCAATGACAAGCATTTTGGCAAGGAAAGAAGCGCATGGCTGAGGAAAAACGCTTCATGGCAGGGTGGTCACCGATTCGACTAGCGGCGAGGCCGCCAGTTGGGCGGCCTGCGCCGGATCGGCGATGCGCAGCGTGTAGGCGCCGCGCGCATCGGGGCCGGCGACGACTTCGGCGGCCGCCGAGTGCAGCAGCCGGGTGGATTCCTCGATGCCGACGCCGCTCTTCCAGAACAACAGCAGCCGCCGATCGGCTTCAGCCGCCGTGGACATGCCGGCGGCCACGTCGCGGAAACGCATGTCGTCGTCGGGCGGCGGGATCATCATCAAGGCGCTTTGGCCAACCACCACCAGCGCGAGCAAGGCGAAGGCCGGCCGCACCCACAGGTCGGCGGCGAACCAGCGCCGCGCGCGCACAGCAAAGCTCTCGCTGCCGCTCGCCGCCGGCTCGGCTTCACGCGCCGCGCACAACCCTTGCGCCGCCGTGCGATAAAGCGCCTGGTATTCGGCGCGCTCATCATCTTCGGGCGCTAGGGGCGTGCCGGTGAGCACGGTAAATGTATCTGCCGCCTCACGCAACGCAACGATGCCAGGCGCTGGCGCGATGCTCATCGGCGCGCCAGCCAGCCATTCGTCATGTACTGTCCGGATCGCCGCCAGCCGCGTGGCCGACAGTTCGCCGAACACGCGCGCCTGCCAGCGAGGCGATTCGGCGATCGTCACCGGATTCCAGACCTGGATCATGCCGAAGGCAGGCTCGAAAGGCTCGTCCATCGGTTCGAGCAGCACGTCGAAAACGCCTGCCCAGTCGGTTTCGCTGCTGGCGAACCAACCGCGCCAGCAAACGGAACGGCCGGTATCCTCGCGCTGATCGAGTAATACGCCGAACATCACACCTTGGTGGCGCAGACCAACCAGGCGTCCAGGCGCCCAGCGCGTGCCGAAATCATGTTTCGCCAGCGCTGCGCGGCGCCGTGCCAGATCTTCGAGCGGGCCGGGCAGTGCGCTGTCCGGCTCATGCGCTGGCGGCGGCGCGGCGGGTGGATGGAGCGTCGCCGCGTTTTCGGCGGAATTGCCGGACGACGGCTCGAAGCGGCTGCGGATTTCCGCGAGGGAGGGCCAGAGTGGTTGTATGGTCATGACGAATTTTCCCAAGGGTGTCATGCACAAGACGCTTCAGCGCCCAAGATTTGAAAAACGGCCCGGATTGCCTCCTGGTTTTCGGGTTCGATGGCGATGCCGAGTTCCCGCGTGATCCAGCCGCCCAGCAGGGTGCGTGCCCAGTCGCCTGGGTTTTTCTGGCGGTGGTGCACCAGCCCGAGTCGGCCGGCGCGATAGTGGTAGGAGGCAATGGCATGGCGCGAGGCGACGCCGGACAGCGATGCTTCGTTGCCGAAGCCCTCGCACAGCAGTAGCCGCTCGGGCGGATCGAGCGCGGCGATGAAGGCGCGTGCCGCCGCGTGCACCGCCTGGATATCAAGCCCGCACTCCGCGAGCGGCGTTTCGAGCGACTCGTGCGCGCCGCTCTCGGCTTCCAGCGTTTCCTGACTGATCTGCTCGCCGATCGACAGATGGCGTTTGAAGGCCGCCGAGCGGGTGTGGTCGATCAGATAGCGGCGGAAATAAGCGCGCAGCGCAAAAGCATTCGACGGCGCGCTGTACGCGCTGCCGCCGCACGCCGTTTCCACGCCCTCATCGGCGGGGTCGGTGTCAAGCCGCAGCACCTTGCAGAAAATGAACTGCGCGATCAACTCCTGTCGCTCCTCGCCGAGAGCATTCAACTCCGGCGGGTGGTAGCTCCGCAACGCCTGACCGACGATGGCGTACAAACGTCCCATTTCGTCGGGCGACAGTCTGTGCCGGCGACGCCACAGATCCACCAGTTCATCGCTCTCGTCATTGCTCAGGCTTTGCTGCATAGTCGTTCCGTTTTCTTACTCCTCGGTGCAACTCTCGTCATCCGGTATCAGGCATTGTGGCAGGTTGTCGCCCGCCGCGCCGCCGCGCGTGCGGGTCGCGCCAGATTGCTCGGTATCGGCCGCAGCGACGACCTGGCCGCGCGGCAGCAGAACCCAGAGCTGGCCGCGCTGCTTCATACGGCGCGCCTGCTGGGCGGCTTGCTGGCCGTTGCCGAAGAAATAATCGGCACGCACCGCGCCCTGGATCGCGCCGCCGGTATCCTGAGCAACGGTCAGGCGGCGCATCGGCGCGCCGCTGCCGGGCGCCTTGGTGGCGACGAACACCGGATAGCCCAGCGGCGTACTGCGCGGATCGACCGCGATTGAGCGTCCCGGCTTCAGCGGCACGCCCAAGGCGCCGATCGGGCCGTCGAGATTGGCGGCGATTTCCTTGAAGAACACGTAGCTCGGATCGGTGTTACCGGAACCGGCGACGCCGGCAATGCGCTGTCCCGGCACCGCAACCGGCCCGCTCGTCGCCGGCAGGGCGAGTTTGAAGCCGCGCACCCGTACCGAGGTAATGTCGCTATCACTATCGTCGTCGTCGTCGCCGGTTTCGAGCTCGATGACGCCGCCGCGCGTGCGCACCTTGGCGTTGCTCGCCAGCATCGGGCGGAAAACCTGGCCGTTTTGTTCGGCATAGCCCACGCGGATGATGGCGCCATCGGTCAGACGGATGCGGCCCGATCCTTGAATCTGCATCTCGTAGAGCGCGTTGGCGCTGCTGACGAAGGCCAGTACGCGCGCGTTGGGCGCGCCGCGCGCCTCGATTTCCTGGCGCGTGTAATAGGGCAGCAGGCGCTGGCCTTCGATGCGCAGGCGCATTTTGCGATCCGGCGCGTTGCGCGAAATCTGGGCAAGATCGAGTTCATACACGCCGGGACCGGCGGCAGCTCCGGGTTGCACGAGCACATCGCGCCCTTCCACTCGCGCGGCGACCACGCCTTTGCCAGTCGGCAGCTTGCGTGTGTTGAGGTAGAGCATGTCCTCCGGCTGGCCGTAGACCGGATAGATGTAGGGTGGCTGGTATTTGCGGCTGCCCGCGATTTCGGATTCAAAATAACCGGTGACCACGCCATCGGGGCGGCGGTCGTCGTCGCGGATTTGATAGGCCGAGAATTCGCGTTCGAAGAAATCGCGGATCGCCAGGTTGTTTTTCCCGTCAACCTGCCGGGCCTGTTCGCAGATCGGACGCCACACCGGATTGCGCTGGTCGAGAACCCCGCAGCTTGAAAGAAAGGCCGGCCAGCTTTGCGCGAAATTGTCATGCTGCCAGCCCGGCAGCGACTCGAAAGCGGTCAGGGTATAGGTAGCGGTTTCCGTCGAGAAACTGCGCGCCTGCCCGGCGACGTTGGCGCCCGGCGGCGGGGCCGCCGTTTCAGTTGCCGAAAGCGGCAACACGCTGGGCTTCGGAGGGTCGGGCAACACAGCGCAACCTGCCAGAAATATCGCGGCCAGCGCGGCGAAGCGAATTGAAGGTGATGGGTTCATGATGAATTTCCTCGCATTGCAACGGGCGGCGCACGGTGCTTCCACCCTTGGTTCAAAGCCTGTCCGGGTTTTCCGGCCTTGCAGGAAACGACGAATGGCTTGCATAGCAAACGATTATCTTTCGATGATTTCAAATGTTCCAACACCATAAACATCCTGACAAGACGCACCTGGCGCGCACACCGGCTTGCCGAGCAAGGGTGACGGGCCGCTGCCGCGCACCGCTTCGAGCGCGGCCAGCACCGATGGCGGAAATTCGGCAAAGACATCGACGCCGCGCATGCCGCTGTCGGTGAAATCCCGCTCGTGTTCGCTGACGAGTACCGCGAAGCGATTGGTTCCCGGTGGCCCGCCCGCTTCCAGCGGCCAGGCGGCACGCGGTAGCGCGAGCGTCTGGCCGGCCTCGATCCTGTTGTATTTGTCGAGCACGTTGGGAAAGAGCAACAACAGCTCACCGCCGCTCGACAACAGGTAGACATAGACGTAGCCGGCGCGGCTGGAGCGGATCTCAAAATCGAGTTTTCCCTTGCCGATGCTGACGCTCTGCTGGCGTGGCGTCGCGTTTACCTCGAAGCCGCTGGCTGCGCCCTCGGCCAGTGCGGCCAGGGATTCCGCCGGAGTACGCGGCGGCGGTTTGGCTGCCGGGGGAATGGAGGTGGACGCTCTCTCATCCGGCGTGGCGACGCCAGGGGGATTGTTGGGCGCGGGCAACAGCCACCAACTGACGGCGGCGGCGAACGCGAACAACACCAATATTGCCGCGATGACCGTGTGCGGCATCCCCTTGCCACGCGGCACGGCTTGCGGCGCGGCAGCGGGCGCGCTATCCGGTTCGGCGCGGTGAATCGTTGTCGGGGGAGTCTGATGCATGACCGTGACGCCATCGCCAAGTTCCAGTAACTCGCGGAAGGCCGCGATTGATTGCGGTCGCGCTTCCGGGCGTACCGCCAGGCCGGCATCGACCGCCGCCAACAGGCGGGCGCTGAAGCGCGCTTGAAACTGCGCGTTGGCCGCCAGCGGCGCATAGCTGTCGGCCAGCAGGCGCGCCACCGAGGGCGGTGGCGTGCGACCAGTGATCGCCACGTGCAGCACCGCCGCCAGCGCGTAAATGTCCGTCCAGGCACCCTGCGTCATGCCGGGCATTTCGGCGTATTGCTCGACCGGTGCGTAGCCGGGTTTGAGAATCGTGGTGATGGCCTGCGTCTTGTCGCTGATGACGCGCCGCGCCGCGCCGAAATCCAGCAGCACCGGGCGCCCCGAGCCTTCGAGCAAGAGGATGTTGTCGGGCGCGATGTCGCGGTGGTAGCAATTGGCACGGTGCATCACCGCGAGTGCCTGCGTCAGGTCGTCGACGAGGGTCAGCAGAAAGTCATCGCGCGGGCCGCCGGGCGTCGCGGCAAGTGCCTGCCGCAAAGTTGGGCCGCGGTAGCAGGGCATCACCATGTAGGCGGTGCCGCGCTCTTGCCAGAAACGGTATACCTTCAGCAGGGAAGGATGATCGAACTGTGCCAGCAGACGCGCCTCGTTGATGAAGCTGCCCATGCCCAGCTCGAACGTTTCGCGGTGGCGCGGCGATTGTGGCCGTACCGTGCCGTCGGGCAAACGCATGGACAAAGAAACCGGGAGATATTCCTTGATCGCCACCGTGCGTTCGAGCACATGATCGTGCGCTTCATAGACCGTGCCAAAGCCGCCCTGGCCGATGAGCGCCGTAATCTCGAACTCGGCCAGGCGGCTGCCTACCGGCAGGACGGTGACATCGTCGTTCGTACCGCCGTGGGTATCGTGGCCTGGCGTTGGGGCCACTGTAACGCTGCCGTCGGGCGCGGCTGGCGCGCCAATTATGCGGGTATGATCATCGTCACTGGCCGGTTGTTCGGTCTCGATGTCGTTCATGGCGGAGGTAGTCCACGTCGGTTCTGATCCGACTGGGCGCGCTGCCTGACGGCATCGCGTAGCGCGTTTTGACGGTTGGCCGCACTCTCGAGCAACGACTCCGAGGGGGGGTGCGGAGATTGCGAGTGCCGGGGCTGATCCAACGGGTCGCGAGGCATGACCGTGTTGTCATTGCGTGATGTGCCTCGGCCGCCGCTGTATCGACCTCCCGTCGCTGGGGGAGGTTGCTGGTAGCGTTGGAGCGGATTCTGCTGTTGCCTGGAAGTACCATACGGCAGATTTCGACTGCCGGATCCACCTTCGCCCCCGCTCACGAACACGTCCAGTTGGCGTGTTTCCGCGCTGGTGCCCCCCCCGCCTGCGGCACTGCGGGTCGGTGTGGCAGGGGATTTAGCCGGGGGACGCGGCTGCGGTGCAGTGGTGGTTTGGTTGACCGGCTCGGGAATCGGTGCCTGGTTGGTCGGCTCGGGAATCGGTGCCTGGTTGGCCGGCTCGGGAATCGGTGCCTGGTTGGCCGGCGCGGGAATCGGTGCCTGGTTGGCCGGCGCGGGAACCAGTGCTTGGTTGGTCGGCGCGGGCGCGGATTCCTCCGTTGGCAATGTGGGTGGTGGCAATACCTTGGTTTCAGTGGCTGTTTTGTCCTTCGGCACATCAGCTACCGGAGACGCCTCGCCCCCCCGCATCCACCAGGCAAAGCCGGCTGCAAGCACGAGCAGCACCGGGATAGCCGCCATCGCCATGCGCGGCATGTTGTTTTTCTTGCTGACTGGCGCGGGTGCCGCTACCGCGTTTTTTCCACTGACGGACGCAGTGATCGGTTCGCTACGCTGGGTCGTGGTCGTGACGCCCTCGCTCAGACCGAGCAGCGTGCGGAATGCCCCGACCGATTGCGGACGAGCCTCGGGGCGCACCGCCAGACCGGCATCAACTGCCGTCAGCAGCCGCGTGCTGAATTGTTGTTGAAGCTGCGTATTGGGGGCTACCGGCGTGTAGCTGTCGGTCAGCAGGCGCGCCACCGAGGGCGGCGGCGTATGACCGGTGATGGCAACGTGCAGCACTGCCGCCAGCGCGTAAATATCCGTCCAGGCGCCCTGCGGCATATCGGGCATTTCGGCGTACTGCTCGATCGGCGCATAGCCGGGTTTGAGGATCGCCGTGATGGTTTGCGTCTTGTCGCTGATGACCCGCCGCGCCGCGCCGAAATCCAGCAGCACCGGGCGGTTCAGGCCTTCGAGCAGGAGGATGTTGTCGGGTGCGATATCGCGGTGATAGCAGTTGGCGCGGTGCATTACCGCGATAGCCTGCGTCAGCTCATCAATGATCGACAGCAGTTGTTCCTCGTTCGCGCGGCCCGGCATCGCAGCGAGCGCCTGGCGCAAGGTTGGGCCACGGTAGTACGGCATCACCATGTAGGCGGTGCCGTGCTCCTGCCAGAAGCGGTGAACCTTCAACAGGGCTGGATGATCGAACTGCGCCAGCAGACGCGCCTCGTTGATGAAACTATTCATGCCCAACTCGAACGTCTCGCGGTGGTTCTTTGAAAGCGGCCGTACCGTGCCGTCGCGTTGGCGCGTGGAGAGCGAAACCGGCAGGTATTCCTTGATCGCCACCGTGCGTTCGAGCACATGATCGTGCGCTTCATAGACCGTGCCAAAACCGCCCTGACCGATGAGCGCCGTAATCTCGAACTCGGCCAGGCGACTGCCTACCGGCAGGATGGTGACATCGTCGTCCGCATCGCCTTGGGTATCGTGGTCTGGCATTGGGACCGCCGTAACGCCGTCGCCGGGCGCAGCCGGCGTGTTGATCATGCGGGTGCGGTCATCATCCGGGCTTGGTTGCTCTTGCGCGATGTCGTTCATGACGGTAACTCCAGCAATTGCGCATCCTGCGCGAAGCCAAACAGCGCATCGAAGCACGTGCCTTGCGGTAGGCCCGCGTGCACCAGCCGCAAGGCCGTGCCGTCCTCCCGTTCGGCGCGCCACGACGATTGTCTGGCGGACGGCGGCGCATCTTCGCCGGCGGCATCCATCTTGTCGAAGCGCTGCGTGAGCAGAACCTCGAAGCGCTCGGCATCGAGATCATCATCGAGTGCATCGAGCACGACGCGAGCCGCGCACCCCCACCAGACGGCACTGTCCATGCCAGCAGCGAACGGACATGCCAGCGTCAAGGGAAAGTAGCGACCCACGCTATCGACCGAGGGCATCAGCACGCCGATCCAGGCCGTCGCATCAACCGTATCCGGGCCAAGCGCGAAGTACCACAGCGGACTTTCGAGGAAATGTGCGGTCCAGTCGTCAGCGTGACGCGCACGCAAACCCGACAGGCCATCGTGCAACCAACCGTCCCACTCTTGGCGAAAGGATGCGGGCAGGCGCCGGTGCGCGAAGTCACCTATGCCCGGCAATTTGCCAAACCAGCCGGGCAGGGTTTGCCTGTCATCGTTTCTCCAGTCTCGCACCTTTACAAGCCCTCTGGACACGAAAACTCGCGCAATTCGCGCAACTGGATCGGGTGTTGCACGCTATTGGTCGTGACCTCGAAGCGCGTGCGACGGTTGTCGACAGTGAAGGTGATGAAGAAGCGCTCGGGCGCGTCGGCGGCTTCGAGTTGTGCCTTGTCGAGCATGCGGAATAGCGCCCAAGGCCCATCGACCGCCATGCCCGAGCTGCCAGCGACCGCCGGGGGACTGATCTGTATCCGTACCTGGTTGCTGCCCTTGGGGCCAGGCCACTGCACCGTCATCGGCACCACCGGGCCGTGCGCGTACTTCACCAGTTGTCCATCGACATCAAGGATGAACTGGGTGATGTTGGCATCCATCTCCACGGGTTTGAAGTCGAGCCGGATCGATGGCCCGCGCCCGCCGCCGCGGAAAAAGATGTCGCGGATGCGCGCCGCGCGCTCGAATTGCGCCAGCGCAGCGCTGGTCATGGCCGGCTGGTCGGCCACCGGCTTATAGCGCCAAGGCTTGGTACTGGTGTCCACCAGCGCCGCCAGGCGCTTCTGAAAGAAATCGTCCATCAGGCCGCCGGGACCGAAGAACTGGCCAAAGTCCTCGGGCAGCACGTCGCGCGTGCTCGAAGACACCATCGGGTAGCGCCCGGCGATGGCGCGGCGACAGAAGTCGGTGACGGGGTTCAGGTCCTGACTGAGGTTGCCGCGCTCGGCCCGTTGCGCCTGCACGGCGCCGGACTGGCTCAGCTCCTCGATCATGCCGCGCACCGGCTCGGGCAGGCGGCCCGCGTCGGATTTGAGCTTGCCTGCGACGTCGCCCGGCGGCGGCGCGCTGCGGCCCTGGACGGCGGTATTGACGGCGGTGAGATAGACGTAAACCTCGTTGAACAGCTTGAGCGCATCATCAAGCGGCGCCGGCTGCCCCGGCGCGGCGCCGAGCGCGAACCGGTGCAATGGTGCGAAGTGATCGTCGACGATGGCCTCGATCGGGCGACCCGGCGCGACCTGTGCCGGAGCATCACTGCCGAACAGGCTTTCGAGTCCCTTGCGCGTATTGCTCACCGTATCGGCTGCTTTGTCCACGACCGTCTTGCTGTCCTTGGGTGGAATCAGCGTGGTTTGCTGGACCACCGCGCGCAGGTAATTGGCCAGCGGCGAGTCGGCGCCCGAGAGGATGCGCGCGATTTCGATACTGCGCGCCAGATCACTGGCACGCATCAGGTGCACGTCGGCCAGCAGCGCGTCCCAGCGCTTGACATATTCATTGAGGTACAGACGGCGCACACGGTCAGTGAGGGCGTCCAGCGCAGCGGCGTCCTGTATGCGACCAGCCAGGTTGCGGTCAAGCCCGAGTACCCAGGGTTCCTCCAGCGCCATCACGCTGGAAAGACGAACCACCTCGGTCTGGAAGCGCTTGCGGTAACCATCGACGGTAAACAGGCCCGGCATGCCTTCCGTCAGCGGCTTGCCGCTGGCGCGCTCGAATACCAGCGACGCCGAGGGGCCGGCGGCCTGCGCGATGCTGAAAGCCGGGATGTCGCTGCCGGTTCGCTCGCGTTGCAAGCGACTGAAGATACGCGCCTCCAGCGGATAGCTGGCCAGCAGCGCACGCACGCTGCGCACCAGATTCTCGTCCATCGGCAGCGTCGAGCGCGGCGCGCCTTGCGCCAGCAGCACATCAAGCTGATTTTCCAGCGCGGCGCGCTGTTCCTGCGTAATGCCGCGATCCAGGCTGCGTTCCCAGTCGAGCGTGATCCATGCCTTCAGGGCATCGGCATCGAAATGCTGGCTCTGGTGCAGCATCAGATAACTCTTGAGCGCCTCGTAGCTGTATTCGAGATCGGCGCCGGTGGCGGCGCGCAACTGGGCTTCGAGGCGCTGATCCAGTTGCGGCAGGAATACTTCGGTCAGCGCGCGCTGATGCACGAGCGCGGTGGCGGCTTCAAGTTTGTCGCCCTGGTACAACCCCAGGGTCATCGACAGCGGCGCATCGCCCTCGCGGTTTTCCGGCGTCCGCCAGATCTGGCTCAAACTTTGCAGCAGCGGCGCCAGCGACGCGATCGAGCTGCTCTGCTCGGGCAGCGCAGCCAGCGTCTGGCTGGCGGGATCGACGCGCGCCTCGACCGATTTCAGATAATCGACATTGCGCACCAGACTCACGCCCCAAGCGCCAATCATGCCCACGGTAAACAGCGCCATCGCGGCCATGGCTGCCAGGCGCAACACATGGCGGCGGCGCTCGAACTTGAGGTCGGCGCCGGCCAGCCACGCCTCGGGGAAAACCACTTCGCGCAGCAGCGTACCCAGAAAATAACTGCGTCCGCTGCCCTGCTGCGCCGGCAGCAGCGCGCGCTCCAGCCCAAAGCTACGCGCCAGGTTGCCCATGATGCGGTCGATCGGGCTGCCTTCCTGCGTGCCGCTGGTGAAATACACGCCGCGTACCCAGGGCGGCTGGGCAAAGCGCGAACCGGTGAATACCTGATTGAGCAGTTCGCCCAGTGCCGGCGCAAGCACGCCGAATTGCGCCGGAAAACCGAAGATCGCGCTGCGTCGCGCAACGTTGGTTTCCTGCTGCATACGTTCGATCAAACCATCATTCAGGCGCTGGCGCAGCAGCGCGAATTCGCGCTGAAAGGCCGTATCCAGCCCCTGCCCGGCGACGCGCCCGCTTTCCGCTTCCGGCAACGTGAAACCAAAGACCTGCGCACGCTGCTCCTTGCCGAGATCGGCGAAATAATCGGTGAAGCCGTGCAGCAGATCAGCCTTGGTGACCAGTACATAAACTGGCAACCGCGTTGTCAGTTTCGCGTCCAGTTCAAGCAGGCGCGCACGCATCGCAGCAGCCAGCGCACTGCGTTGCTCGTTGCTTTGCCCGAGCAGGTCGGCGACGCTGACAGTAAGAAATACGCCATTGAGCGGACGGCGCGGACGCGATTTCTTGAGCAGGCCGAGGAAACCCTCCCACGCGTCCTTGTCCTCCTGCGCGTGGCTGTCCTGCGTGGTGTAGCGGCCGGCGGTGTCGATCAGCACCGCTTCGTCGGTGAACCACCAGTCGCAGTTGCGCGTGCCACCGATGCCACGAATCGCGCCAGCGCCGAATTTCTCGGCCAGCGGGAAGTTCAGGCCCGAATTCACCAGCGCCGTCGTCTTGCCCGCACCCGGTGCGCCGATAAACAGATACCACGGCAATTCATACAGATAACTGCCGCCCGACAGCGACAGCCAGTCGCGCCAACCGGGCCTGCGGCCCGCCGCCGCCAGCCGCATCTTTTTGAGCGTCGCCACCGCCTCGGCGAAACGCTCGGTCAGCGCCTTCTGCTCGGTGTTTTCGGGCGCAGCGCTGGCCGTGGAGGCCGGCGCGGATTTAATCAGTCCATCGGTCAGGCGCTGGCTCGCCGTGCGTGCGCGCCAGCGCCGCAGCAGCCAGCGCGCGAGCGCCAGCAGCAGAACAATGCCAATGAGCAGCAGGCGCGCCCACTCGGTCGCCAGCGGTTCCATTGCGCCGATCTTGACCAGCGGCCCGATCCACCAGACCAGCAGACTGAACACCGCCAGCGCCAGCAGCGCGAGGAAAACCGGATGCACCAGCCAGGCGAAAAATTTTTTCATTGCGCCCCCCCGGTCATCAGCACGATCTCGACCCGGCGGTTGCGTGCGCGGTTGGCCGGCGTGTCGTTGGGCGCAATCGGCACGGCATCGGCCTTGCCGTCGGCCTGCATGCGCGCCGGATCGACCTGTGCCGCCAGCGCGCCCATCACCGCCTGTGCGCGCGCAGCCGAGAGGTGCCAGTTGGAAGGGTAGCGCAGCGAACGGATCGGTTGGTTATCGGAATGGCCGGTAATCAACACCTGGCCCTTGACCAACGCCAGCGCCTCGCCGATACGGCGCAGTACCGGTAGCGACGCGGCAGTCGGCTCGGCGCTGCCCGAGGCAAAGAAGCTGTCGCCACGCAGACGCACGGTGGACCGGTCGGCTTCATCGGTAACCGTCACCAGTCCCGCTTCGATCTCGGATTGCAGAAAGCGCGCCAGACGCGGCATGGGCGCGGGAGCGGGCGGCGGCAGCGCGCGCTGCGGCTGCGGCACGTGCAGACTGGCGATGGCACTATAGACGGCGTCAGAACGGTAATTGAGCCATAACCTCATGCCGACCCAGGTCAGCGCCAGCAGCAGCGCGCAGGCCACCGCCAGCACCCACAGCGGCAACGTGTCGCGCAGACGCGCCGTGCCGGCCCCCTCGCCGCGCCAGTGCGGCGAGAGCTGCGGCTCCAGCGGTGGGCGATCCTTGCGGATCAGTTCCGCCAAGCGCTCGCGCACCGAATCGAGCTGCGCCCGGCCGTTGTCGATTACGCGGTAACGGCCCTCGAAACCAAGCGCCAGAACGCAATAAATCAGTTCCAGCAACGGGCGATGCGTCGGTACATCCTGTGCGATCCGGCCCAATAGCTGAAACACCTTTTCGCCACCCCAGGTTTCGTTGTGAAATTGCACTAGTATTTCGTTTCTTTAAAACATTTACTTAAACTCTCATCTCTGCGATCATATCTTTCCAGTGCAACAGACTGGAGAACACGATGTCCAGACCGACTTCGAGAGCCGCTTTGATCCTCAGCGATGAACAACGCTCGATGCTCAGGCAACTGGCGGACTC
>Ga0209628_10000542_pt1 | contig 23333 bp, 14 predicted proteins | sample TergutCu122P4_FD_187285 | JGI IMG/M metagenome (GOLD analysis project Ga0209628, IMG submission 187285) | Cubitermes ugandensis P4 segment gut microbial communities from Kakamega Forest, Kenya - Cu122 P4 (SPAdes) (version 2) | ecosystem: Host-associated > Arthropoda: Insects > Digestive system...
CTTCTCACAATTACCGATATTTTGCTGAAAGATTGGTCGGAAAAAGGAACGATACAGGAGGCGTTTTACCGCTATCCTAAGCCCAATTATTACCCTTTTGACAAGCCCTTGTTTCGGAAATTGGGACTGAACGAATTGGTCTATAATTGGAATACGGCAAACACGATGTATGCCATTGATTTAGAAGATGTTACGATTTATACCTTGAATCGTACAGGTGCCTTGCCTGTGTCTTATTTCAATTCGCAGGAACGCAGCGTTTCCATTGGTCGAAAATATGAAAATCAAGCCTATCATTATTTTGCAACTATCGGCAATACCGATTTGGCAAGAGTAGTGCAATATACTGCTCTGTATCAACTATTTATAGATAATGAAATTACGTATTCGGGCAATGTTTATACCGATTTTCCGAAGAATAAACCTTATTTATTGCAAAAACCAGCGGCTAATTTGATGCAAATTCTCAAAAATCTCTCCCAAAACGAAATTCAGTACCTTTCCGACACTTTATCTAACATAAAATTCGTTGAGTATCAGCGAGATAAAGTCTTGGAGCAACTGCGGGACAATGAGCAAAAATACAATTATACTTATACCGATGAGCAAAAAGAAAATATTCTAAAAGACGTTGTCCGCAATACTAAACAAATGATTATCAATGAGTTTTATCAAGTTAAAAATATGTTGCAATCTTTGTCTGAAGAAAATTTTAAAAAATTGGCAAGATATGTATCTTATCCGCGCGGAACACGCATCAACAATATGGAAGATTACAATAGAATGCTTAAAGGCAAGCAAATCAATACGTTAGTAAATAATATTGGAAAAAATTACCTTTATTTTCTGGGCATTGATTTGAATGATGTTAAAAATTATTTTGTGAATAATTTAGCATCTTCGTCTGGAAAATACGTGAAAACTCCCTCAGTTATAATTACTTACAACGATATGCTTACAACGGGCGGACATAATTTGTCGTCAAAAATAAGCCGAGTAAAAACGATGACGAATTACAAACAATCAAATTATGTTCCCGAAGATTATAAAAGTCCTGAAAATCAGCCTGTTCAAGCACCTACATCAGACGAGACTACACCAACACCACAAAAGCAAACCGTTCCAACTACGGCAAAAACTCCATCTTCTACCACTCCCAAACCGACTACAACTGCTGCAAAACCTGCAACTCCGACCGTAAAACCTACACCTTCAACAACAACCAACCAACCAACCGTCCGCCCCAGAAGTGAAGTTATATCTTCATCGCCAAGAGAACGGAGGGGGTTTTAGGGTAAAGAAAGTGTTTCTTTAATGTTTTACTCACTACGTTAGATGCAAATGACGTTTCTAATCGTTCTTTTTTAGTTTCGTATTTGTTTCAAAAATAATTTTCAACCGCAAATTTGAACTGATTTATAAATACTTGTTTGAATGCCGATATGTTATTTTGCTCATAAAACAAGAGCATTGCCTTTTTATAATCAACGGTATCAACTGTACGAAATGAAATAGGACAATATTTATTAGCAATCAAAAGTGCGTTTGCTGTAATTCTTGCCACTCGCTTATTGCCGTCTGAAAATGCTTGAATATAAGAAAGTAACACCAAAGCAAACAAGGCTTTTTCAAAAACAGTTGAACGATTATTTATTAAATCGCAGGTTTGTTGTAATGCTTCCCGTATCTGAAATTCATTGTCAAGTGGTCGGTAATTTGTACCTATTATGCCTATTCTTCGTGTTCTGATATTTCTATCAACTCCCAATTCTTTTATCAAAATACTATGCAACTCCTCTATTTTTGAAATGCTCAACGAAAGAAAATAATCAGGGTTTGCAACCACAAAATCAATAGCATCTTTGTGATTTAAAAGCATAATTGCCTCATCTTTTGTTTTTCCTGCCGCTGTTTGCTTGTCTTTCAAAAGTCGTTCGGTTTCAAGCAATGAGTAGGTATTTCCTTCGATTTGCGAAGATTTCCAACTCAAATCAATTGCCAATCGTTCCATGTCTTTTTGATACTCAAAATCGGAAAGTTGAGCAATATTTTCGGAGAATTTGTTTTGAAAAATGCTTAATAACGTCAATTCTTGTGCGGTAAAAAGTTGAACATTTTGTAATGTTTCAGGAATAAGCGAAAAATTGTAACCTGATAGAATTTCCCTTTCGTCTATTTCTTTGCTATAATATTCGTCTAAATTTATCGGGTAAAAAAGATTAAAAGTCGGCGAAAGAGCGTAACGGCTATTTTTGGCATTTCCCTGTTGTATAATGTAATTTTCGCTTAACAACTTTGATAAACAACGTTTTACAGTTGCATAACTGACAGCGGAATGTAAGCCCTCAAAAATTTCTTTTGAAGACAAATTTGGCTTGTTTTTCAGATAATTCAATATTAATTCTTGTACTTCCATTTCTTTTTATTATTTATTCGGCTCACAAAGATACTAATTTCTTTGCAAAAGAACGCTTTTTTGAGCCGAATATTATATATCTTTGAGCCGAATGTTATTTTCTCTTCCTAAAACTGCCTTGTCAATTAGTTGCGGTTTATTGGTTGAGCCGATTACAAACACGCCCGAATCGCCGGTATTGTCCGATAAACATTTCATTTTATTTTTTCGGCACTGATATTCAATATTTTAGTCTCTGAAATTTGCTTTTTCAAAAAGTTACCCCCCTACTTAAAAATTTGGATATAATTGTTTGTATATTAGTTAATTATATAATATTTTTTAATTTTAATCGGACAATAGTGATTTATTATATATTCGTTTCTATTTTTTTATTCTGCGGACAATATTTAAAACACCTTCCGCAACAAACACAGTTTGAATTGTCTATTTCATACGATTTTCGAGTTTTTTTTACAGATAAGTTTATTAAAGTCAAGGCGATAATTAGTCCGAAAAAAACTCCTATTATGGTTGAATAAGTCTGAAAATCTTTTTTAATTTTGACAACTTGTGCCGTGAGTTTTTCAACTGTTCTTGATTGACCATAAAATGCTTGCAATTCAAGTGGTTGTATTGCCTGCGGTTGCAATTCATTTTCAATTACCATGTCGTATAGTTGAACTTCACTTTTTACTTTGCTGAATTTATCGCTTAACAAATACATTGTAACTGCTCCAATCGCCACTGTAAGAGACAGAAAAACCATATACCGCAAAATCCGTATAACTCCATCAGTACGAGACTTTTTTACTTTATTTTCATAAGGTTGACGTATCGCATCAGCGGGACAAGCATTGTGACAAAGTTGGCATTTGATGCATTCTTTTTTCGTAATTTTTACCCGAAAGAATGAAACTTTTGCAAAAAGGTTGAGTATCGCGCCGTAAGGACAAATAAATCGGCAAAATGGTCGTCCTATAAATACCGAAAAAATCAGCAACAACACGCCAAAAAGTAGGATAGGCAACTCGCCGCCCAAACGGAAAATGCCGACAAAGGGGTCGAAATGGCAAATGATAAATCGGCTGTTGGTGACGGCAAACAAGACGGCAAAACCCAAATAAATCCAAGGAAAAATGCCTAAAATGCTGATAACAACCTTCGATAATTTGTAATTTTTGATGTTTACTAATTCCTGCAACGCACCAAACGGACACACTCCCGCACAAAACACTCTGCCGAAAAACAGCGTAAACACAATAGGCAAAAGAAATAATAATAAAACAAATAAAGGTATTGTGTATGAATCATTTACAAGCGTCAGAGCCACATTTTGCACCGCTCCGATGCTGCATACGCAACCGTGTCTGAAAAAACCGAAATACGCAACCGAAACAACCGATGTCAGAATAACGGGCAGCCGAACCTGCTTTTTGATGACAGCCCACGCAACAAAACTCATCAAAAGCACGAGCATCGCAATATCTATGTACGACCAAAACGTCTCATTGGGAATGGTACACTGCAGCTCAGGATAAACGTATCCCGACTCGAAATCGGGTTTGGGGAAACGGTTTGAGGTTTGAAGCAAAATTGTCTGAACCATGATTTTATCAAAATTTGTACTTTATATTGAATGTTTTTTTTTGTTGTAAACCGCCACAACGCAAAAAGATGGTAATATATTTTGTTTTTGTGAAACGTTAAAAAATTATGCTCCGCATTTTATCTGATATTTACCATACTGTGTGGCATTTTTACCCCAAGAATACATTTTTTGCAAAATGTACACTATTTTTTTTTAATTAAACAAGGCAGACAAAAACTTTTTTACAATATTAAGAGGGAAGCTACAATTTTTTTTGTGAAAAATAAAATCTGCACAAAAAACGTTGTTAGTTAAATATTTTTTGTAATTTTGTATATGAAAAACGCACTATTTCTTTTGTTTTTATTATTTTGCGGCAATAATTTTGCACAATCTTTGAAAGGAAAGGTTGTTGATAATCAAGGGAATCCGATAGAATATGCGACTATTTATATCAGCGAAAACAAAGCAGGTTCTACCACATCGGAGTCGGGTGAGTTTATTCTTCCGCTAAAACCCGGAAAATATACGCTTATTGTTCGACATTTGAGTTATCAAACTATAACTAAAACAATTGAAATTCCGCAAACTTTATTTTTGGAAATAAAAATGGAACCCAAAGCCATTATTCTTAAAGACGTGAAAGTGAGTGCAAAAGATGAAGACAAAGCCTATCGAATTATCCGAAACACTGTTGCAAAATCGCCTTATTATCAAAAACAATTAGTATCGTACAAGGCAATTTTTTACGCAAAAGGAACAATGAAAATAAAAGATACTCCAAGATTGGTAGGCAAACTCATCGAAAAAGAGACACAAATTCGTAAGGGAGATGTTTATACCGAAGAATCGGTAAGCGAGGTGGTTGTTAGTCCAGATAGGACAGAACAGCGAGTTATCTCAAAGAGAAGTTCGTATCCAGAGTCTCTTCATTTTGATGCAATGAGTTTTTATAATTACAACATCTATCGTTCTGACAATGACAATTTTATTTCTCCCGTTACTAAGCAAGGATTATCGGTTTATCGTTATCAATTAGAATATTCCTACCGCGATAACGACCTTTTAATATATCACATCAAGGTAATTCCGCGAAATAATACTCCGTTTACTTTTTCGGGTTATATTGATATTATTGACGGCTCGTGGCACGTGTATAATTTTAATTTTTCAGGAAATGTGGACTTGGGAATAGCCAAAGCACTGTTTACTATTAAACAAAACTACGTTCCTATTGAAAATAATGTGTGGATGCCGGGAAGTTATTATACAACATTTGACATCAAAGCGATGGGCTTCAACATTATATTAAGTACGTCATATTCTACAAGATACAAAGATTATACGGTAAATTCGCTCTTGTTTTCTCCAAATCCTGCTGCCGAAGTACCAACTCCAACACCTGAAAAAAAGCCGATTGTTTCCAAAAAATCAGAGAAATTGACCAAAGAAATTACCGAAATAATGAGTAAAGAAGACCTAAAAACCCGCGATGCAATAAAATTGGTTGATTTGATAGAGGCAAAAAATAAAGAAGATGCAAAAAATAATCCCAAAAATGACAGTGTAAATCCGCTTGAAATACAACGGCGGTTTTTTCTAACAGTGGATAGCAATGCCTCAAATTACGATTCAACCCATTGGGAAAATTACCGTACCATTCCGCTTTCAGAAGAGGAAGTGAATAGTTTTGAGCAAAGACAGATAAATGATTCAATTTTGGAAGAAAAGAAAAAAGAAAAATTATCGCAAAAAAGGAATAGCGATACTACCAAAAAGAAAAATAAAACGCTGTTATACGGGGTTAGTCCGATGAAAAGTGTATTGGCATTCAATACGGTAGATGGATTTAAGGCGGGAATACACGTGTACGCAAACAAACGTTTTAAGGATAGCGTAACAACATTAAACAACGGAATAACAGTCGGTTATGCCTTTGCAGCAAAACATTTTTTCTTAGATGCTTCATTGCAATGGAATTACAATCGCAAACGGTTTGCAAGTCTGGAACTATTTGGTGGCAAACAAAGTGTTGATTTCAACAAAGAGCGTAGCGGAGGAAATTTTATTATGAGCAGAGGTACTATCAATACACTATTTTTCCGAAAAAATTTAATTCAATATTACGATAGAACGTATGCAGGGTTGCGGCATAAAATTGAGGCGTTTAACGGATTTCAAACGCTGGTTGGATTGTCGTATGAACAGCAATATCCGCTTGATAACCGCAGTGATTATTCGTTTTTTTTCCGAAGAACGCGCAACTATAAACCAAATATTCCTGATAATGAATATGTGATAAATAATATTGATTATTTATCTGCTCAAAATGCGTTTTTGATTGATATTTCAGTTAGTTACACTCCAAAAATGTTTTATAGATATTCAAAAAATAGAAAAATAAAACACAATATAAGGTCGAAATTTCCAACATTTACCTTGTCTTGGAAAAAAGGAATAAACAACGTTTTTAACTGCAACAGCAATTTTGATTATTTGGAGTTTAATATTGCACAAAATATTGATTTAAAACTATTTCAAACATTTCAATACAGTTTCTCAGCAGGTTTTTTTCCAAACACAAAAAACATTCATTTCAGTGATTTTAAACATTTTCAAACTAATGATTTTTGGGTTGTATTCAACCAATTTTATGGGTCGTTCAACACGCTTTCCAATTATAAATATTCGACAAATGAGTGGTTTATTTCAGCACACGCCCAATACGAAACGCCTTATTTAATGTTAAAATTTCTTCCCGGACTCAACAAAACGCTGATAACCGAAAATCTTTACCTTTCTTTCCTAACAAACTCACTAACAAAGAATTACATTGAAATCGGTTATTCACTTTCCAAAATATATATGTTTGGAAATATTGGTTTTTTTGTCGGATTTGATGAGTTTAAATTTGCCAACTGTAGCATACGGATAGGGGTTGCAGGGTGGTAGAGAAATACAGTTTAAAAACTTTTTTAAATTACGGATTTGAATTAACCGTTGTTTTACCATATTTCCAATTGTGAGCCTAATTCTACTTCAAAATTTGCGTCAATGGTAACTTCTCCTTCTGCTTTGAGGATTAGTTTTGCCCCATTTTGCACTTTAACATTTTTAACTTTGATGTTGGCACAACTTGTAACGGTTTCATCTGTGGTTATATTTTGATTGGTAATGTTAATATTTGTTGAACAAATACCTTTTAAAACAATTATACCCGTATTATTAGGGTCAAGCCATGGCTGTAGTTTACGTTCCCTTTCTGTTGCATTATTACCCGTCCATGAAACATGAAATTTACCATACCAATCATCTCTATTTGCAGTTGGATCACAATCTGATTCACCTCTATATAGTTGTCCTATAACTTTATGATTGTTATTTATTAGCGGAGAACCTGACGAACCACCTTCTGTTATTCCTTTATTCCAAACAACACACCACCAATATCCGCTATAACCTATCACAGTCGTTATCCGAAACAACATTAACTGTATGGGCTTCAACAACATAAGAATAAGTTCGCCAAGCCCAATTATCGGGAGTACCTAAGTACAGCCCCCACAAGTCTTGGTTACTATAAATGGCGGGATAATAAAATGTCAGTGGATAGGTCGTGCCTCCACTATTAGTGGTGTAAGCATATGTTCCTATAATTATATCGCCCCCCAGTAACCCATATCCTGCATCAAAACGCACGTCGCCATTAGGCAACACTCTTATCACTTGTGCATTTGCACTTCCTAAGATAGCACATAAGGCTATCGAAACTAATAACTTTCTCATTTCACTTACTTTAAATTACTAAACAGTGTTTTTCTTCTATTAAATTATGAGTTGTAAAGATACAATTTTTTTTTATACAAAACGCAGAAAAAATCTTTTTTTTTTTTGATTATCAAGCAGTTGCGGATTTAATTTTATTAAAATAGGCTGTTTTTCTGCAAAAAAAGAATGTTTTTGGGAGTATAATTTTTTATTATTTGACATTATTTTCGCAGCAAAATTGGGAAAAAGTGCAAAATGGTAAAAAATTTCGTCATTCTTTTTTCTTTGGTATTTTAAATTTGTATCCAAGTGTAAGTCCAAATAATTCTTGGAATTGGAGATGGTCGGTTGTAACTCCTTCTATAACGATACCACCTGCATTATGTACGGGAAATCGCACATTATAATCATACAACAATGCCGTTTTTAGCGTGATAGATAGCCATTCTGTAACCGAAAAACGCCAAGTCATTTCAAAATTGGCAGCCATGTTTCGCATTTGGTCGTACTCGCCTAAATAATTGTAAAACAGTTCTAATTTGGTATTTAGGTTGATTTTGGGGTGAACATCTGAAACAAAACTAACACGCGTAAACGCCCCGATAAATAAATTTACTTTTTTGTCTGCATTCACTCCAAAGGCATCTTGTGTGTAAAAAACAGTATCAATTTTTGTTGTCAATTTGGAAGCAATAGGCGATACGTACCAAGCCCACATAGAATGCTTATAACTTATTCCCAACGACAAAGTAACATATCCGGGGGTCAAAAAAGAAGATGTTTTTATATAAACGGAATCATTTTCAGGCTTCCAACTGTTAGTCAACTGGGTATTAACTTGCAACAATGCCCCATAATACCAATTATTTTTCATTCTAAACCCTAATTGAGTATTAAAATCCATTTTATCTGACGTTTTTTCACCTTTTTTGGGAGCACTCCCTTTTGGGCGAAATATATACCTCATTCCGAAGTCTATATCCAACGTATTTTCCCACGAAAATTTGCTGCTGTTGTAGAGCAGGTGCAAATTATCCAGAGTTGAAAGTCCAATAAACGGGTCGCTGCTTCCAACCCAATTTTTTGAATAGGCTTGATTTAGCAATAATTGAAATCGTCCATCAAATATCCAACTGCCCTTTTTTGTACTATCCGCCGCTGTTGCAGTTTCTTTTGTTTTATCTACAACTTCTACCACAGTTTGCGACAATACAACAGGAAAGGTAAATAAACACAAAACACAACCAATAACAATACTTTTTTTCATTATCTCTCTTAACTAACAATTTATATTTTTCTGTGTCGGATAACGAAAAAATATGTTTGTAATTGTGTATATAAAAAATTTTTTCTATCGACTTATTTACTTTTCATAAAAAAATTGTATCTTTGCAAAAAAAAATACAAAGCACATATATGCAATTCAAAGAGAAGATATACAAAGGAAAAACGATTGCCATTTTGTCTGGAGGGGGCGATACTCCTGCTATAAATTCGAGCATAGAAAAAATCCGCAACAGAGCGTTGATTTTAGGGTTTAATGTTTATGGTGTTAGGCAGGGTTGGAAAGGTTTGTTGGGTGAGGGCGATATTGTTGATTTGACCAATCAGCCCTATAATGGAATTTACGGTGGAACGGCTTTATTTTCAAGTAGAACTAATCCTTTATCGTTGGATAAAAACGGAGAAAGTAGGGTTCCACAGATAATAGCAAATCTAAAACGTTATAAAATAGACGTACTCGTAACTATCGGTGGAGATGATACAAACGGTGCAGCAAAAAAATTGTACGAACAGGAAGGTATTCCCGTAATAGGATTCCCCAAAACGATAGATAATGACCTAAAAACAAATACTTTACATTTGTATAAAGGGAAGAAAATAGAGGCAGTTTTATGTCCTGGATTTCCATCCGCCGCTTTTCGTATAAGTGAAATGACACGTCATTTGCGTTCTACCAATGAATCCCATCGCAGAGTGATGGTGCTCGAAGTAATGGGAAGAGATGCGGGATGGCTTACAGGCAGTGCGATATTTGGAGGTGCAGAGTTGGCACTCGTTCCTGAATGTAAAATGACCGCCGAGCGAAAAGAATATTTTTTTGAAGTTGTAAAACATCGTTACAATGAAAAAAAGAATCTTATCATTGCCGTATCAGAGGGAGTGCGCTGGTGGGACGATACTACCAAACAGTTGAGTATGGTGTATGCAAGTTCAGAAACAGATGAATATGGACACAAACGATTTGGAGGCGTAAGCGGAGTAGTTGCTTCAGAAATAAACAATCGTTTGGGAATTTCGGCACGTTCACAAATATCGGGATATTATCCACGGTCGGGATATTGCTGTGAGTACGACCGTCAACTAACCTCCGCTTTAGCAGATAAAGTTTTGGATTTATTGCTTAGACAAGATTATGGCAGAATGCCAACCATAAATAAAATTTCTCCCATACAACATCTCGAAGAATACAATACAACGACAATAGATATGGGAAAACTTGGTAATCAACCTATGCAGCCTATTTATTTTAACGAACAGGAGTTTGTGTTTACTGATGCCTATATCGACTTTTTATCAAATATATTAGACACTCCTTACCTGCCAACATTTGGACATACTTTTGAGGTGGTAGATTATAGAAAATTGGGTTAAAAATAAATTTGAGATGCTATTTTTAGTTATAAAACAGTAAAGTGTGAGCGAGCAAGGGGTATATTTGTATTGCTATCTATTGAACTTAAAATACTTGTTTCTCCGCAATCTTACGTAATGTTGTTGAATTTTATTCCCCAATCTGTGTGCTAAAAAACATTCCGGACAGAGAAAAAATCAAAAGTAACTGCCCAAAAATTGGCAGTTTTTTTCATTTTATTAGTGTAAACTCCAATTAAAATAAATAAATAAATAAACTATTTTACCTTTTGACAACCTTTAAATTTACTGTCTATCAGTTTGTTAAGTTCGGAAATATCGGAATAGCGAACAGCATGACCGCAATAATACATTTCCTTAATAGGATTTCTATCTATAATCAAATTTTCAAATTCGGAAACAGAAGGTGCTTTTTTCAAAACAGCATATTCCTCATACGTCAGAGAAATAAACGCAATGTTTTTCCCTATTCCTCTGTTATCCAGCAAGTAACCTTTTTTCAGAGTGGTTGGATAACTATTGGCAGAAACATCCGAAGGAGCTGGATACCCAGTAATTGTTTTTTTATCTTCCGAAAGGTAGATGGCTACATTTTTATTGTAATTTTTTGTAGTTTTGTAAATAATTGTTGGCGGTAAAGCCATAGAAACGGACGAACTTTGAGGCGAATTTTGAGTAGATTTTTGCATTTTACACCCAACTATACAAATTGATATACAAGCATTTATAACAATAATTACGACTGTGTTTTTCATTGTGGTTTATTTTGAGTTCCCTAGTAGGATAAATTTTTGCAAAGATACAATTTTTTTCACTACTGTCCGATTAACTTTTCACTAAAAAATGGGATTAGCCTTTGAGGTTTCACCCCAAAATAGTATCTTTGTTGTGAATGCAATAAAAATACAAGATGTGTATATTTCATATTATTTTTTTTTATATATTTGTACTTTAATTTATTATTATGACCGTAGTAATTGTCATACCTTGTTATAACGAAGCAAAACGTATTGATAGACAGTCTTTTATTGACTTTGTAAGAGACAATCCGTCCGTTGCTTTTTTATTCGTAAATGATGGAAGTAAAGACAATACTTTGGAAATATTATCGGAATTGACCCATAATCAAGAAAATTTACGCTTATTAAACCTTGAAAAAAATGGTGGAAAGGCAGAGGCTGTTCGCAATGGAATGTTACACGCAGTCAATACGTTATCGCCAAAATATATTGGTTTTTGGGATGCGGACTTGGCAACGCCTCTAAATGAAATTCTTTTTTTTATGGAATGGATACAAAAAGGTGATTATGAGATAATTACAGGTTTGCGTTTGATGCGTTTGGGAGCAAAAGTTGTACGTAAAAAAAGCAGGCATTATTTTGGACGTATTTTTGCCACCGTAACTGCCAATATGCTAAAAATTTCTGTGTATGATACGCAATGTGGTGCAAAATTGTATAAATCGGAGATAGTTCCCGCTTTGTTTGAAGAAAAATTTACTACACGCTGGCTCTTTGACGTGGAATTGCTTGCACGATATATTCGGCAATTTGGGCATCAACAAGCAAAAAATAAAATATATGAATATCCCGTTTTTTTGTGGGAAGATATGCAAGGTTCGCAGTTGAAAATAAAAGATTTCATCAAAGCACCTTTGGAACTTTTGAAAATTAAAAGACGTTATTTAAACAAAAAATAAAATGAAACAGTTTTACTTAAAAAATAAAGATAATAAATGGTTTTGGGCATTTGTAGTGCTTGCGGTGTCGTTCTTGTTTATACTCCCTTTAATGAGTTTAGATGCAGGAAATTCGGGTGATGAAGATAAATTTCAAATTCCACAAGGCGAATACGTATTAGATTATTATAGAACAGGCGGTGAAGATACAACTTGTTTAAGTTTTGAGAATTTAAAATATTACGGTTCTTCGTTTGATGTTATCACTGCATTTGTTAATAAAGTTTTTAACGTGGACAATATTCATACCACACGACATATTTTTAATTCTTTTTTGGGTTGGTTAGCCATTTTGTTTGTCGGCTTAATTGCTTGTAAAATAGCGGGTTGGCGTGCTGGCGTTTTGGCAATGCTCTTGCTGTTTGCATCTCCGCGTTTTATCGGTCATTCGTTCAATAATTGCAAAGATATACCTTTTGCAACTGCTGTAATTGCTGCTATATTTTTTATGATTTTGTTTTTCCAAGAATTTCCGAAAGTACAAAAGAAAACTTATGTTTTTTTAATTCTATCCATTGCATTTTCAATAAGCATTCGTATCGGCGGACTTATATTGTTTGGATTTTTCGGACTTTTTGGATTGATTTACCTTATAAATATAGCAATAAAACAAAAAAATGACTTAAAAGCAAAACCCAAACAGAAAAACGCTAATAAAAAAACACATACTCAATCACCGAGTTTAATACCTTTTAAAACAGTAAAACGACTTCTTTTTCAAGGGCTTTTTATTTGCACTGCAGGCTACTTTTTGGGATTACTCTTGTGGCCCTTTGCATTACAGGCACCTATTCAAAATCCATTGTTAGCATTTCAAGAAATGTCTCATTTTACCGTATCTTTACGTCAACTTTTTGAAGGAAGTTTGCAATGGTCTGACCAATTACCTTGGTATTACACACCAAAATATATATTAATGACAATACCTATTGCCGTAATGATTGGCGTGATACTTTATCTTTTTGTTGGCGGGTGCAAAAAAGAAAATCGTTTTACTACACTCATTTTGTATTTTTCGTTTATATTTCCTGTTTTTTGGATAGTATATTCCAATGCCAATGTTTACGGAGGTTGGAGGCACGCTATATTTGCCTATCCGCCTATGGTTGTTGCCGCTGGGTTGGGATTTAATGCTTTAATAGAATTTTTGAAAAATAAATATCTGAAAATAGCAGCGATTGTACTTCCATTTTTACTGTTAATAATGCCGCTGGTTCATATTATTAAAAATCACCCCTATCAATACGTCTATTTTAATAAATTGGCAGGCGGAATAGATAAGGCTTACGGCAATTATGAATTGGATTACTACTATCATTCTACTCGTAAGGCAACCGAATGGGTTATTGCAAATGCAGAAAAAACAGGCTTGAAAACGAGCGATAAAATAATTGTTTCCTCTTGGCACCCGCCGTCTGTTGGTTATTTTCTTCGCAAAGATACAGCAAAATTTCAAAATGGTTTCTTGCGTTGGTATGAGCGGAGCAATTACGACTGGGACTACGCTATTTTTGTTATTACAGGAATAGCCCCGGAACATATTAAAAGCAAACATTTTCCACCGAAAAATACTGTTCATACAATAAATGTTGATGGAAAACCAATTTGTATTATTCTGAAACGGGAAGATAAATCCGATTGGAAGGGATGCCAGTTTAAATCAGAAAATCAGATAGATAGTGCAGTTTATTATTTCAACAAAGCACTTAAATTAGATGCTTATGATGAGGTGGTAATGATAAACTTAATGGAAATATATTTTCAGACAGGAAATTTGGATAGCGTCAAACTGTATATAGACAGCGTTCTTGATTTTTTGCCGCAACACGAAACAGTTAATTTTTATTTGGCACATTATTATTTGGCGACAAATAATAATGATGATGCTTTAACCGTTTTACAAAGAATAATAAAGATAAATTTTAAAAATGGTCAGGCATATCGTTTGGCAAGTAATATTTATTTACAGCGGAGTGACCTTCATTCTGCTGCAAAAATGCTCGAAAAATTGATAGACATTGACCAGTTAGATAACCAATCAGTGAAACAATTGGTGGAAATATATAAATCGCAGGGACTAAATAATGATGCCGCAGCATATAAAAAATTATATACTGTAATCGCTAATAGTCTGGAAATGAGAGGAAAAACAAAAGAAGCAAAAGAATATAGAGAAGAAATACAAAAAAAATTTTAATGTAACGACAACTTTTTTTTATTTTTTACGTCTATGTATATAAAAGAAATAGTAATTAAATTAATCAATAACAATATAAATTAGATATCGTATGAAAAAATTTTTATTCGCAAGTATCCTACTTTTTTTATTTATCGGATACGGAAAAGCACAATCAGCAAAACTTGACACAGCTTGGCAGGGACCTCATTGTGTGTCAGACACTAAGGACGCATTATTAATTCTTAAGAATATATCTCCCGGAGGGTCTGCGTCTATGACACAAACAGAGTGGACGGTAAGGGGTCCGTCTGGAAATAATATTTTCAACCAGGTTGGTCCCAAAGATTTCACTCCGCAGTATATTACCTTGTCACAGCCGGGAGTTTATACCGCTATAATGTGTGTAACTTGGGGAACAACAACAAGGTGTGATTCGATGAAAATTTCGGTTTATCCCGTTCCAACTTTTTCGTTTAAGAAAACGACAGATTCCATTTGTCCTGGGGCGGGTATTGGGTTTAATTTTGTACCTATCGCTCCGTTCACGGCGGGAATGGTTGGAAGTTTTACTTGGTTATTTGGAGAAGGATCCAATACCACTTCGCTTAACCCGACAAATCCTTATTACAATTCATTAAACCAAGAAGTTAATCACACTGTAACTTTGACAATTACGGATACAAACGGTTGCACAGCTCGTGTAGATTCTACGGATTATGTTTTTATCCGCACAAAGCCGGCTGTAAATTATAAGGCTGACCAAACCTATTTTTGTTTTGGAAACAATGTACCTAATCCTACTGGAACGGTCAATTTTATCAATAAAACTGACACAAATTCGAGTGGTATAGCCTCAGATAATAACACATACCGATGGAGTTTTGGAGATGGTGATGGCGCTACTACCAAAAACACATCACATACGTATGGATTAGGGGAATATTATGTTACGCTGTATGCAACGAATCAGTATGGATGTAAAGATTCGCTAAGAAAACCATCGCAGTTGGACAAAATTATTCTAAAGCAGTTAGAACCCAATTACTGGTTACCTAATGGAGATAGAATTTGTAAGTTACCCGATACAATTCGTGTATACGGAAATGACCCGACCGTAAGTTATTATTGGAGAATCGAGCCTACCATACCGGGAAAAACAGATAGTCACGCTCAAATAGACTGGTTTAGTTTTAGAAATCAGAGCGGCTATGATGTTACGGGTACCCATTACTTGATTCTTGAAATAACGGATATAATGGGCGAATCGGTTTGTAAAGTAGCTGATACCACTGTGTTGTACATATACGATGATATTACCCCTACTATAACCGCTGCTGATACAAATGAATGCGACCCTGCCCACGTTATTACTTTTAAAAATTCAACTCAATACAAGTGGGCTGATGATTTTGGATTAGGCACAACCAACTGGAATTTTGGAGACGGTACTACCGGAACCGGTGATACAATAACCCATACCTACACCTCATCTGCTGTTCCCAATGGAGGTTATCCCGATGCAGGCTATGGAGATTACGTTGTTACTATGACGGGTACTACGCCTTATGGTTGTCCTATAAAGGCAACTTATCAAGGTATTCATATTTATAGGATGCGTGCAACGGCAATGGTAGTCGTTCCAAGTCCGATGGACCCTACATATCCAAATGGATGTGCTCCACATTATGTTGTAATAGCAAATATTCCTGACTCTTTGGTTTCATCACCAACCCGTACCCCAGCCGATATAGTTTCGTATGATTGGAAGTTGAATTACTATCCTCTGTATCGTAATCCGTTGTCTGATTCCATTAAAATTACGGGGAGTGCTCCTTTTGCAGAATACACGTATGAAGATACAGGCTGGTATTATGTATATTTAACATTGACCAACGTACAAGGTTGTGTTCATGATGTACCAGTTCGAATGATTATGGTAGGATATCCTCCAATTACAAATTTTTGGTATGTACGAGATACAAATTGTAAACCAGATATACAAATTAAAGTGCACGCATACGATAGTGTCGTGGTTGGTTGCAATCCACCTTTCTCCAAAAAAGATACTTTTTTGGTAGCAAATGCATGGGCAAACGAATGGGCTTGGTTAGATGATATGGGAAGTCCCATCGGTAGCCCACCAGATAGTTTTTCATTTATTTCGCCAAACGAAACGGGGTCTGCCGTAGTTACCTTAGTTTCTTCTCATAACGGGTGTGCTACGGAAATGCCTGTTAGATTGGAGGCTATCGGGTATGTTTGTCCGCCTGTTGCTACAATAAAATATCCGACAGATAACCCTGATGGCAGTCATCCGCTTTTCTGTGACTGGCCATCAATTCCTTTTGTAAACGACAGTAAGGGTGCTATTTATCTGAAATGGTATGCTGGCGATTGGTCACCTTCCGATGATACAGCAAATCATCCGGGACAAAGCAGTGTGATAAAATTTGATACTACCAAAGGAGAATATATTTCAATCGGTTCACCGATTGATACAAATGTAGCACCTGACGGAAGTTGGTTCTACGAGTACAGTGATATGCCTAAGGGCGTTTACAGTAATTTTCTGCAAAAACTGATGGGAGAAGTAACATTGTACCTTTGGGCAAAAAATGACGGCTCTATACTGCAAGACACAATTCATATTCACGACACAATACAAATACTGGATAAAACTATAACTTGTTGTGCACAAGATACCAATATAGTGGATGCAGTCAACTCGGATACATATATCAATCCTATCATAAAGTGTGACACTATTGTTGTACTAAGAGACACGATAATAACAAGTATAAATCCCAAATATCCTGATTTTTATAATCCTTGCATAGGACGGGACCGAGGCGATGGCACCTTTATTACCGAATGTGAACACTTTGTAGAACAAGTTATTCTTATATCAGTAGCAAAAATGAATTTTACTGTTAATCAAGATAGAATATGTCAGGGTGATAGTATTTTATTTTTTGACTCTACTATCTGTTCGGCAAGTATTTTTGGGTGGGGTTTTAAAATTGATTCGGTAGCGAATACGAATAGTAATTATTTAGAGCCTTGGATGCTTCCTAATAATAATTTTTATGTTCCCATAGGAGAATGGTATCCACAAACTAATTATCAACCAGACCCTACTTATAGTAAAGGACAGTGGATCACATTTACGCGACCCAATATTTATAGAGCCGTTTTATATGATACCTGTGGTTTTGGATGCATGTGGAGCGATGGAAGGACTGATACGCTGAGATTTAGAGTTCAACCGAGGAGCGTTCCTGATTACAAATCGTTTTTTAATGGTGTTCCTGTGTCAAGGCAAGGAGATACAGTTTGTGTAAATTCAGGTCAAACATTCTCTTTACAGGATGCTTCATGGTCTCCTAATCCTTACCAGAATACTCAACTTACGGGCTGGCAATGGTATATAGGTTCTATGTCATCTACAGACCAAAACCCGACATTTACACCAAAAGTCGCAGGCTCGTTTGATGTAACTCTAACTGTTAAAAACGAATATGGATGTGACTCTACTGAAACATTTTTTAATAAAGTATTAGCCAACAAAATTATAGTGGGATGCTCTACTCAAAATAGCGTAAAAACATTTTGCAATAGGCAAACTATAACATTTGTTTGTACAACATCCGTCAATCCGGTGAGTCCTAATAAGGACATGGGACTAAAAATGATATACTATTGGGGCGATGGGGATTCAACGATTATATATAAAAAACCAGGTGACAAACCATCTCTGAAACATGCTTATGACTTTCCAAATTTGCAAAACAAAGTGTATATAAAAATAAAAGCCATAATGTTGGCAGATACAAATAGCAAGAGAGAAATAGGATGCGTAGAAGAAATGCTTGATTCCATAACAATAGTAAGACCAATGGCAGCATTTGACGATGATGGGCATGAGTACCCCTGTCCCGATGACGGAACAGGACAAGGAAGAACAATTCAATTTTTTAATAAATCAATAGGCAGGGTGGAAACATTAGACTGGGCTTTTGGAGACCCAGATGGTGGAAATGCTAATAGGGTGGTCGGACCTGCCGGAGAAAATTATACTGAAAAGCCTCTGTATAATTACAAAAAGTCAGGAAAATACGATATTACGCTTGTTGTTACGGATAGTGCTGGCGGAGGTACTCTGTTCCCTTGTAAAGATACTATTTTTATGAAAGAATATGTAATTATTTTAGGACCAAGGGGAAGTATTAGTTATGAAGAACTAACCGATTGTAAACCGTTATCTGTTGACTTTATACCAGCAAATATTGATCCTCTAGATACTAACTATTGTCCTGACTCGCTTATGGTGGTTACAGGAGACGGTGGAACGCAAAAAACAAGGGCACACGATAATACTATAACAAGGAAAATGAATTATAAATACCAAAAGGGTGGCGCTTATTTACCAACGTACTTTATGTATAAGTCAGTGGAATTTCATAATAAAACAGAACTTTGTATGATTCAAATGAAAGAAAAGGACACAATTTATGTGATAGATTTGATGCCTACCTTTGATGTAGATCCTTTATATTGCCCTGATATACCTATAACTTTCGACAATACAAGTGATTGGATACCCCGCTATCTGCCAGTTGATTCATTAGCATGGAATTTCGGAAATGGAGACATTGATGTAATGATAGATACTATACCAATGCCAGTAGACCCTATTATAGATTATAGCGGCACAACCACTTACGAGCCGGGAAATTACCTTGTAAATCTAACAATGAAAGTAAAGAGATGCGTAAAAAACAAACTAATACCTATCGAGGTAATGGAAATACCCGATATATACATTGTTTCTGACACAATGGCTTGTGATGGATTCGACGCTATGTTTTTGGCAGATACCTTCTTAAATTGGGGTGAATTAGGTAGAGCCAAAGGTGTCGGAGAGCAAGGAAAGCCACGGATGGACGAATCAAAAATACTTGGATACGAATGGTTGTTTGAAGATGGAACCGAAATGGACGCAAACAATTCTTCCACACGAGCATTTGGAAAAACAGGCTCCTATCCGTATATATTGAGATTGACATTTACACCTAAAAATTGTGTCAAAGATTATAACGATACTGCTACTATTTTTGTAAATATGTCTCCCAAAGCCAAATTTGAACCTCAACCAGACGTAGGAGGCGTGGATGAACCATTTACATTTGTTGATAAGTCTATCGTAGGAGATGGAAAACTTGTAAAATGGTTCTGGGATTTTGGTGATGGCGATACAAGTCCTGATAGTTTGAAATCTACAATAGAGCATATTTATACAACCACTTCAGGATATATCACAGTAACCTTGTGGATAGTAGATGAAAACGATTGTACATCGGATACAAATATTCAAATTATTGTTACTGAAAAATTAGGATTTCCTAGTGTATTTACGCCAAACCGTACCAATTGTCTTTCACCAGATGGAACCCCAATTAAATGTGAGTTTAGACCTTTGGAAAATAAGGGATTCTTTTTAGATTTTAAACTTGAAATTTATGACAGATGGGGAATGTTGGTTTGGAACAAACATTGTGAAGATGCCTTTGGACAGCCATGCCCTGATTATCAATCAGACGGATTTTGGTGGGACGGAACAAACAAACAAGGAAACCCAGTGGCAAATGGTGTTTATTATTGGGTAGTTTATGCAAAACCAAAATCAGGTGCAAAGCCGTTTATTATGAATGGTTCTGTAACAATAGTAGGTCAAAAATAGTTACGTAATATTATTGTCATAGTTCCTTTGTGGACGAAAGAAAACTCCAAGTTTGAATAACTTGGAGTTTTTTTTCGTCATTCTATATCGAAAACATCCTTACGATTGAATAAATTCTAAACTCCTTTTAAAAAAGTTTGCAAGAGATTCTCCCGTTAACATTTGTTGTGATAAGAGCGATAAATCAATTAGTTGCGAAACTAATACCGATTTTTTATCTTCGTTTTCTTCGACCAATATTTTTTCCATAATAGGGTGATTGGTATTGACTACCAAATTACTTTTCTGCATATCCATTCCAAAAAACGGCGAATTTCCCGACATTTTTTGCATATCTGCCCAACGACGAATAAATTCAGGGTGCGTAATGCTGACAGGAAAATCGGTATCGCTCAGATTTTCAAATACAACCGTAAATTTATCTTTATCAGACGCATTTTCAAAAATTGTTTTGAGTTTTTGTTGCTGTTCTTCCGACAATTTTGATATTAATTTTTCCCCTTTTTCAATCAATTTATCGGGTACATCGGCATCAACGCGGACGAACTTAATCTTTTCCAACGTTTGCTCTAACAAATTGATAAAATGTATGTCCAACGCACCGTCCATTAACAAAACATCGTAACCTTTGCCTTTGGCGGCTTCGATTTGAGCATATTGTTCTTCCTTATTTGCGGCGTACAACACAACCAAATTATCATCTTTATCTTTTTGCAATGCCTCAATTTGTTTTTGATATTCTTCAATGGTAAAGTATTTATTATCAATATTTTTCAGCAAGAAAAATTTCTTTGCACGCTCATAAAATTTTTCATCGGTCAAAGCACCGTACTGCATAAACATACGAATATCGTCCCATTTTGTTTGAAAATCTTCTCTGTCGTTTGAAAACATCTCCTCCAATTTATCGGCAACTTTTTTGCTAATATGAGACGAAATTTTCTTAACATTGCTATCGCTTTGCAGGTAACTTCGGCTCACATTTAGCGGAATATCAGGCGAATCAATCACGCCTTGCAACAACATTAAAAATTCGGGTACAACGTCTTCCAACTGGTCGGTAATATAAACCTGATTGCAATATAATTGTATCTTATTCTTTTGAATATCAATTTGTTGCTTAATTTTTGGAAAATATAAAATTCCCGTCAAATCAAAAGGATAATCTATGTTGATATGAATGTTAAACAACGGCTGCTCAAAGGAATACGGATAAAGTTCGCCGTAAAATTTCTCATAATCTTCTTTTTTCAATTCCGATGGCGAAAGTTTCCAAATCGGATTGGTATTATTGATAATTCTCGGAACTTCAATTTCTATCTCTTTTTCCTCATTTTCAGGCTTTTCCCACCTTTTTTCATTACCAAAACGGACAGGAACGGGCAAAAATTTGCAATATTTGACAAGAATATTCCGAATTCGGCTCTCTTGCAAAAATTCCGCAGCATCTTCCGACAAATAAAGAATAACGTCCGTACCCCTATCTTCCTTTGTTGTGTCCTCGATTGTGTATTCGGTACTTCCATCGCACGTCCATTTAACTGCAACAGTATCAGGAAGATACGATTTTGTTAGAATTTCTACTTTGTCTGCCACCATAAACGCAGAATAAAAGCCCAAGCCAAAATGTCCGATTAACGAATTGGCATCTACGCCTTTGTATTTTTCCAAAAACTCGTTTGCCCCCGAAAAAGCCACATTGTTGATATACTTCACAACCTCCTCTTCCGTCATTCCGATGCCTTTATCGCTGATAATCAGGGTTTTATTTTTCTCATCAATTTTTACTTCGATGGTCAAATCGCCCAATTCGCCTTGCATTTTTCCCATAGATGACAAGGTTTGCAATTTTTTTGTCGCATCTACTGCATTCGACACCAACTCACGCAGAAATATCTCATTATCAGAATATAAAAACTTTTTAATTATCGGAAACATATTTTCCGACTGCATACTAATAGTTCCCTTTTGCATACTAATTTTTCTTTATTGATACGTTTTTTCAATAGTCAAATTTTATGCCATTAGATAAAATATGACAATTTGGCAGAAAAATTATAAAATATCGTTAATATTCTACTTTCACAAAAAAATTATACCTTTGCAAAAATTTTGTTTTTATTCATTTTATTAAATTTTATTATAAAGACTGCCTGTGAAGGTAGTCTTTGTTTATCTTTTTTTAGAGATATTTGATTATGGTTAGACATACGGTAAAAATTAGTGCGTTTTTATTTATAATAGTCTTATTTTGCGGCGGAACAAACGCAAATTTTGAAAACGGTGCTATTCCCGAAACTTCGTGGGCAGATTCGGTGTTGAAAACGCTTTCTTTGGAAGAAAAAATCGCTCAGTTGGTAATGATTAGGGCTCATTCCGACAAAAACACAGCGTATAATGATTCTCTTATTCAACAAGTTAGGAAGTATCAGGTGGGTGGGGCTTGTTTTTTTCAGGGCGGACCGGTTCGGCAGGCGGATTTGACCAATCGTATGCAAGCGGCAAGTAAAATTCCGATGATGATTGCCATAGACGGCGAATGGGGACTGGCTATGCGGCTCGATAGTATTGAGTTGTTTCCCAGACAGTTAGCCTTAGGTGCAAGCCGTGATTTTTACTATATTTATAAAATGGGTTTGGAAATTGCCAACCAATGCAAGCGGATTGGAATACACCTAAATTTTGCCCCTTGCGTTGATGTGAATAGCAATTCCAAAAATCCTGTTATTGGCAGCCGCTCGTTTGGGTCTGAAATACAGTTAGTTACGCAATGCGGAATTGCTTATATGAAGGGTTTGCAAGACAATGGAGTGATGGCGTGTGCCAAACATTTTCCGGGACACGGAGATACAGAATCGGACTCGCATTATAAATTGCCGACCATCAATCATAATCTTAACCAACTGAAAACCAGAGAATTATACCCGTTTCGCAAGTTGATAAATTTGGGAGTTGATGCCGTTATGGTCGGACATTTGAACATTCCCGCTTTGGATAGCAGCAAAAATTCCATTGCCACTACTTCGTACAAAATTACGACCGAATTATTGCAGAAAGAATTGAATTTCAATGGATTAGTATTTACAGACGGCTTGGAAATGAAAGGAATTACCAATTTTTTTGAAACGGGCGAGTTGGAAGTCCGCACATTGATGGCGGGTTGCGATATTTTGCTTTTGCCCGGTGAGTTGGACATTGTTATTCCCGCAATTAAAAAAGCCGTTGAGCAGGGGCGTTTATCGGTAGAAGATATTGATAAAAAATGTC
>Ga0209628_10000543_pt1 | contig 23311 bp, 22 predicted proteins | sample TergutCu122P4_FD_187285 | JGI IMG/M metagenome (GOLD analysis project Ga0209628, IMG submission 187285) | Cubitermes ugandensis P4 segment gut microbial communities from Kakamega Forest, Kenya - Cu122 P4 (SPAdes) (version 2) | ecosystem: Host-associated > Arthropoda: Insects > Digestive system...
TAGATTGTGCCGTAAGCGGCGCTTACTTCGGTGCGGTTGGTGGTATCAATCGTCAGCGCCGGCAGGTTGGTCGAGAGCAAAGCCAACAAACAGACACAAAGAATTCCCAAGCGACGAATCATGATGCGCTCCAGAAAAGATTGAAAAGCTATGTTGTTGTGCATGGTTTGCGATTGCTCCGATATTGCCGGATCGCTCGCGTCAGGCCTCAGGCACGACACTGGTAAGTTAACAATTATGCCCATTATCATGGGGTTTGAGAACAGGAAAGATTCTATTTTTATTGCAATAAAATGTGAAAAAATGTGAACAGCGCTAGAACAAAAGTGATTTTTATCGCTATCGTCAAAGTTGTGGAGGGTCTTCGGTTTGAGCAAGTGGGGTACAAACGAAAAGGCCAGATTTTTCGAACCCCTGTCGTGCTGCGCGTTCGCGGATTGCGCCTCGCGGCTCTCGCGGCTGCAATGGCTTATTTCCCCCAAGCGAAATGACCACAGGCGGCGTTTCGCCGTTCAGGCGCGAGGCGGGTTTTCTAAGCGGCTTGACGGAGGCCGTTCCTGGTGTTATTTTCGTGCTACTTTTTTAAATTTGAGTGGCACGGATAGAGGCTGGGAAGCAAGAAAGATGAAGGCGGCGGTTTCATGGATTTCTCGTGGGGCGATTTGGTTGGTGACAGGTGCGATAGCGTTGGCGGCCACGTCGGCGCATGCCCATGAATTCCTGTTGAAGCCGGACAGATTTACCTTCAAGAAAGGCGAGACAGTGTATATCCATGCGATGGCGTCGCATGTGTTCATGGTGAGCGAGGAAATGGAGCCGTTGGACACTGTCGAAGCGAAGGTCAGACGGGGCAAGACGATAACACCGCTGAAGTTGACGGAAAACGCCAAAGGGTTACAGCTTGAAACATCGTTTTCGCCGACGGCCGATGCACCGGTTTTGCTGTTTGGGCGTCGCTTTGATGATGTGGTGTGCGCGACGACGCGCGGGATGCGGGACGGAACGCGTAAGGAATTGGAAGCGAAAGGGCTGATCGTCAAAAGTTGTACGCGTTATGAGAAATTCACCAAAGTTTGGCTCAATACGCGAGTCGCCGACAAGAATTTTGCTGAGCTGGTTGGCCAGAAGCTGGAAATCATTCCATTGGCCGATCCCGCCTTTGCCAAAGTCGGCGACGAGATGCAGTTCAAGGTGCTTTACGACGGCAAACCGCTGTCCACTGCCGCTTGGGCGACGTACGACGGCTTCAGCAAGCGCGAAAATACTTACGCCTACTACACCGAGGCGGATGCACAAGGCGTTCTGAATGTCAAGATTACGGCGCCGGGCGTCTGGATGGTGCGAGTGGCGCACGCGATGAAGGCCGGAGGCGGCGATGTCGAGACGGTTGAGACGCGCGCGGTGGCGATGTTTGAGGTCAGATAGGCGGGATCTGCTGATGACTTTCAAGGTAATCGCGCTTACTTCGCACGTTCTCTTTTTTACTGCCGCCCTATGCGCCGAACAGGCGCTGGCGCATGGTATCGGTTTTGAGCGCAGCAACGATCCGGCGGAAGCGGTGCGCTTTTTCTATATCGGCGGCGATCCGATGGCGTATGCGGCGATCAAGGTGTTCAGCCCCGCCGACGGCAAGGCCGAATACCAGGAAGGATTTGCCGACGCGGAGGGGCGCTTCGCTTTTGTGCCGGATGTCGCAGGAGATTGGCGTGTGGTGGCGAGCGACGGCATGGGACACCGCGCAGAAGCGGTGGTTTTGCATACTGACGCTAACGGCGAAAAAAGCGCGGCGTTTTCAACATCCTCCGACGGGAGGGCAAGCGCCGATGCAACGGGTTATCGCGATCATGTTCCGATGGGATGGAAGGCGGCACTGGGTTTGAGTCTGATTCTGAATCTGGCGTTGCTGGCGCAGTGGGCAGTTCGGCGCTCGCGGCGAAGCGGAGAGGCGGCGCGTGCATATCAGTGAAGGTGTTTTGTCGGCGCCGGTTCTCGCCGTTGGCTGGGCGGTGGCGGCGGGTGGGATAGCGTGGGGTTTGCGTAAGCTGGAGCCGGAGAAAATCCCACATGTCGCATTGATTGCGGCGGCGCTTTTTTTGGCGGCGCTGGTGCGTATCCCTGTCGGGCCGACGTCATTGCATCTGACGCTGCTCGGTTTGGCCGGGGTGTTGCTGGGGTGGTCTGTCGTACCGGCGCTGTTCATCGCTTTGATGTTGCAGGCACTGTTGTTTCAGTTCGGCGGCCTGGTGTCGCTGGGAGCGAATACGTCGATCATGGCGGTGGCGGCGCTGAGCGGGGGAACTGTGTTCCGTTTGGCTGGAGCGCGGCTGCCGATCACGGTGAGAGCTTTTGTGGCGGGATTCGCGGCGGTCGTCGTTGGGACGATTTTGTTGGGCGTGGCGCTGTGGCTATCGAACGCTGATTTTCGAGGAGCGCTGCCGTTGATTGCCGTGACGCAACTGCCGCTGGCGCTGATTGAAGGCGTGGTGACGGCGCTTGTCGTTGGTTTTGTGGCGCGCAGCATGCCGCGCTTATTGGCTTCGTGAACGGGTTGAATTGGATTTCTGAAGGAGAAGTGAATGTCGCCGCCGCCGAGCGTTGATGCTTCATTGCCTACTGTTGCACTAGGCCGTCCGTATCCGGTGGGGCGGGGTTCGCGCCATGTTTACGATGTGCGGGCGCTATTGTTGGCGGCGGCAGTATTGTCAGTGGCGTTGGTAGCAGCACGGGATTTATGGATACCGTGGTTGACCGCGCTTGTGTTGTTCATTGCTCAGATGCGGCAAGGAAAAGGCGCGGCAATAACGATGTGTCGGCGTTTGCTGCCGGTCAACGGCTTCATGATTTTTTTGTGGGTGTCGTTGCCGTTTACGGTAATGGGCGAGAGTGTTCGCTGGCTTGGACTGGATTGGTCGCTGGCAGGGCTTCATCTGGTGGCGCTATCGACCGGCAAGGCCAATGCGATTGCGCTGGTTTTTATGTTGTTGCTGGGGCCGCTTGGGATTCATGGGATTGCGCAGGCGATGACGAGGCTGAAGGTGTCGCCGAAGTTGACGTTGCTGTTTTTATTGACGGCCGGTACGGTTTACCGGCTGTGTGACCACTTCGCCACGGCGTTGCGGGCGATGCGGTTACGGCTGCCGGCGGAAGCGACGTTGCGACAGCGCTGGAGCGGCTACGCGGCAGTGATGGCGCGTGCTTTCGTGCAGTCGGCGCTGCGCGCCGAAACGGTGCAGAAAGCGATGCGTTGTCGCGGGATTGATCCGGCGGGCGGCGCATTGCCATGCCTTGAAGCGAAGCGCTGGAGCGGTGCAGACAGTGTGCTGTTGTGCGTTGTGGTGGTGTTGGCGACAGTAATGGTGGTGTTCGGATGACGGTAGCTCCCGTCGTATTGCAAGTGCGCGACTTGCGGCACCACTACGAAGACGGCGCCGCGACGCTGAAGGGCATCGACTTCAGCGTACGCGAAGGAGAATGTCTCGGTATCGTCGGCGCCAACGGCGCTGGCAAATCGACTTTACTGCAACTGCTGGCGGGGTGTCTCGAGCCGGACAGCGGCGATGTTTGGCTCGATGGCGTTTCGTTGCATCACACTTCAAACGACAAAGCGCGGCGGCAAATCGGGCTGGTTTTTCAGGACGCTGACGATCAGTTGTTCATGCCGACCGTGTGGGAGGACGTGGCGTTCGGGCTGGCGGCGCGTGGCGTTGCGACTGCGGCGTTAAAGCACGAAGCGATGGCGGTTTTGCGCACATTGCATGCAGCGCACCTGGCCGAGCGGGCGCCGCACCGTCTTTCCGGCGGCGAAAAAAGAGTGGTGGCGACGGCGGCGGTGTTGGCGATGGCACCGCGCGTTCTGGTGCTCGACGAACCGACGGCGGCGCTCGACCCGCGGGCGCGTCGTCACTGGATCGCTCTGCTCAAGGAGATGCCGGTGACGCGCATCGTGGCGTCTCACGATCTCGATATGGTGCTGGATGTGTGCAATCGCGTGCTGGTGTTGCATCAGGGCGGGATTGTTCGTGAAAGCGTCGTGCCGGGATGTTTGCGTGACGCAGCGTTTCTGCGCGATTGCGGATTGGAGCTGCCGTTGCGCTATGGAACGGAAGAGGGCTCGGCCTGTGTCGCTAAATGAGTATCATTGCCCTCTAAATTTTCGTTATCTGTTTTTATCTGCAAAGAATTCACCCATGAGTTTGAAACGACATCGCTCGCTGAGCGACATCGCCTTCCTATTATTTTGCGCGGCGGCTGCTAGTTTTTTCGGGTCGTTCGTCAACTCAGCAGCATACGCGGCTCGACCGATGATTACCGACGACGCCCGTCTTGTCGACCCCAAGTCATGCCAAGTCGAGAGTTGGGTCCAGTTTAACCGCGACAGCACCGAATACTGGGCGATGCCTGCCTGCAACTTTACCGGGAACTTTGAACTGACGCTTGGCGGCGCACGCAGCAACGATGAGGGGAGAACGCGAACCACGGATGTCGTATTTCAGGGAAAAACCGTGTTCAAGACCTTGGATCCAAATGGCTGGGCATGGGGGCTGACGGTCGGCAGCGCCCTTCATCCGGATACCCGTACTGACCATAGCCTGATCGGCGATCTTTACGCTTATGTGCCGGCAAGTTTCTCGTTCCGCGATGACCAATTCCTGTTGCACACCAACCTGGGCTGGTTACGCGAGAAAGAATCTGCGCGGCATCGCATGACCTGGGGCATCGGTTCCGAGACACAACTCAGTGAACGCATCTGGCTGATTGCCGAAACATTCGGGGAGAATCAGGGCAAGCCGTTTTATCAGGGTGGCCTTCGCTACTGGTTGGTGCACGATTTCGTCCAGATTGATGCTACTTATGGCAATCGCTTTGGCAGCAGCACGGAAGAGCGATGGTTTTCCATTGGTCTGCGCTTACTGTCGTCGGCTTTTTTACCGTAAATGGAGCATTCTTCCGCCGTCGGGCGCTCGCAGGAAAGGGGGAGGCTATAAACACATTCAAGTAAAATGCCTGGATGCGAAAAAAAACATTGCCCCTCATGCTTTCCGGCCTTGCCGAATTGATCGACAAGCAGTTGCCGCAATACCAGTGCGGGCGCTGCGGTCAACCGGATTGCGCGCATTACGCACAGGCACTGGCGGCGCGGCAGACGACGCCCGATCTTTGCGCGCCAGGGGGCGGGGCGTTGGCGAAGCGGTTGGCGGCGATGAGCGGTGTGCTGTTGCGGGCAGGCGCGACGTTCGACGGGGAGAATTTACAATGCGCGCGTGTCGTTGAGGAGGTGTGCATCGGTTGCGCGCGTTGCTTGATTGTGTGCCCGCTCGATGCGCTGATCGGCGCGCCGAAATTTTTACATGCGGTGTTGCCGACGTTGTGTTCGGGCTGTGGGGTATGTATTCCGGCGTGTCCGGTTGATTGCATCGTATTGGAGCTGGCGGGCAGAGAATGGACAGATGGCGATGCGGCGGTAGCGCGAAGCCGTTATCATGCGCGGCTGAGACGGCTGGTGGAAGCGACGCCGGTGAAGCAGCGCCAGACGGCGGAAAAAAAAGGGGCAGCGGCTGAAAAGCCGACCGAAACACCAGGCGAAACACGCAAGCGCGCGATTGCCAAAGCGTTGGCGACGGCGCGGGCGCGGAGGGCAGGGATCAGAGGTTAGAAAACCGCGGAAGGCGTGAAGAAAAACTTTTAACCACGAAAAGCGCAAAAAGCGCAAAAAGCGCAAAAAGTGCGGATCCGCTCCTTCGCGGGAGATATTCTTTGCGCTCTATGCGTTCTTTGCGGTTAAAATGCTCTTTCTTATGGCTCGAACTCGCTCTTCCTCCAGTTCTTTCACACTCTCCCGCTTGCAGGAGGGAGTGGAAAAGCAAACTTGCGAGGGAAAGAAACCTTCCGGAGGAATGACGCCGACGCAGCGTCGCCGTTTTTTCGAGCGGCTGGCGGCGGTCGATCCGCACCCGTCAACGGAACTCAACCATAAAAGCCCATTCGAGTTGCTGGTTGCGGTCGTGTTGTCGGCACAGGCGACCGACAAGAGCGTCAACAAAGCGACGGCGCTGTTATTTAAAGCGGCTAACACGCCGGCAAAAGTACTGGCGCTGGGCGAAGAAGGGCTGATTCCGTACATTCAGACGATCGGCTTGTTTCGCAGTAAAGCGCGGCACATCATCGGCCTGTGCGAACAGCTGCTGCGCGAGCATTGCGGCAAAGTGCCGTCGTCGCGCGAGGCTCTGGAAAAGTTGCCGGGGGTCGGGCGCAAAACCGCCAATGTCGTGTTGAACGTCGTTTTCGGCGAACCGACCATTGCGGTTGATACGCACATTTTTCGTGTCGCCAATCGAACAGGGCTGGCGGCGGGTAAAAACGTGCTCGAAGTTGAGTTGGCGTTGTTGAAAAACGTCCCAGCGGCGTTTCGTCGGCATGCGCACCACTGGCTGATTTTACACGGACGTTATGTGTGTACGGCGCGGCGGCCGCGTTGCCCGGAATGCGTCGTTGCCGATTTGTGCGCATACCCCGACAAGACGGTTGGCGATAAAGTGTAAAGACTCGGTAAATAACAGTTAGTTGGTGTGACACATCCATACGTTCGCTTTAATCTGCCTATCTGAATTCTGTATATCATGATTACATGCCGAACGGTATCGGCGAGGAGGCGTTATGAAACAACGGTTGTTTTCTTTTCTTTCATCGCAAATGGCTGTCGGAAGCCGCGGCGCCTTGGTGGTTGCGATGGCATGTTCTTTATCCATGACGGCGCCAGCTTTCGCGCAGGATGGTTTTAATACAGTAAGCGCGGCGGGAGCGTCGCAAACTCAAGAGATTTCACAGGAAGTGCTTGATGGTTTGTTGGCGCCGATCGCGTTGTATCCTGACGTATTGCTGGCGCAGGTGTTGATGGCGGCGACGTATCCGATGGACGTGATCGAAGCAGCGCGCTGGCAACGGGAGCATTCCAATCTGAGCGGACAGACGTTGCAGGATGCGTTGATTCCTTTTGATTGGGACCCGAGCGTCAAATCACTGGTGACGGTACCGCAAGTGTTGCAGTACATGAACGACGAACCGCGCTGGATGCAGGATCTTGGCAATGCCGTCCTCGCCGATCAGCCGCGGGTGATGGCGAGTGCGCAGACGCTGCGGCAGAAAGCGCAAGCGGCCGGAACTTTGACGAGCAACGACAAGCAGATGGTAAGCGTCGATACGGACACGACGACTAGAACGCAATACATCACAATTGCGCCGGCGTCGCCGCAGGTCGTGTATGTGCCAGTGTACGACCCCATGGTTGTTTATGGCACTTGGTGGTGGCCGTCACGGCCGGTTTACTGGGGGCCGCCGGTGGGCGTAACATTCTCCTCCGGTTTCTTCTGGGGCTTTAACTTTTATCCGTCGGTAGCGTTATGGGGCGGCTTCAACTGGGGCGGCGGCATGTTAACGATCAATGCGCCGGTGTACAGAGCCTATTATCGCGCACCGCCGCCGATGATGGGGCCGCGCAATGTTTGGCGGCGGCCGCCGCCGGTTTACTCGGCGCCGGTCGGCGGACACTACCGTCGGCCGCCGTACTCGCCGCATGTGGTGCGCCCGCCGGTACAGAGGCCACCTTCCTATGCGCCGGGCCCAGGGCATAACAACAACCAGCGGCCGCCGTCCGCCAAACCGCCAAACCGCCCGGGGACGCCACCGACTACGGACAAGCCGCATAACACCGGCCAGAACAACGCCAAGCCGCCGCAGACCAGGCAGGCAACGCCGCCGGGCGCCAACGGACCTCGCGGTAACGCTCCGGAGGGCGGGGGTGGTAACGCTCGCCAAGTCGGCGGACAGCCAGTTTCCCCTGGTAACGCGTCGTCGAGATCAGCGTCGCCACCGAGCCGGGGAGGGGCGGACTTTCAAGGAGGCGGCGGTGGTGACCGTGGCGGTGGCGGCGGTAGGGGGCATGGCGGACGTTAAAGAGGCTTTTTAACCGCAAAGAACGCACAGAACACAAAAAGCAAGGGCGGGTTTCAAACCCGCCCTCATACATCATGCGGAGAGCGCGAAGGAGAACTGGAGCAAAGAGGGCGGCGCTGGGTTGGGTTTGCGGGATGCCTTGATTCAAGGCGCAACAGCAGACCGCCGCGCTTTGATCGCTTCAGCGAGGTGGGCGACAGCCGCCGCATAAAGCCTACTCTTGTTGTAGCGCAAAATAACGCGAAAGTTGTCGAACGCGAGGGAATATGTAGGGCCGCTCTCGGCGTCGAGCGACAACAGGGTGGCGGCGGTGTTGTCGTCAATAACCGTATTCGCATCAGTGAGCTTGACGCCGAGCGCGCGCCACTGCTTCCACGGTTGCGGATCGCTTGGGTTGTTATCGAGGTAAGGAGCGAGCGCCGTTGCCGTTTCGGATGAAAGTTCCGACAAGGGCTGCAGAGGGATCAAAATCGGCGCACCGGTTTGCCAGCCATGCTCTTTCAGATAGAAGGCGACGCTGCCGATCGCATCGGGCGTTTGCCAGAGGTCAATGCGTCCGTCGCCGTCAAAATCGATGGCATAGTGTCGGTAACTTCGCGGCATGAATTGGCCGACGCCCATTGCCCCGGCGTAAGAACCTTTGGGCGCTGTCGGCGCGAAACTGTTGTCGAGCGCCAGCAAAAAGAACTCTTCAAGCTCACCACGAAAATAATCAGCGCGGCGCGGATAATCGAAAGCCAGCGTGGCGAGCGCATCGAGCACACGAAAGCCGCCGACGTTGCGTCCGTAATGGGTTTCGATGCCGATAATGGCGACGATAACTTCAGGCGGCACTCCGAAGTAAGTCTGTGCGCGCGTCAACACGGCTTCATTATCGCTCCAGAAAACAACGCCGTTACTGATGCGTTTCTCGTTGAGAAAACGTGGTGCATACTCAAACCACAGCGGCGGTGCTTTGGCCGGCGCGTCCATCAACTCGATGATCCGGGATTCAATCTTGGCGCTTTTCAGAGAATCGAGCAGAAATTCAGAGTCGATTCCCTCCCTGGCGCCGAATTCCGTTGCCCAGGCTTGCACTTCAATGCGTTTGCTGAGATCGTTCCTGGGCGCGGCTTTTCCTTTCGCCGCCATCAGCGGCGAAGGCGCCAGACACACGATGAGAAAAAGAAGGAAAAATCGGACGCTCATGGACAGCAATGATTTTGAAAACGAAAAACATATATTATCCCAGCCCCCGACTTTCATAAACCTGTTCCCTTCTCATTTCGCGGGTTGAGATGGACTTGCGTGTACCGACGAATGGGAGGGGAATAAACAAATGTTGCAGTGGAGTGTTAAATCAAGATCCCATTGACGGTCGAAATTCTGCCCTCCTCCAGTCCGTAATTGGATGCGACAAAGCGTGATTCCGGCGATTTTCAACCATGAGAATCCATCTCCGCAATCAAACACCCGGCCGCGCTGTTGCACAGCACACAAGGCGTATGGGCAACTGATCAATGTATCCCTTTCAGTGCGGTTTTGCCGATTGCGTGAGGCGGTCTGTGGTCCCTGGTATGATAAGGGCACGCCACCCATATCCCGCGAGCAGCGGTCGCTGGCCGAGCGCCTCTACGCCGATCAGGGCATCGACACTCGAAAACTGCTTGGACACCGGCGGCAGACGATGACCGACGCCTACAACAGCACTCGGCGACTGCGGGAGTGGGTTACAATTCCGTTGTAGCAAAAAAAATGAGGTGCGCAGTGGCGGGCAAGCATAAGGGGTGGCGCGGTAGATGGCAGGTCGATTTTTCGGCCTGCATTGCCACGCACGATACCGGGCTGATTGTTTATTTCGGCAACGCGCCTTTGGCCATGAGCCGTTCGGCGCTGGCGCAGTGCTGCAAGACAACCTCTCCGCCGTGACCGCCGCGCTTGAGGTTAAAAACGGGCTGCACAACACGCCACAGATGCTGTCACGGATGGCGCGCGAGGCGGCGGAAATCTGGTCAGAAAAAAATGGATAGCCCGACGCCCAACAAGATCATCGCCGCTCGCCACGCCGCCGGGCACACTCAGACAGAGGCGGCTCACACCGTATTCGCGGCGTTGCGATCATGGCAGCACTGGGAGATGGGGACGCGCGAAATGCCTGCGACAGCGTGGGCGCTGTATCTCATCTTTACCGGGCAGATCACGATCGGTGAGGCGCGGGCGATTAGACGAGACGATAAATAATTGCCACAGATAATCATCTGCGCGCCTTATATTGTGTTTTTCGACTTCGGTTCCGGGTTACCCGAATTCGAAAAACTTCCGCACTGCTTCTGTCGGCAACCCAGCATTTCCCCCGATCAGCGTAGCCGCCAGCACCGACGCCCTAATCCGGTGAGCAACCCGAACAAGCGCAACACACTGCTTTTTCATGGGTTATAAAACCGGGCAAAAATCAAGGTAAAATCCACTCCTTTGCGCACGGCGCCGTAGAACAGACGGCCATGCGTTCGGGCGGCACCGCCGCAGTTATGAGAGACATTCCGTTCATGCTGAATCTTGCTTACGATCTGACATTTGCCGATCTTTATTCCCGCGCCGGGCTGCTCCGGCTCGATCAATGTTTTCTTGAACATCTCACTGCTGCCGAGCCGTCGTTGGCCGAGCGTTTGCAAGCTGCGCGACGGGCGCCGGAGGCGCTGGAGCGCAAGGCGGAAGCCGAATTGTTGATCGCGGTGGGGCCTTATCTCGAAGATTTTCTCGCTGAATTGTTCGGTATTGCCGGGGAGGCGCAGGCGCTGGCGGTGCAGCATCATGAACTGGCGCCGATTTTTGCGGTAAAGCGGCAGTTCGTTCAGCGCAAGGCGGTCAATACGTACAAGACGGAAACAGCGGCGACGTTTGACGGCGCAGCGTTGCGGCAGGCGTTGGAGGGGTTGTTGGGTACGCCGTTGACGCAACTGGCTTTTGCCCAGGCGGTAACGCGCTGGCAGCAAGATGCTGACGCCAATGCAGATGCTCTGGATTTGGCAATGCGTTATGCGGCGTGGGCGGTGCATACGCTGGAAGGGCAGGCGTTCCATCGGCGCGATGTGTTGTTCCGGGTTCCTCGCAAGATCGACTTCATGAAGCTGGTGCCGATTTCGGCGCATGAACGCTGTGGGGTGTCGATGTGGAAGCTCGATGAGACGCATACGTTACGACAGCGTCAGGGATTTGCGCTGACCGATCACGGTATGGATATGGTGGGCGGGCTGGATCAGGCGCATTACTGTATTTGGTGCCATGAGCAGGGACGCGACAGTTGTGTGCAGGGGATTTATGAAAAGGCGACGGGTGGCGAGCCGTTGGCGCAGTCGTACAAAAAATCGCCGCTCGGTGTGCCGTTAACCGGTTGCCCGCTCGATGAACGCATTTCAGAGTTTCACAAGCTGCGCGCCGAAGGAGCGCCGTTGGCGGCGTTGGCGATGATTTGTATTGACAATCCAATGGTGGCGGCGACCGGGCACCGGATTTGCAACGATTGCATGAAGGCGTGCATTTATCAAAAGCAGGAACCGGTCGATATTCCGCAATCGGAGACGCGTTTGCTCAAGGATGTGCTGGCGTTGCCCTGGGGATTTGAAATCTATTCGTTGCTGACGCGCTGGAATCCGCTCAATCTGCGTCGGCCATTGCCGCTGCCGTCGTCGGGAAAACGGGTGCTGGTGGTGGGAATGGGGCCGGCCGGATATACGCTGGCGCATCATTTGTTGAACGACGGACATACCGTGGTCGGCATCGACGGGCTGAAGGTCGAGCCGCTCAACGAAACGCTGTCGGGCGTTGCCGTTGATGGCGCGCGGGTGCCGTTCCTGCCGTTGCGCAGTTACGCGGATTTGGTCGAACCGCTCGATGTGCGCATTCCCGCTGGCTTCGGCGGCGTGGCCGAATACGGGATCACGGTGCGCTGGGACAAAAATTTTCTGGAAGCGGTTCGTTTGTTGTTGCAGCGCCGCGCTGGATTTGCGCTTTTCGGAGGTGTGCGTTTCGGCAGTACGGTGACGCTGAAGGATGCCTGGGCGCTCGGCTTCGATCATGTGGCGCTGGCGCTTGGGGCGGGCAAGCCGACGATGCTCGATATTCCGAACGGACTGGCGCCTGGCGTGCGTACGGCGTCGGATTTCCTGATGGCGTTGCAACTGACCGGCGCGGCCAAGCGCGATTCGCTGGCCAATATGCAGTTGCGGTTGCCGGTGGTGGTGATCGGCGGCGGCTTGACGGCCATTGATGCGGCGACTGAGGCGCTGGCGTATTACCCGGTGCAGGTCGAAAAGTTTTTGACCCGCTATGAGACATTGGTGGAAGCGCAGGGACGCGATAAGGTGGAAGCGAGGTGGACGCCGGAAGAGCGCATCGTCGCCGAAGAATTCATTGCGCATGCGAAGGCCTTGCGCGGCGAGCGCAGCGCGGCGCAACGCGAAGGCCGACCGGTTGATACGATAAGTTTGTTGCAACGCTGGGGCGGTTCTACGGTGGCGTACCGCAAGCGGATGACTGACAGTCCGTCTTATACGCTGAACCATGAGGAAATCGAAAAGGCGCTGGAAGAGGGAATCTGGTTTGCCGAAGGGTTGACGCCGAAAGCTGTCGAGGTTGACGAGCACGGTAACGCTTGCGGGTTGAAAGTGACAGCGCAAAGCGGCGACATTGTGCTGCCGGCGCGGACGGTATTGGTGGCGGCGGGTACGTCGCCGAATACGGTACTGGCGCGCGAAGACGCTGGGAACTTTGCGCTCGAAGGCAAGTATTTCCGGCTGATCGACGAGGAAGGCAAGCCGGCGCAGGTGGTGCATGGTTTGGCAAAGCCGGAAAAACCCATGGTGTTGACCTCTATCGAAAGCGACGGGCGGGCGGTCAGCTTTCTGGGTGATCTGCATCCCTCGTACTTCGGAAACGTGGTTAAAGCGATGGCGAGCGCCAAACAGAGCTATCCGATCATTTCGCGGATGCTGGCGCGCTTGCCGGGCGACGCGACGACGAGAGAGAGCGAAGCGGCATTTCTGGCCGGATTCGATCACGATTGGCGAGCGCAGGTCGAGCGGGTTGAGCGCTTGACGCCGACCATCATCGAGATTGTGGTGCGGGCGCCGACGGCAGCGCGACGCTTCACGCCGGGGCAATTTTATCGGTTACAGAACTTTGAAATGCGGGCGCCGCGCATTGGCGAGACGCGGATGGCGATGGAAGGGCTGGCGGTGACCGGCGCCTGGGTCGATCGTGAACGTGGACTGGTGTCGCTGATCGTGCTTGAAATGGGCGGCTCATCGAGCTTGTGCGCGACGTTGAAGCCGGGCGAGCCGGTGATTCTGATGGGGCCGACCGGCGCGCCGACTGAAATCGAACCGGGCGAGACGGTGGTGCTGGCAGGCGGCGGGTTGGGCAATGCGGTACTGTTTTCGATTGGCCGCGCGTTCCGGGAAGCGGGATCGAAAGTGCTGTATTTCGCGGCTTATCGCAAGACCGAAGACCGTTATAAAGTTGAAGACATCGAAGCGGCAGCCGACGCGATCGTCTGGTGCTGCGAAGAAGCGCCGGGATTTGTGCCGTCGCGTCCGCAGGACAAAACTTTCGTCGGCAACATCGTCGAGGCGATGCGCTCTTACGCCGAAGGAAAGCTGGGCGCTCAAGCGATTCCGTTCAAGGATACCGACCGAATGATCGTGATCGGCTCAGACCGGATGATGGCGGCGGTCGCCGCCGCTCGGCACGGCGCTCTCGCCGCATATCTTAAACCGACGCACCAGGCGATCGGATCGATCAATGCGCCGATGCAATGCATGATGAAGGAAATTTGCGCACAGTGCTTGCAGATACATCGCGATCCGCAGTCGGGTGAAGTGAGCTACGTCTTCACGTGCTTCAATCAGGATCAACCGCTCGACAGCGTCGATTTCGGCAGTTTGGCGCAGCGTTTGCGGCAGAACACGTTGCAGGAAAAATTGACGGCGCACTGGATTGCGCATGTGCGCGGCGGCTCTGTTTAAAGCTCATGCCCTTGGCGAAAGCGGAGGCAAAGCGTGCCAGAAACGCTCGGCGGCAGGGCTTAAGCGCGTTTCCATCCGGTAAGCGTAAGCCTCGATCGGAATGGCGGGCAAATCGAGGCGTGCGAGCCGGTCGTGGGTCTCGTTGACCAGGTACGTCGGCAACCAGGCTACGCCGTAACCGTCGAGCGCCATCCGTTTCAGCAACTCGGCCATCGACGAGACAAAGACGGGGCGAAAAATATTTTCGCTCAGCGCGGATAGGCAGCGATTGACCTGGCGCCCCAGATAAGAGGTCGGCGTGTAGTTCAGCAACGGAATACCGGTTTGACCAAGAGTAAAGCGCGGAGTTTTCCCATCGCTGGCGCAAACGGGAATCAGTTCGGCGTCGAACAGTTTGAGACAACGAAACGGCGTTTGCAGCAGCTCTTCATCATGGAACGACAAGATGAAATCGCTTTTACCTTCACGCAATGTTTGAACCGCCTGATCGGCGTCGATGGCTTCGACGTGACAGATGAACGAGTCATCGCGTTGCGTGATGGTTTCGATAATCGTTGGCAGGACAACCAGCGACAATGAATGAGCGGCGGCGATCGAAAGTTTTGCTTTGCCGGTCAGACTGGCGCCGGACAGCTCATTGAAGTTGTTTTGTAACTGCTGTAACAAGCTACGCGCCTGCGAATGAAACAGGCGACCGTGATCGGTCAATTGCAGCGGCGTGCTGGCGCGGTCGAAGAGCTCGACGCCAACGGCGTTTTCCAGCGCGCGAATACGGCGACTGAAAGCGGGTTGTGAAAGGCTACGCTGTTCGGCGGCCTGCGAGAAGTTACGCGATTCTTCCAGCGCCAGAAAATCTTCCAGCCATTTGGTTTCGATATTTTGCATGGTTTTTGTCGGTTGTTAAAACTTTTAAGGACAGGGGGATCGGGGTTAATATAGAGCCAATATTCGCGCCAGCCAGATATGCGTATTTTGCATTACCTTCTTATTTTCGGTATTTATTTTTCTTGCCGAGATGATACACTGTATAAAACCGTACTAACTTTATGGTAATGAACTATTTGATAGGCGTTCTCGGCGGCATGGGGCCGGCGGCGACTGCTGACCTGATGAACAAGATCATTGAGTTGACGGAAGTAACTGGCGATCAGCAGCACATTCCGTTGCTGGTTTCGTCGATGCCCGATATTCCCGACCGGGGCGCGCATTTGCTGAACGGCGGCGCTTCGCCGTTACCGGCGTTGATGGATCGCCTGCAGATGCTGGAAAAGGCCGGCGCAGTGTGTGTTGTCATGCCTTGCAATACAGCGCATTACTGGTTTCCGCAACTGAAAGCAGCGGCTTCGGCAGAGATGTTAAGCATTATTGAAGCTACGGTTGAAGCGGTGCGCGAGGCAGGTCTTTCCGAAGTTGGGCTGCTGGCGACGGATGCAACATTGGCGACCGGCCTGTATCAATCGGCGCTGGAGAAAGCCGGAATTGATTGTGTTGTGCCGGATGCCGTAACGCAGAGGACGACGATGGCTGGAATTTTTGCGCTGAAAGCAGGCGATCCGACGACAGCACGGCGCTATCTTGAAGCACCCTACCGGTATTTGCTGCGGGAAGCGGATGCGATAATTCTTGGTTGCACCGAGCTTCCGCTCATTCTGGCAGAGGAGGTTCGGGAAAGGCCGAGCTTTTTTTTCGATTCGAACAAAACCTTGGCGCAAGCGGTCATACGCTGGTATGAAGGCAAGACGGGGAAAACATTGCTCAAGCGACCTCTCGCCGACGGCGATAAAACCCCTTCTTAATCATGGGGTATAGAACGTAAAAGATTGATGAGAATCAAGTGCTCCCAAGGAAGTACGCTATACTATCGCGGCTGTTTTTTAACTGGGCTGATTTTAATTTAGCTGATTTGAAAATTTCTCTTTATTCGTAAGGTTCCTATGTCAAGCGAAACACTCATTATTCAGGCGGGCCTGTCGGAACGCCCCCGAAAAAGCCGTTGGCCGGCTCGACTTGATGTCCTGCAAAGTTTGAGCGGCCTGTTTTTGGCGCTGTTCATGTGGGGGCACATGTTCTTCGTTGCATCGATTCTGCTTGGCAAGGATGCGATGTGGACGATTACCAAATTTTTTGAAGGGTACTATTTCTTCGACAAGAGCCATCACTGGCTTGTCTCGCTTGTCGTGGCGTTCGTTGCCGCGGTTTTCATTGTGCACGCGGCGATGGCGGTGCGGAAGTTCCCGATCAATTTCCGGCAACTCAGCGTTTACCGCGCCCACGCCAAGTCAATGCGGCACGGCGACACGACGTTGTGGATCTGGCAGGTCTATACCGGCTTCGCGATGTTCTTCATGGCGTCAGCGCATCTTTATCAGATGATGGTGTGGCCGCAAAACATCGGCCCTTACGGTTCGAGCGACCGCATGTGGAGCGACGGGCTGTGGCCGTTCTATCTCGTGCTGTTGCTGGCGGTTGAGTTGCACGGCGGTATCGGTTTGTACCGGTTGGCGGTGAAATGGTGCTGGCCGAACGCGCCCCGTCAATTCCTGAAAAAACTCAAATGGGGGATAACGGCTTTTTTCCTCATTCTGGGATTTGCGACGCTGGGGGCGTACATGAAGATCGGCTACGAGCACCGGCTTGAGTACGGGACGCCTTACGTTCCGACATGGATGCAGCAAAATGCCGCGCAAAATGCCGTGCAACATGCCGTTGAGGAGGGCGTGAAATGAAGGTTATTTTTACCGATGTACTGGTGATCGGCGGCGGGCTGGCCGGTTTGCGGATGGGAATTGGCGCCAAGCGCCGCGGTCATGAAGTGATCGTGTTGTCGCTGGTGCCGCCGAAGCGTTCGCACTCGGCAGCAGCGCAAGGGGGGATGCAGGCATCACTGGGCAACGTGATTAAAGGGCAGGGTGACAACGAAGACGTTCACTTTGAAGATACAGTGCGTGGCAGCGACTGGGGCGCGGATCAGGATGTTGCCCGGATGTTCGTCAATACTGCGCCGAAAGCAGCGCGTGAGCTGGCGTCCTGGGGGTTGCCGTGGAGCCGGGTGACGCCGGGCGATCGGGAAGTCATCATCAACAGCCAGAAGGTGACTATTACCGAGCGTAATGAAGCGGGCGGGCTGATTGCGCAACGCGATTTCGGCGGCACCAAGAAATGGCGCACCTGTTATGTGGCGGATGGCACGGGTCATGCGATGTTGTACACCGCCAGCGACCGGGCAATCGGTGAAGGCATCGAAGTGCATGAGCGCACCGAAGCGATCGCGCTGATTCATGACGGCAAGCGCTGTTATGGCGCGGTTGTCCGTGATCTGATTACCGGTGAATTGCGCGCGTATCTCGCCAAGGCGACGGCCATTGCCACCGGCGGCGCCGGCAGGTTGTACAGCGTGACCACCAGCGCTGTGATCTGTGAAGGCATTGGTCACGCGATTGCGTTGGAAACCGGTGTCGCGGCGCTCGGCAACATGGAAGCGGTACAGTTCCACCCGACGGGAATCGTGCCGGTCGGCATTCTGATGACCGAAGGCTGTCGCGGCGATGGTGGTTTACTGCGCGACGTTGATGGCTATCGCTTCATGCCCGATTATGAGCCGGAAAAGAAAGAGCTGGCGTCGCGTGACGTGGTGTCGCGTCGGATGGAAGAGCACATGCGCAAAGGCAAGGGTGTCAAATCGCGCTTTGGCGACCATCTGTGGCTCGACATCACCTTATTGGGACGCCATCACATCGAACACAACCTGCGCGAAATCAAGGAAATCTGCGAAAGCTTCCTGGGGATCGACCCCGCCGAGAAATGGATTCCGGTGCGGCCGACACAGCACTACACGATGGGTGGCGTACGCACCAACCACACCGGGGAATCGCCGCATTTGAAAGGCTTGTTTGCGGCTGGTGAAGCGGCCTGTTGGGACTTGCACGGATTCAACCGGCTGGGCGGCAACTCGGTGGCGGAAACAGTGGTGGCCGGCATGATCGTCGGCGAATTCATTGCCGATTTTTGCGACAGGCCGGAAAACGGCGTCGATGTGCCGATGGGGTTAGTCAAGGAATTCATGGAGCGGGAAGATGCCAAGCTGAAAGCGATTCTGAACGGCAAAGGCACCGAAAGCGCCTTCAAGCTCAACTCTGAAATGCAGAGCATCATGACCCACGCGGTCGGCATCTTTCGTAACGACAAAGATTTGCGGGAAGGTGTGGCGGGGCTGCAAAAGCTGCTGGAGCGTAGTCGCAACATCGGTTTGGCGAGCAAGATACCAGGTTCCAATCCGGAACTGGTGATGGCGTACCGGACGCAGAAGATGATCAAGCTGGCGCTGACGGTGGCGTGTGGCGCGTTACAGCGCACCGAGAGCCGCGGCGCGCATTCCCGTGAGGATTATCCGCACCGCGACGACCAGAACTGGTTGAAGCGCACACTGTCTTTCTGGCGCGACGAGAACGCGACATTGCCGGAGTTGCAATACGAGGATCTCAACGTTATGAAGATGGAACTGCCGCCGGGGTGGCGCGGTTACGGCGCCAAGGATTACGTCGATCATCCGGACACGGCCAAACGGTTGGCGGAGATTGAGGAAATCAGAAAGCGGATGGAAGGCAAGGACCGATTCGCGGTACAAGAGGCGCTGATGCCTTTCAGGGACAAGCTGCCCGGAAACCTGCGGGGTCGTAACGAGCGTATTGATGAACCTTTGAACAAATGAGTCAGAAGATGAGCGACGTACAAAAAAACACCGCGCCGGGCGGACAACCCCGGCAACGGATGCTGACTTTCCACATCCTGCGTTATAACCCGCAGGATCCGGACAGCAAGCCGCACATGCAGTCTTATCAACTGGAAGAAACCGAAGGCATGACGCTCTTTTTGGCGCTGAGCGAAATCCGTGAGCACCAGGACCCGACGCTGCAATACGATTTCGTTTGTCGCGCCGGCATCTGCGGCAGTTGTTCAATGCTGATCAATGGCCGCCCGGGTTTGGCCTGTCGGACGCTGACCAAGAATTTCGAAGGCGACATTACGCTGGCGCCATTGCCGGTGTTTGAACTGATCGGTGATTTGTCGGTCAATACCGGCAAGTGGATGCGCGGCATGAGCGAGCGTCTTGAAACCTGGGTGCACACGAAGGAAGAAGAGATTGATCTGAGCAAGACCGAAGCGCGTATGAACCCTGAGCTGGCTGAGCAGATTTACGAACTGGATCGTTGCGTCGAATGCGGTTCGTGCGTGGCGGCGTGCGGCACGGCGCAGATGCGGCGAGATTTCGTCGGCGCGGTTGGCATGAACAAAATCGCGCGTTTCCGGCTTGACCCGCGCGATGTGCGCACCGACGATGATTTTTATGAAGTGGTGGGCGACGACAGTGGCGTGTTTGGTTGCATGTCGCTGCTCGGGTGTCATGATATATGCCCGAAAGAATTGCCGTTGCAAACGCAAATTGCGTTTTTACGAAGGAAGATGGCGACGATCGGAAAATGAGAAAAACAACCCCGCGAGAGCGGGGTTGTTTTTTTGGGGCGTCGTAACCCGATGCAAAAACTGAGGTGATGAAAACAGAGAGGTAAGAGCAATGAGCCGAATCGAGAAGGACTTTCTGGGAGAACGGGAATTGCCGGATAACGTGTACTACGGGGTACAGACGTTGCGCGGCAAGGAGAACTTTTACATTACCGGGCGACCAATGTCGGGAGAACCCAGCATGGTCAAAGGGTTGGCTTATGTGAAAAAAGCCGCAGCGATGGCCAACCGTGATCTCGGCGCTTTGGATGGCAAGGTGGCCGAGGCGATCATCAAGGCCTGCGACCGTTTGATTGCCGGCGAGTTTGTCGATCAATTCGTTACCGATTTCATCCAGGGCGGCGCTGGCACTTCGATCAACATGAACGCTAACGAAGTTATCGCCAATGTCGCGCTGGAATTGATGGGTAAGCCGAAAGGTGATTACGCAACAGTCAGCCCGAACGATCACGTCAATTGCTCGCAATCTACTAACGATTCTTATCCGACAGCGTTTCGTCTGGCGTTGATTTTGTGCCTGGAGGATTATGCGAAGACGTTGTGCGAACTGCGAGATGCTTTTCGCGCTAAGGGGAAGGAGTTCGACAGAGTGCTGAAGATGGGGCGAACGCATTTGCAGGACGCGGTGCCGATGTCGATGGGCGCCGAGTTTCACGGTTTTGCGACAACCATCGGCGAAGAAATCGGACGCATCGAAAGGTCGTGCGACCTGTTGCGCGAAGTCAACCTCGGCGCAACGGCCATCGGCACTTCGGTCAATGCACCGGAAGGGTATCCGAAGCTGGCGGTTGAATATCTTGCCAAAGTGAGCGGCGAAAAATTTACGTTGGCGAGCGATCTGGTCGAAGCCACCTCCGATACTGGCGCTTATGTGCAGCTTTCCGGAGTGCTGAAGCGAACGGCGGTGAAACTGACCAAAATCTGTAACGATTTGCGGATGCTGGCGTCTGGTCCGCGTTGCGGTCTGAGCGAAATCAATCTGCCGCAGTTGCAGCCGGGGTCGTCGATCATGCCGGGCAAAGTCAATCCGGTGATTCCGGAAGTGGTCAACCAAACCTGTTTCTACGTAATCGGGATGGATTTGACCGTCACGCTGGCGGCGTCGGCGGGCCAGTTGCAGTTGAACGTGATGGAGCCGGTGATTGCTTATGCGCTGTTCAGTTCAATCAGTACCATGCAAAACGCGGTAAAGAGCCTGACTGAGAATTGCATAAAAGGCATTACGGCGAACAAAGAACGCACCGAAGCGATGGTGTTGGGCTCGCTCGGTATTGTGACCCAGCTAAACCCGATCCTGGGTTACAAACAATGCGCGGAAATTGCGCGGGAAGGGTACTTACAAAACAAGTCGATCCACGACATCGTGGTGAAGGAACGGAAATTGATCTCGCAACAAAAATGGGATGAGGTTTTCTCGTTCGACAACCTGATCAATCCGCAGTTTATTAAAAACTAACCTCGACAGGAGGCTGTTATGGATTTCATGGTTCTTCTTCAATTAGTTATCGTTCTGGCGGCGATTTTTCTGGGCGCGCGCCTGGGGAGTATCGGCATCGGTTACGCCGGCGGCCTTGGGGTATTGGTGTTGGCACTGATCGGCGTTAAACCGGGATCAATCCCGATCGACGTTATTCTGGTGATCATGTCGGTGATCGCCGCCATCGGCGCGATGCAAGTTGCTGGCGGCATCGACTTTCTGGTGGTGGTCACCGAAAAGTTTTTGCGTAAACATCCGAAGTACATCACTTATCTGGCGCCCATCGTCACCTACCTCATGACTTTGATGGCGGGCACCGGGCATACGGCGTTTTCGACGTTGCCGGTGATTGCCGAAGTCGCCAAAGAGCAAGGCGTTCGCCCCTCGCGGCCCTTGTCGATTTCCGTAGTGGCGTCGCAGGTTGCCATTACGGCTTCGCCGATTTCGGCGGCGGTGGTATTCTTTTCCAACGCGTTGGAGCCGCTGGGCGTCGGTTATCTCGACATCCTGATGATCTGCATACCGACGACGTTGCTGGCAGTGATCCTGACTTCGTTTGTCGCCAATTTCCTCGGCAAGGAGCTGAAAGACGACCCGGTTTATCTGGACCGTCTGGCCAAGGGATTGGTGGTGATGCGCGGCGTCAGCAATATCAAAGTGACGCCGATGGGTAAACGCTCAGTCTGGATTTTTATTGTTGCGATCATTCTGGTGATGTTTTACGCTACGCTGATCAGCGACAAAGTCGGCTGGACCTGGTTAAAGCAAAACATTCCGCTGTCGCGTGACCACGCCATTTACGTCATCATGTTGAGTACGGCAACAGCGATTACCTTCTTCTGCCGAATCGATGCTGCCAAAGTGCTGAGTGCCTCGACGTTCAAATCCGGTATGAGCGCTTGCGTTTGCATCCTCGGCGTGGCCTGGCTCGGCACGACGTTTGTCAACGCTCACGAAGCCGGTATCAAGGAACTGGCGGGTAGCGTGCTGGAAACCAAACCCTGGCTGCTGGCAGTGGCGCTGTTCTTTGCGTCGATGTTGCTCTATTCGCAGGCTGCGACTGCCCGCGCGTTGATGCCGCTGGCGATCACGATCGGCGCGGCGCCAGTCACGCTGGTGGCGTCATTCGCGGCGGTGTCGGCGTTGTTCGTGTTGCCGACGTATCCGACTTTGTTGGCGGCAGTGGAAATGGACGACACCGGCTCGACGAAAATCGGAAAATACGTGTTCAACCACCCGTTCTTCATTCCAGGCGTGGTGTGCATTGCGTTATCGGTATTCTTCGGCTTCATCCTTGCCGAGATCGTGTTGTAAGTTGCTGTATTGAGTTGCTACACTGAGAGTAAAACAGCGGAGCGCCCTTCGTGGCGCTCCGCAAGAGAGACAGCGGATTACGGCTTTCGGCCTTATCAAGAACATTGGCCGCCTCAGTGATTGCTTCTTCCTCCATCCCGAACGGTGTTTCATCGTCCGTTATCGTGGGTAGAGGATTCGGCTTGGCGGTTTGCTGAAGCTCTTCATCGAGCGGGTCTTGAACCTTGCTCTCGATTTGTTCAGCTTCTTCGCTGGTCAGATCATCCACATCGTCCAGGGTCATGCTGTCGATCTTGGCGCGAATTTCGATCACCAAACGACCTGCATAGGTGTAAGAAGATGGGCGAATTTCAGCGATTACAAAATCACCTTGGTCTTGTACTGGTCGAGCATGGAATCCTTGACGACAAACTCCCCAATCGAGGTTGCAAGCCGCCCTACGTTGAAATCTCCGTTACGACCGGAAATAGTGCGAATGGCCAACTGGCCAGGTAGTTGAATCATGGTAAATCTCCTAAAAAAAGAAACCCCGACCGGAATGGTCAGGGTTATGGGTGGATAAAGGCTTTTCAGCCGGAGTTACATCTCTCCGTCAAAAAGAATTGTCAGAATTGTCGTCGCCCTCGTCTGGTTCGTCAAAAACGAGCCTGAAGTATTCATCATCAGCAACACGTTTGTCTTCCCGACGTTGAGCTTCTGGCTCCAGAACGTGAGTTCTGTACCATTCCTCTTGCTCGACGCCGGCGAGGCGTAAAACAGTAGGAATCTGCTCGATCTCCTTCATCGTAAAAACTTTCTTCGGCTTCGCAGCCGGAGGCGTTTTTTGTGGCGAAGGATGGCTTCTTTTTCGTGAAGGAGAGCCGCTATAGCGGACAGATTCACGAATCAGATCAAGAGAAAACCTGCACACTCGTCCGAAAACAACACCGGAGCCGTGCAGAATCGCGCCCAGAGCCGAAGGCCGGGCTGGGGTAAATGTAGTGGACATGGTGTTTCTCCAAAGAAAAACGACGGAGAAACACGACCCGTTCCGGGGAGTGTTTCCCCG
>Ga0209628_10000544_pt1 | contig 23282 bp, 17 predicted proteins | sample TergutCu122P4_FD_187285 | JGI IMG/M metagenome (GOLD analysis project Ga0209628, IMG submission 187285) | Cubitermes ugandensis P4 segment gut microbial communities from Kakamega Forest, Kenya - Cu122 P4 (SPAdes) (version 2) | ecosystem: Host-associated > Arthropoda: Insects > Digestive system...
TTCGTTATGGGTATATTATGTGAAACATAATAGAATGTTTTTATTGCCGATAGTTGAATTGCTAATGACCAAAGGGAGGTTGTGTGTTCTTCTCGTTCTAAAAATGCTATTACATTTCTTGATAAATTTTGAAACCTTTGCGGAAGGTCTAAATCTTCCCTATTAGAAGGAATAAAAAGTCCTTTTCTTTTATTTAATAAGTCATATTTTTTCTTCTTTAGCATTAGAGTTTTGCCTATTCCTTTTTCAGCAGCAATAAAAAACTTATAATTCAAGAATTCGTCAACAGAATCATTAGTGTATAATTGGCTATCAATATTATCCATTTTTATTTCTGCTGCAGAAGTTTCCCAATATCCCTTAACTTTAGTTTCTTTTTCACTCATTTTGATTTCTGTTTTATTGTTATTTGTAGATTAATATCATAATTTCTGCCCAACTTGCATACAATGTTGGGATATTGCCTAAATTGCGGTTTCCAACACACTTTCAACGCAAAAACGCCGCGAAAATATAATATTTATCTCAAAAGTGTAATTCTTCTAAAGCACGTTTCTCTACAAGTATTATCTTTCCGTTATTATTGGCATATACACTAATTTCTGACTTATCTTGTAACGTTATTGTCTTGTTCTTATAATCAAATATTGTCAAGTTATTTTTTTTAAGATGCCTACCTCAAACTAAACAAATTGCTGTTTCTTTCGCCTTAATTTTCGTGTTGGGTTTTTGTCGTATTCTTGTTTTAATTTATAGAGTTCTGTTCTATGGTCATCAATATCATCTCTGTAATTAGTGTAAAAACTCAATAATTTTGCAAATTTCGGATTTTCATATTTTTTAGGGATTGAAGAAAATTTGTTTTGATGTATTATTTTTTTTAATTCTGCTTTCTCTTTTTCGTCCAAATCTTCAAATGTTTCTTGCCAACACTGCCACCAAGCATTTGTTGAAACAGGATGTTTTTTTTCATCGCCTAACCATTCAAAGAAAAAACGATATAAAATAAATGTTTCGGGCATTTCTAAAATCTTAAAAAATTCATCTTCGTTTTTGCCAAATGCTTTTTCAAAAAACTCTTTACCCTTATCTGCGTTTCCACTTCCAACTTTTCCTTTGATTGCGTTTAAAACTGCTTGTACTGCCCTAATATATTTTCTGTTCCAATGTTTGCCCAAAAAATCACGATTAAAACGGTCTTTGCCTGTGATTGGGTGAAATTTCATTGGGAAAGAATAAATATTTATATCTAATTCTCTGCACAAATCAATATTAAGTTTTAATCTTCGATAAAAATCCTTAGGCTCGTCTTTGAAATTATAAAGAATGTAATTTGAAAAGTTTTTTACTCCTGCTTTTGCACTTAAACGGATTGCCTTTTCGTAATGTTTTCGGTCGTTCCAATTATCAAATGCAATTCTTAAAGGACGAATATTGATTTTCCCGAGCAAATCTGCTTTTTCTTTTGTAAAAAGTCTTGCATCAACTCCTTGATTAAAGTCAATATAACGTTGCTTTGGGATTTTGCGGAAATACTTTGTATAAAGTGGCAGAACTTCAGATGCAATTTTCAATAAATTTTCTTTTGTTGCCGTATGAATACTCAGTAATTGATTATGCTCTAATAGGTTGTAAATTTGTTGTTCTATATCTCCTTTTAAACGGCTTAATAACTGCAAATTGAGATTAACTATTTTCTTTTTATATGCGGCATCATTTACTCCATTTTCTAAGTTATTTATTGCAATTTCATATTCGTTTGGTTCTGTATAAGTTGCATTTTTACTAAACCCACAATCAATAATTTCTTGGATTATTTTGGAAAAAAGAGGCGATGCCAAAACATTGTTATCAAGCAATAAGAGATTTCGTTGTTCACCGTATTTCTCCTTTGTATTATTAATTTTTTGTTTGATTGGAACATATTCGCAATATTCAGGTTCTAATGTTGGAACAGCACAAAACGGACATTTACGAATACAACCTCGTGTCATATAACCGTAATAAGCGTTATTTTCGGGATATTTGTAATCTGTTTCATCTAAAATAGAATAGTCCAGCGGCAAAGTATCAACAATAATATTTCTGTTTTTGCCTAAAATTTTATTGTCTTTATCCAACATTTGGGGCTTTTCCAAAAGCCCTTTTATTGGTGTAATTCCTGTTTGCCCAACAATATCATCGTAAAGTAAAGTCGCAGAAACACCACCAACAAACACATCGGAGTCATTTTTTACAAGTGTTTTTGCAAAATTGATTGTTTCAAGTGTTATTTTCCAATAAAAAGTGAATAAAGTTGCTACATAAACACGGTCAAACAAAGGCTCTTTTTCGTATGCTTTTGATTGAAAATTCTTTTTTTGTTCGATGATAGCATTTTCTAAGAAGATTTGATATTTTGATTTTTCAAATGGAAAACCATAATAATCAAGTGTTTTTCCATTTTTCAAATATTGTTTTACATTGTCATAATGAGCGTTCCAATTTATTATTTCATCTATTTTATAAAGTTTTTCAATACATTTTTTTGTCAATAAATCGGTAACAAATTCTCTTAAATCTCCTTTGAAAAATGAAACTTTATCACCGAGTGTTCGGTGGTAAGTTGCAATTTTCATTAAGCCAATGGGTGGGTATTTATTTTTATAATTTGGCTCTATCAATAGGATATTTCTCATTTGTATTTTTCTTCAATCTTAGCAATTAGTAATTCTGATAATTCTTTGGTTAAAACATTGTTGATAATCGTAAAGATTTCGCCTAAAAATTTCCTATCGTTTTTATTTAATTTTGAAAGTTTGTCTGTTCGGAATTTTGTTTTTTCTGCAATGTTTTCTTCTGGCACAGAAATTGGTTTAGTGTTAGCCTCTAATTTTTCAGTGGCTTTTATGAGAATTTTTTGAATAGGTGCAGGATTGTCTTTTTCTTGCAATTTTTCCAATTTTTGAGTTGCTTTTTCTGCTTTTTCTTTACTGTTTTCTAACTCTTTCTGCAACTTATTTTTTTCATCAGTACTTGTAAATCCCTCTTTTTCTTTATTCTGAAATTCAAATTGCTTGGCATTATAATTCAAAATGTCTTTTGTCGCACTATTGGCATCTGACGAAATTCTACATAATTTTGAAATTGTTGTATGGAAAAAGTTTTTAAGTTTGTTTTCAAACTTCGTACAAATTTCACTTTCAGAAAAGAAATCTCGCCTTGCATTCGGATAAAGTTCGTTATGAACGGCGTGTACTTCGCCGAAGAAATAATTTTGAAATCTTTTTTCGCTGTGAAATCTATCTAATGTGCTGTCCTCGCCAATTTGTATATTTTCTTTTCTTAATCTAAAACCTCTCGCAAAATTAATTTTGTTTAAAGATTGATTTTTCTCCGTAATTCCATACCAACCCCAAAACAGTATTTTTTCTGTATTATCAACTTCTTTGAAAAAACATATATCAATAACTTCATCTATTTTTTTTGGATTACTTTCGTCCCCCTCATAAACATACCATTTATAACCCTTGAAAAGTTGCTCCTCATTGACATAAGTATTGTATTCGTCAATTTTTATATTTTCCTGTTTCAGTTCATTATAAATTTTTTCAGAGAAAATTGATTTTTTGAACGGAACAGGTGCAACCATTGACAAATATTGTCTTACATCTTTTACATTCAATAGTTTTTCGTTTGTAACATCTTCAAAAATTACTTTAAAATAATGCGTATCTGCATTTTCTTTTTCCTGTTTAAAAGATGTAACTTCGTCAATTACCGCAGATGCTTCTTCTTTGCGTGAACGGTCGGCAATAATATTTTTGAGTTTTTTTGCGTCCCAAGTCATTATTGACTTCACATTTTCACCTTGTGCTGAAGTTTCAAAAATGAGTTTATTACAATAGCCCAAACCGCCAAGTCGTCCAATACCACGAAATCCTTTATCTACACCTTTTTGCTTTGTAGATTGAGCAATATTTTTCAGAATTTGAACAACCTTGTCTTTTTCAATACCTATTGCATCGTCTTCAATTTCAATTCTTTTTTTTTCGGAATTGATTGAAATGTAAATTTTACCGTCTGAAACTAAATCAATTTGACGAGCCTTGTCTATTGCATCGGCAGAATTTTGGATATACTCTCGATATACAAAACGAGGGTCGTCATACATTGAAGTAGTCAGCGATTCAATTACATCTTTTCCTATGATTGTTTTATTATCCATTTTTAAACTGTTTGTAAAGTGGGCGTGGGAATTTTATGTTTAATGGCGAACGGAAAATAGGATTTTGTATGATATATTCGCCCTGCTCCAATCTTGTAAGCATTGATTTATAGACAGATGGCATATACTGATAGTCGGACTTTGAAATCTCAATAACACTTGTTCGACCAAAAGCATGAGTTGCACAATTGCCTTTTACTCGGTCGTGAATATCGCTTTTAAATTGTTCCGCAGCAAAAAGAATAATTCCTTGCGAACGACCACGCTCTGTAATATCGAGTAACTTTCGCAAAATTGGCGAATTCTTAGGAACATCTTTACCGCCGTATTTGTTTAGTTCATCAATGAAAATAATAATTTTTGCTGGAATTTCCGCATCTTCTCTCTCTGTTTGCCCAAGTTTTGAGTCGTAAATTGCTCGCATAACGTCTCCGAAAACAAAGCCTTGCGCTTCTTCGTCTAACTTTGCAATATCAATTACAAATACGTCATTTTTTTGAATTTGTTTGATTGATTCTTGTAAACGAACTTCCGAACCGTCTTTTTTCAAAGAGTTGGAAAAGAATAGATTACGTTCTAATGACTTTCTAAACAAACGGTAAAATTTTCGCCAACTCAATACAGAAATTGTTTTGTCTTTTCCTGTATCGCCTTTTTCTTGGTATTTTTTGATTTCTTCTTTCAAATCTTCCCAGTTTGTAACTCCACTGAAAGTTCCCTCGCCCGAAGTAATAAAACTTACTATTGAATCCATTGTTTGCGTCGGGTCATCAATATTTGCAAAAAGCAAATCCAAACTTTCTTTGTCGTCCTCAAATAAATATTTGTATTGAAACGCTTTTTTGAGTTCCTGCTGACCTTTTACATCATTTATATCTGCGTAAGTTGTTGATTTTATATCTTTTGAATATGGGTAAAAATATTTCACATTACTAAAAGGTTTTGTTTCTAAACCTAATTTTTCATACATTTTTATATCCTCTTCGGGTAATTCTTCATTCGGTTCATCTATTGCTAACAAATCCCGCCCTTTCACATTCAAAAATACAAATGCCACGCTTTCATCTTTTACCTCTTTCAAATAGCGTTCTTGAATATTTTTGAGTAAAAACATTGCATAAGAAGTTTTTGATGCCAAACCCGAAATTCCCGAAATATTGAGATGTGCGCCTTCGCCTCCAATCAAAAAATGCGAATTGAAGTTTACTTCAACATCTATTTTATCTTCTCCTTCATACATTTCAATAATTCCGCAAGGTAAAGGATTTTTTATATTTTCTAAACCTAACGCCTTTATAACATCTTCTTTTTCTGCAAGTTCTACAATCGAACCGTCCAATACAGGCGTGTAAATATTTTTTGTATTTCCTACAACTTTTGCTTTAATGTAATTCATTCCGATTCTGTTTGTGTAGGATTTTGCTTCTACCTCGCCAAAGTCGCTTGAAATAAAACCTGCTAAAAAACTTGCACCGTCTGTTAAATGTGAGATTTCTTCCACAACTCCAAAGGTTACAGAATTATTTAGATGTGCAACTTTTATCACATCAAACGGCTTAATAATCCGTTCTTTATCCGTCCAAAAGAAAAAATAATCTACAGTTGTAGGAACTTTTTCGGTGGCTATGATTTTTCCTATTTTCTTCATTAGAATATATTTAGAAAGTTTATATCGCTTAAATATTCGCTTTTGATAAATGTTTCTGTCAAATAAATTGGGTATAAATGATTTGCCCATCGGTCGTCTTTACCATAGCAAACAGGGTTTCGCTCGTTGATAATATTTGCAGTAATCAAATCAACTTCTTGGCTGTCAAGTCCATTTTCTATCTCCTCGTCTGTTATCAAAATCTTTTCTATCTTCAAAACTCCAGCAAATGGACTTGCTGAATGTTCTTTTTCTCTAATTCGTACATACCAAATTGCAAAATAAACATTGCCTACCATTTCGCTTTTGTACTTATACACAGGTGTTCTGTGGAAAAGTGACAAATCTGCAATTTTATCAGCGTTACTTTTTCCGTCTTTATCTTTGCATAATTCGGGATTAAACATTTTTGAAATACCAACAACGCATTTATAGTGATTTTTGATTTTTATCAACTCCTTGAAATCGCCTGTTTTCATTGGCTTGTACTGCAATGAGCCGTCTTTTATCAAATATCTATTTGAATTTATCAATCCTTTATCATAGAGCGAGGCAACAATTTTTTTTTCGGTTTCAATCATTTCATCTTGAATTGTCGCAATTCCAAGATGTTCGTATTTTGTGCCGTCATCTTGTTTCTTGGAATCATAAGACAAAATTTTATCAAATTGTATTCTTCTCTTTTCAAGAGTTGAAAGTTTATTCACTTTGGAGGTGAGCGAATTAAAAAACAATTTGGCATCTCCTGCATTTGGATTGGCGGCTTTTGGCAACGATAAAACTAATTTTCTTTCAAACTCTGCACATTTGAATTTGTCGGGTGATTGTCTTTGACAACAAGCGACACCAATTTGTCCTGCAATAACAGGATAAACGCTTCTGTTTATTTCTATATCATCAACTTTGTATGTTCTGCGTGAACCGTCCAAAAAGAAATGAAACAGCGGTTCACTGTTTAAAATTTGGGTTGCTTTATTTTTTAAACTTTTTGTCTCTCTTAAACCTGTGTCTGTTTCTCCGTAAGAATTTTTCACCAACGAAAACTCACTGCTTTTGTCCTCGTAATCGAGTGTCGGCATCCGTATTTCGTCATCAGCACAATAACGGAATGATTGGTAACACTTTCCGTTTGTTTCGTTGGCTATAAATTCTAATACTTTGTTTGTCATTTCTTATTTTTCGGATTCAAAAATTGCGTAAATTCTTCTAATGAACGCTGTAAAACTTCCTTAGGAATAAGTTGTCTTTCATATTCGGCAATCATTGTAGGACTTAGACTTCTGCTCATTGCGTACTCAACAACGCTACGGTCTGCCTCTTGACAAAGTAGAATACCAATACTTGGGTTTTCATTGCTGCGGCGTACATCGCGGTCTAATGCTTCTAAGTAAAATTCGAGTTGTCCCATATATTCGGGCTTAAATTTATCTGTTTTCAATTCTATAGCCACCAAACATTGTAAGCCTCTGTGGAAAAATAACAAATCAACTTTGAAAGTAGAATTACCAACTTGTAACGGATATTCCTTGTCGTAAAATAGAAAATCTTTACCAAGTTCAAGGATAAAATCTTTCATATTATCCAAAATACTGTTTTGCAGGCGTTTTTCTGAATGATATTTCGGAAGCCCAAGAAAATCAACAAATATTGTGTCTTTGAGCATTGGCGTAATTTGGGGGTAGATATTTTTCAACCCTTTAGAAAGATTGTGTTTATCTCCCATTAGAGAGGCAAAGGTATTGTTTTTGAGACAACGCTGCAATTCTCTTTTATTTAGCCGTTCCTTGTGTGAATATAGCACATAAAATATTCGTTCTTCTGCTGTTTTGCAAATATTAAGGATTTCAAAATGATTAGTTAATGTTGTTAAATTCAGAAAATTAGGAAATTGTGCAGCCATTGGTTGCACAATTAGTTCAGTCGTAGATTGGATAATTAATTGTTCATTCTCGGTACTTTCAATTTGTGCAGTTTTTGGCTGCACAAATTCATTGAGTTTTAACTTTTCTTGATATTCAATGAATTGAATAGAAGAATATGCCTCGTAGAATGAAACCATATTATAGATATTTCGGCTACTGTACCCTCGTAAAGTTGGGTCTTGTGCTCTCAAATATTCCGACAATTGCTTAACGGTTTTACTTCCCCATACAGAATTTTTAAGTCTATCCGATACGAAAGCACCAACTTTCCACGCAGCAAGCAAATTCTCGTTATTTACCGTTTGCAATGCTTTTGAACGGTGCAAAGAGATAATTCCTTGTATTTGTTGAAATTCCGTTGTCGTTATACTATTTATATTGCTCATTTTCTTTTGCTTATTTTAAAAGTGCAAAATTACACTTTTCTGCCAAACTGCATATCTTTCAACACTTTTGCAGCATAGCACTTACGAAAATATAATATTAATCCCCAAAAATGTCATCTTTCTAAAGTGTGTTTTTCTACAAGCGTTATTTTTCCATTCACATAGGTATCGCTAAATGTTACTTTTAATAGTAAGTTAAAACATATTTAAACTCCTCAATTTTATCATCTCCTCTATAAAAATATCCTATTATTTGGATTGGATAACCGTCTTTATCAAACTCATACTCGTACGAGTTAATGTGTGAATTTTCTGTCATTTTTACCAAGTGATTTTTACTTGCAAGTCCTTTAAATTTTAGCATACAGGTATGAGGTGGTAATGCGGTATTAAAAAAACGTATTAAATCAATATTTAATAAATTCTCTCTGTTACTGTATTCATAAGTTATAATATGATTAGAGCCTGTTTCCTGCACCATATTGCCATTTATCCAAGAAAATTTACTTATACGGTCGTACTCTGCATATTTAACTTCTTTTACATAACCGTTTTCATAAGTAAAATAACAGTGTTCATCATTTATAAGATACCCACTATCATTTAATTGTAAGACTATATTCTTATTTCCCGACGTGTCTATTGTAGTGAGTGTAATAGCATTTGTCGAATACTGAAAATTGTAACTTGTTTCATCTTCAAATTCAACACCTGACATTTTGAATTTGGTTAACCTATTTTGATTGTCGTAATATGCAGTGTACAGAATTTCCGTTGCCCCACCATCACAAATATATAGGGCAGTTTTCAGTAACTTCCCCTTTTTTCCCTGTTCTTCTTCATTATCTCCACAGGAATAAAACATTATAGCCAACAACGGCAGCAATAAGAGCAATAATCTTTTCATAAAACTTTGATTTTCATTGTGCTGCCCAGTTCCAAAACAGCGAATTATTTAACTAAGAAAGCGTTGAAACTGTAGTTTGTTTCAACAGTGGGCTCTGCTAAGCCTGTAAACTAAAAAAACAACAATCCCAACGCAATGCGTCTTTATGCTGCTTGCCTCGTTTACATTTTGAATTAGCAGATTCACAGTGAGAACAAACTAAACACTTTCAGTGTTTAAAAAGCCTGCAAAAATAACATTATTCTAAACACTTGGGATTGTTGAATGACAAAAGTATAAGGATACTATCTTAGGTTAAAACCCTTAACTATATCGGATATAACACTATCCATATAAATAGCCTGCCCCGAACATTGCCGTCCCCACCAAAAACAGCCTAAATCTTCCAACACAAATTCATTTTCTCGTCTTAGCCAACGTGCTAACTGTTCTGTTATAAGCCACCATTCCATAATATCGGAATCATAAATAATTGCGTCGTCATCTATCTTATTGGCTTCCATAAGTGCTGAAACGACTGCGCCTTGATGGGCTAATACGTGGTACTCCACTAATTGTTTTTCAGTAATCATAATTTATTAATTTATAAGGTTAAACGAAAAAAGCCGCTTCTTAAAAATTGAAACGGCTTTGAATTTTACTATAAGAATTTTTTATTTGTCTTAGGTTGTAGGGTATTTTTGAGTTCAAAAATTGTCTTAGAAATTATAGATGTCTTTTTGTTAAAAATTCCGATGACATAGATAAATACGTGAAATCAAAAAAAAAATCCCATTTGAAAAGTGGGCGGGGGGACTTTCCACAGTGTGTCCGACTGTGCGCACTATACAATTTAAAAATTTAATCCTGCTTATTTTGATACTCCAAAGTTACACTTTACACGCAAACTCTTGAAAATTGTTATGTTGCGTATGGCATTCAAGGCTCAAAAAATGTCTTAGATATTATAAATGTCTTAGGAGTTAAAAATTCATCCGCATAGATAAACCGTGAAAGTCGGACTTAAAATTTCCCCGAAAAATGTACGGGGGGGCGCTGTTTCTATAAGTGGCTGTTCGTGGGCAGTATATACCTATTTTTTTCGTATTACACAAACTTTTGCACAATAAAAGTCATTGATAGCAAGTTATAAAACGTTCAAATAAAGGGAATTTTTTGGGCAAAAAATTTGAGTATCATTTTTTTACATTCTCTATTCATCTTTTATTAAGTATGATTTTTCCTTACTCAAAAAAAATAGTTTCTATACAAAAAAATGGAGAACATCTATTTTGCTCTCCATTCTGTTTTCATTTAGAGTTCAAACTAAAATTTGGAAATTCTGACAAAGTTACTGCGAATTATTGTGATACATGCAACTCTTTCGCCTTTTATAGTTTTCGTTTCCTTTTTTATCTGGTATCAATTCTCTAAATCTGTGGCTTTTGCCTTTCTGTTTTCCATTCCAAGTTGATTATATATTTTCTGCAATTCTTCCTTAACTTTCTTTGCAGGAATAGCCGTTTGATGTGAAAATGTTGCGTTTATTAATTCAACTATTTTATAATCATTGCTTTTATAACTAATTTCTATGAGTTTTCTCTTTATATTGGATTGGTGGTGGTTCATTCTTCGTACTTCTTCACGCCCTAATTTATCGTAAGCCTCTTTAACTAAGGGATTACGGTAAACAATCAATTCTAATCTGTAATCGGGGGTTAATGTGAATTGAGGCTCGTTATCAAGGATTAAACAATACAATTCAAAGAGTTCCTTAAATGGTAATTTATACTGTGCCATTAGTTGTATTTTTTCAGGTGCAATATAAGAAGTATCATCGCTTATTTCGCAGCCGCTTTGCCTTTGCTCTGAAATTACATTTGCTTGGCATTGATATATATTGTTCACAATTTTATAATTAACTATTTCATAATTAGCAAGGTTATAATCTACAAATATTTTGCCCTCTTTTTCCTTTACATAAGGCTCATTAAAATTTTTCACCTGTTTAAACACGTCTTGTTTATAGCGTTCGGGGGCTGTGTCAATTCATTTAGCAAATTCTTCAGCCTCTTTTAATGTGGTATAAGTGGCTTGTTCAAATTCTTCCAAACTTACATCAGTATAAGGGGATGTGTCGTAAAAATGCACTATTTCCTCGTTGTATTTTGATTCTCGTATTCGTCCGCAAATTTGAATAAATGTAGTTGAAATATCCATTAATGTATAGTCTTTTTTGGCATTGCTTACAATGAATGAGCGACCGTTTTTATCAATAATATCCTGTCCCTCAAAGCAAGTAGAAGTATAGAAACTAATTGGTTTTAAATCGTCTAATGCTTTTGAAATGGTAAAACCATTGGGCAACTTGTCAAGGTTTTTCCGTAAATTATCTTCGTTTTGCGAACAAATTACTCGTGTGTTTTCGGGTGTTAATTTTGCTGTACGGATAATAGTACTTATATCATCAATGCTATTCAGGAATATGTGATAATTACAATCCCCGCCTGCTGCTATTTTATTTCTGCAAACTCCCACCATATATTTTAATGGATTATCAACCTGATGTGAACGAATTTTTACAGGCTTTGCGTTGGGTCAAATTATCTTATATTCAGGCAAATGCTTTAATTCATCAAGAAAATATTTACGTTCTATCGGAGTTGCCGAAATGTAGGTTGCTTTGTCAAAATGTGGTGCGGTGTTAAGCAATCTACTAATACCATTATGCCGAAAATCGTATGAATTAAAAAGCACATGTCATTCATCTACAATTAAATGAGCCTCTTTGTAAGGATTAAATCCTAAATATTCCAATATATCACACACTTTCCGCAAAGAATCATAAGTTGTTGCAATTTTAAGTGTTTCGTGGGTTTCTAAATATTCTCTTATCTCTTGTGTTTTGTCGCCACGTCCATAAATACCTAATAAAGTCTTAGGGTATTGCGCTGTTTTATTGTCAATTAGCCCAGTAAATGGCATAGCAATAATATTATGCCCTGCCTGTTCAATGGCTAAAGTAGTTGCCCCGCAACCTGTGATTCCTTTTGATAATATGCAATTGGCAGGTATCTCTTTCATTCAATCTGCTAAGTAGTTTGCGCCCTTTGGGGCTGTAATTGGTTTAAAGTCCATTTATTGTATTATTTATTACAAAAAGCAACACTGTGCTATCTCTGATTTTCACTATTTTTTGAGTACTAAACTCTCTCTTATTACGGTAAAAATTTCCTTACTCAAAAAAAGTAGTAATAAAAGGCTAAAGAAGGGGGAATGTTTTTTACTCCCCTTTCAAGTGTTGCTAATAATACATTTTGCAAATATGGCTTTAAAACCATCTTCCCCATTGCAAAATCAATATGAACTCAACTTTTTATAAACCATTTATTTACAATGCAAATATATAAAAAATTGGGGGAAAATCAAAGGTTGGGTATAAATTTTTTGAGAAAAATTAAAAATGCTATTTATGCTAAAAAACGCAGTTTTTGGGGGCTGTAGATATTTGAATTTTAGATTTCATATATTTTTGCGCATTAAATTTTATGAAATATGATTAATACTAATGATGATTTATATGAATATGTTCATCTTGTCGCAAATGAATGTGCTCCTGAATATGATTGTTTTGATGGGGAAAACATTGAGCAAGTTGAATCAATAGTTGGGCACGATTTCTTACGTATGTTAGATAGTGGAAAATTAAAATTTAGGTTTACCAAAGAAAACTATTTAGATAATTACAGTATCATAGAAACACTAATGGCATATAATATTGATATTGAGAAATTTTGGTATGCTATGTTGTTTATTGACCACTTTACAGAAACTAAGTTTATTAATGCGTTTTTAATGGAAGATTCTGCATTGTCGCAATTAGAATCTTTTGCCCAGTTGCTTAGCAATGAAAATTCAAGGCTATCTGTTAATTTTGGGAAACGTGAAAAACAGACAATTACATACAGAAGATTACTAAATACTATTGTCAATATGATGAATGAGATGTGTAAAGCAAACGAAAATAACACTGAATTTACCGCTCAACCAATCAATTTATCAGATAAAAGCCGTGTAACGAGAAGTACATCGCTTCAAGTCGCTTTTATTACGGAACGGTATCTAAAGTTATTTGAGAAATTAGATATTGATAAAACTAAAAAAGCAAATGTATCTCCAACAATATCTTTAAACAAAAAATTTCTGATTTCGCGAATTCTTTACTTTACTAAAATGGTAAGGAATAAGAGTTATCTGTATGATGATGCTACTTTAAGAGGGATTTTGAAAACCTATAAGGATGCCAAAATAGATACGATTTCCAATAAATACTTACGTTAAGAGGGGAGTAGCAAATACACTGTTTTTTACTCCCAACCTTACCTTTTTTTAATCCGATTTTTGCCCCCGTGAAACGAATTCACTATGGCGGGCGAGAACCTTGCATAAATCCCTTAAATAATATACAATATGGGAAAAACAAAAAAATCAAAAACACCGAAAACGCGTAAAGCAAGAACAAAAAATCAGGTTAGTAAACCAAGAAAGTGTTGTAGAACATCTACAACCGCAAAAAGTAATTATGGTGCTCTGAATGAGCGAAATAGGCTTGTGCCAATGTCTTCATATAATCCAAATGATTTAGAAGAAATCAATTATATAGATTTTGGAGAAATCAAAAAAGACGGACATACTATACCTCTTTATGTTAAAGTTGACCAATCATTTCCTAAAGATATTGGGCTTTCAAGAGCCCATAGAACTTTTCAAGAATTTGTTGACGGTATGCGTGGATTAAATTCTTACACAAATGAACTGTTTGGTAGAGGTAGAGAAAATGATTTTCTAAAATTCTTACTTTCTCAACTCTCGAAGTTGGGGGCAGTTGAATTAAGTGAAATTATTAAAACTATCAAAAATATACATGATGCAGTAAAATCACTGACCGAACAACAAATAGATGAAATAAAGTCAACTCAAACGGATGAGATGGCTATAAAACTATGGGAAGAATATCTTGCTTTAGATGTTACTGCTAATGAAACGTCCCAAGAAACAGCAGAAAACGCTGCTGAAATTCAAGAAACTTCCGCAAGCGTGGCAAATCAAACAACCCAAGTAAATGCTAACCCTGAAAAAAGGGAGAATCAATCCATTTCTACAATGCCAAATGTAATAGCAATGATAGAGAAAATTTGTAATGCACAAGAAAAATCTGAAATAATTGCATTGAGTCAATCTGAAGAGATTCCAGACTTAGCATTTGGATATAAAGAACTTTCAGAAGTACTTAGGATGTTTTATAAACAATCACCAGTAAGCAATAAAGAGAGATTAAAATATATCTATGGCTTTTTATATATCTATATCTTTGATGAAATGGACTTTTGGAATATGTTCTATCACATAGTAGATGCGCTATTGCGCTCCCACAGCTTTAACTGTGATTGCGGAACTCACGGAATTGACCCATTAATTCTCGCCGAACACGTTGTATTAATGGGCATAAGTTTTGAGGAGATTATTTGTAACGGTATTGCTAAAACTCTTGGCAATGACCTTGAACAATACAAGGAATGTTTTATTCCTGAAGTTGCAAAACCCATAAGAGAAAAGATTATCGCTTATTTTACAAGTGATGATTTTAAGGCTATTGTTAAAATGACGGAACATTTAACAGGAAATTACATAAATGGCTAATATACCCAAACTTGCAAAACAATTCCCCAGCTTAGGCATAACTGTCGAGGTTGGGGCATTGTTAGCAATGGCAACAACTATCTTTTACACTCTGAAAATTGATTATCGTAACAAAAATACATTTTCTAAACAAATAATAGAAATTATGAATCTACTTGAAATTTCAAAACAGTATCCTGATTTAAACCTAACAGTAAGAGCAGGTGAATTGTTTGAAATGGTAAATCTTTGTATTCAGAACACATGTAAAGAGTTGACACAGTTAGTAACTGATGCCAATACGGAAACATATCCGAGCTCTGATAAGGTGGCTGAAATTCTTGATGTGAGTAAACCTACGCTTTGGCGTTGGCGAAAACAAAATTATCTTGTTCCTATTTCGGTAGGTGGTAAAATACGTTACCGTATGAGCGACGTAAAACGCCTGTTGGGAGAGAAATAGTCTTGTAATTAACTAAGTATGGGATTGTCTGTAATTTTTCGGACAATCCCATTTTCAATTTAAAAAGGTCGGTTTTATCGCTTATAAATATCTTCCCAAACCTTTTTCATCATTTCGGCGTGTTCGTGCTGCTTTACTTTGATGTACTTTAAAAACGATTTTTCGGTTTTGTGCCCTGTTACGCTCATAATCATATAAGAGGGTAGATTCCGTTTGTACATATTTGTAGCAAAAGACCTGCGCCCTGTATGGCTCGTTACTCCATCGTATTTTTCAAAAGTTATCGTTTCAAGTTTGCCGCCTACTGTGCGTGTCATCGTTTCAATACTGTTTATTTTGGCACGTTTACAGCCCTCTTTGATATACTCATTAAATTTTTGGTTGGTAATGGGTTCGGGTAACTTATAATCGTATTTCTCTAATATTTCAGCAACAACAGGGTGCAATGGGATAACCACTTTATTATTGGTCTTTTGCTGCCTGAATGTGATAAAACCATCTTTAATATCTGTTTTACCTATCTTTTCCAAATCTGAATAACGGCAACCTGTCCACGCCAACAATAAGAAACAATCTCGCACACGTTCCAAATATGGCGGCAAGTTGGTATCTTTCAATTGCTGTAGTTCTGTTTCGTTCAAATAAATGGTGTCCGTATCCTCTGAAAATGATTTAAAATGGGTAAAATCATTTATATTCATTTTAATATCGCCAAGCATGGTTTTTAATACCTGTATGTGCTTGCCTACTGTATTTTGTGTAAACTTTTTCCCTTGTAAATACGCAACAAATTTTTCATAAAACGTTTTATCTATTTCAGAAAGTTTATAATCCTTTTTCTTTTGTTCTTCGGCAAAGGCTTTCAAGTGTGCTTCTGTAGCATTATATTTTACAATGCTTCGGGGCGCAAGTTTACGCCCTGTTTCGAGATGTTTACGGTTGGGTGCTTCTTTAATAAATTTAGCAACCAAATCAAAAAAGGTTTCTTCTTTGGGAATATCTTCTATTGGCTTGTACTTCTCAGGAAAATTATGCCTGTCTATGATGTCTATTAGCCAATCTGCTGCAATAGTTTTCTTGTCTGAATTATTGAATGAAGTTTGTACGGCTGTGGTTAGTTTATTTAGATTATCATTCAGTTTTATTAATTCATCTCTAAGTTCTTGCTTTATTACATAGCGTTTTGGATTAATTTGTTCTGTTTTATCATCCCAAAATCTTTCTTCAATAAAGATGTTCGTTTTTGCGCGTTGTGCAATATCGTTGTGTTTAAATCTGATTAGGATTTCTTGCTTCCCTGTGGTGTCTTTTCTCTTTGAAAGTGTTAAATAAATTGCTGCCATAATATTACTCTTTTGATAACGTTAATTAATATAATTGTATTATAAAACTGTCCTGTTTTTGTCCTGTAAAATGAAATTTGATGAAATTCGATGAAAAATATTGCAATGGTTTTTACTTTATAAATTGTTTATTTACATTACAATAAATATGAAATTATATGATATACGGTGGTTCTATGTAAACGGATTATTTCATAAAAATAGCCCTGCCCCCGCTACTAAGGTTTTCATTAGGAAACCTTATTTTTTTATATATAGTCAGGTTTTCCTTCAATCTATCAATCCTTCAACCGTAAAATTTACAAAATCCACCAAAGGTTTTACGGCTTTAAATCCGGTCGTAACAAAATCAATAAAATCTTCTTTTAGTGCATTTTGCGGGTTGTAATAGTGGGAGGAGAAAAAATGTTTGTTTTTCAATAATTCAATATCAGGGAAATCTTTCGGGAAATCGGCAGGCGCTTTTTTTAGTTTTTCAATCTCTTCTATTCCGTTGTAATATTTTCTGAACTCCGGGGCGTTAATCATAGCTTTAAATTCATCAATTTGGTAGTAAATCTCTTTTCTTATTTCTTTAAGATATTCAGGAAGAGGCATATAAATACCTCCGCCAAAAAAACTCTCCTCGGGGTCTAAATGGAAGTAATACCCTGCAAAATGTGAATTTCTTCCGCCGTTTTTTGCAAAATAAACACCGAAATGTGTTTTGTACGGTTCTTTATTGGGAGAAAAACGCACATCACGGTAAATGCGAAATAAACATTGTTTTACTTCAAGATTCTTCAAAGTTTCATCAAAAGTTTTCAAATTTTCTAACAAAACACTTGCAAACTCTTCAAAATTTTTCCTGATTATTACATATTCCTGTTTATGGTTTTGAAACCATTCACGGTGATTATTCTTTTTTAACGCGGCTAAAAACGGTAAAGTTTCGGGGTTAATTTTTATCATAAAATTTTTTTTGTGCAAATAAACAAAAAAAATCTATTTTCGCCACCCGAAAAAAACCTGCGGATGTGGCGTAATTGGTAGCCGCGTTAGACTTAGGATCTAATGTCGAGAGGCGTGGGGGTTCGAGTCCCTTCATCCGCACAAAAAATTCTCAAAACCTTATAAACAAGCAATATACGCAAGTAAATTGCTTGTTATTTTATTTTTGGGAGACGAAAACGAGCGAACCTCCCCTTTTTACTTCAAGCTTTTACCCCAAAAAAACGATGAAAAGCTGAATGATTTTTAACTTTTTTTAACAAAAAGTCATTGAAAATCATTGCTTTTTTACAAAATAGGTGTATCTTCGCGCTTTAATACTCGCTAAATTATTATTTTTTTTATTATCAACAAATTTTCCTTTATTTATGAAACAAATCTACAAATTATCCACCCATTTTGTTTGCTTTCTGGTCGCAGTCTTCTGTTTTCAACAGTTTGCTTCTGGGCAAGTTACGATTAGCGTATCTCCTAACCCTTCTCCCATTGTAAGTATGCAGAACGCAACATTTACGGTAACGGTGAGCAACAATGGTATCACCTTAACCAATTTAACATTGGAGGCTGTGGCTACCTCTCCGGGTTTTACCGTTACGCCGGTTACGACCCAACTCATTTCCGAATTACACAACGGAATGCCGGTAACCCTCCAGTTTAATGTGCTTCCCGGATGCAGTGCGCCTCAAGGTACGGGAAGAATTACCTACACATTGAAAAATAGCAGCAATGTGCAAGTTGGAACTGCGGCTCAAACAGATCCTATTATTGTTCAAATTCCGCAAATTGTGTTTACAAAACCGGCTAACAAAGAGATCCCCTGGGCTCATGCCACCCAGGAATATACCCGTGTGTTTGCCCTTGAAAGCACTTTGCCCCCTCAAATTACCCATGCACGCGTGGTAAACACTTGCAATAAAACCACTATTAAAATTACCAAATTGGAATTGGTTACTAATATTTCCGGCACCTCTGTGATTCAAGATATTACCGCAACCGCATTGGATGCAACCTCTTTGCCGGGAGGATATGTTTACAATTTCGGCGCAACCGTTTTCTCAAAAATCGGTAATTTAGACGGAATATTTAATGAAAATGAAAAATTCTTTGTTCGGGAAACTTTTAAGGTGGTTCCTTTTGATGTTACCAACAACGACTTATCTTCCACCTATACTTATGGTTATGGAAACAGTTCAGATTACTGCTTGTCGGGAAATGAAAAATCATACATTACCATTAGAGTGCCAAACATTGGACCCGATATTGCGACAGTAGCAGGGGTTAATCCGCCCTACTCTTCAACCGTTCCGGCAGTGTTGCGATTGGCAATTTCGAACACGGTGGGAACTCCTACCGACCCGCTGCTTGATGTTTTGGTGCGCGTTTGGTGGATTGACCTTCTCCGATTTAATGTTAAAAATGTCTATTTTTCAAATCAGTCCGATGGCTTGCCCGTTCCGGGAGCGCCGGCATTGACATTCACAAACAATACCGCAATTTTACCGTGTCTTGTTGGAGAAAATACGGCGAACGCGAAAGCGTGGGTGGTGAGTTTCGACGGGTTAAACAATCCGGCAAACGCAGCCCTGTACGAATCGCTGGGACTAAGCAATGCCACCGGTGATGGCGTTTGGAACGATATTATGCCCGGAAAAACAGTCTATATTACGGTGGAATACGACTTTGACCCTTGGGTAGTAACTACCGATTGTCCCGGATTACTCTACGCCTCAACCCGAAGAGCAAACCTTTTCTACAAAAATAATGACGGATATTATAAGTTTTATACCCGTGCATCGAGCGGATTAAATTCTACCTATTATTCCATTGGAGGGGTAAGTTTTAATCCTCCTTATCCTTCGGAAATTATTCCGATAAACCTCAAACCCGGAGATGATGCAACGTTGAGACTTACGGAAAAATCGAATCTTGCCCAAAATGGCGCAGGATCGGAAAATAGCGCATATATGGGAAGTACCGTAAACTTTGACCACTATGTGGTAATTACCTTACCTGAAGATTTTGATTATGATGCTATGCAACAGGGTGTAACTATTACCGACATTCCTTGCCCGATTTCTAATGTAGCGAAAAGTATTGATGGAGACGGCAGAGTGGTTTTGACGATTCTCAACAAAAGTACGGCTACCGTAAATGCCTCAAATCTATATTACAAGATTAAGATGACTGCCAAAAATACGATTACCAATAATTCTGCTAAAAATTGCAAAATTGAGCACAGATGGGCTTATTTGGGAGAATCAAAATATTTTAAGTTAGGTTGTTTTGAAAATATTCCGGCAGACTATCATTTGATTACCCCTTTCCAAAATATGACTTTGGAAACGTTTAGCGCACAACGGATGACTTTTGGCTGGACGAATCCTGCGAAAACTACCCGTATAGACCTCAGTAATATTCACTTACATCCAAATGTTGATAGAACAGTGGCCGGTCCATTTGATAATGTGGATATTACCGGTACAATAAAAATTGACAATAATTTCAGTATAGGAGCGGCTACATGGTTTTTTGATATGGGATATGACGGAATTTCTACTCCCTATTTTAGTTTTCCGGATGCCACACACGCAGTGGAAGTAAAACGGAATGGAACCACTCTTTTCTTTATCCCCGAATCAAGTATTACTAAAATAACTACCCCCATTTCAGGAGGAAATCGCCATTTGTACCGACTAAACCTCTCTTCTTATTCAGGTCTTCAGTCTCTCAGTCCATCAGACATTATTACGCTGACTTTTAAGATGAGAACAGTTGAGAATTTAGGAAGTCCCATCCATTTCATTCAGGATTTTTATCAACAAACCTATTTGGATGCCGGTGCCGGCGCCCCTGAAAATAAAAATATTTTGGGCAACAATGAGTTTAGAATTGTTGATTATAAGACTAACGATAACCGTGATGTCAAAGGGGTATTAAATGAAAACTATACAGATTCCATATCCTACCTCCCTTTAAGGCTTCGTACAGATCTTCACCCGATGTCCGGATCCAATTTTTTTCCAAATGAATTTCGTCCCAATCAGACTTTGAAAAAAGCCACATTCACTATTGATAACATTGTGGAAATATCCCGTATCACTGCTATAGAGACGAGAATCGGATTCCTTCCTTTCTATCTTACTACCGAGCTCGCCCCTGCCGATTATCAGGTAACTTATAGCGGCAATAAAACCATCGTTGTAATCAATAAAAATCTTGAATTTCAGCATTTTAACGCTTTGCAGTGTATATTCATAAATTTATATGTAAAAATGGATTGTCCCAATGAAAATCCTTTTACCACCTCCATTGATTTTACCTATTATCCTTCTTCGGAAGCTCCAAAAAATGGTGTGTTTACCATTGGTAGCCGGAATATGTTCAATGTGTTTAGATATCAATATAATATAAAACCGGTTGCAGCCATTGTTTATCCGCAAACCAATCATGCGGTTTGGGATTTTACATTGCAAAATACAAGCAGCTGGAGAGTTACCGATGATGTACTGCCCAACAGCTGGCTCGCCGTGGAATATCCAACCTCAGTGCCCCTCAGTTCTCTTGCCCTCACCAGCGCAGACGGAATCACTACCTATTCTCCTTTTTATGAGTATGCCCCCGGAAAAGCGTGGGTGAAAATGGGAGACCTAAATGTGTATCATACTAAAGATTTCAAAATATCCTGTGATTATTTTACTTGTGACCCGTTTCAGATTAAAATAACCTACGCGATGAATCCTTACGAATATCCAAACCATCCGGATGATGCCACTTACAAAAGATGTCCCGTAAAAGTTACGGAAACTCTTAAAGCCGAAACCGGCGCACGCCGCGTTTATGGCGAGGTTATTAACCCAATACCCAACGGAATTCATGAACCCGACCGTTACAGATTTTGCCTGCCCCACACTTTTACTGTGAATTTCCTTAACGGAGAAAACACGGAACTCTATAATCCTGTGTTACAAATACTTCTGAATACAGGATTTGAATTGGATCAAAACAGTTTTGTCGCTACCATCAACACCCTTTCGCCCACTCCTGTGGCTATTGCCAGTATTGAATCGGTGGATGAAAAAACAAAAGTGCCGGTGGACATAAACAACACCGCAATTGAACGTTTGGCTATCGTTAAATTTGCCCCCGGAACCTATCTGAGAAAATATGAAGAAGTGAACGGAAATAAAATGGAAGTGAAATTCGACCTCAGACCGGTGTGTAACTTTGTTTCCGGCTCAAAACTTTATGTGGACTTTATGGTGGACAACGGTTGCGGCAGTATTACCGGCGAGAAAAAGGAAAGCACGCCTTTCTTTATTGACGGAATACCTGTTACTTCCAATTTTGACATATATAATTATAATGTAACCGGCGCGTTGGATTTGTCGAGTGTCGGCGGTGTAACCGCATCGGGAGTTCAGGTTACGGCTACGGTGGAAGTAGCTGCACCTCAGGCAGATTACGACAACTACGTGGCATTGCTGGTTCCGCAAAATATGACGCTGACGAACAATAACGCTCACGCATTTGTACTCACTCCCAAGATGGAGCGAGGAAATCAGGTGTTTTATTATTCGATACCGGCTTCATATAGTGTGAATCAAACTTTTGACGTGGATGTTACGCTGAAACCCACCAATCCGGAAAACTGGACTTGCGAGGATGTTTTTGTTTGTATCTATACTTTCGCGATGTTGGACAAAGAGTGTGACAATATTATTTGCGATGTTCCCGAAAAACATGGAAACGACAAAGACCAGTTCCTTCCCGTGTCAAAAAACAGTATCTCTTTCCATCATGTTGCTGCTGAGGGCAGTTATCACAATGCAACGACCGAAAAAGTAACGTTTAGCGGAAGTTTGAACGTTCCTTACAATGCCAATATGAGTGGTTTACTGGTAGAAATCTACACCAATGCAAGCGGAACGCTGGTTCCGGTTGCAGGAAATCCGGCATTTACCATTCCCACTATCATCACCGATGCCACTACCAACATCTTTTCATTTGAGAGCACCACTCCGGTGTATATTCCGGCAGCAGATATGTGTCATCTCTATTTGAAAATAAACAGAACTTCCTATCCTTATATTTGCGAAGACGCGGCTTATGTGGTGGATCATCCTAACTTTAGTTTACTCAAACAAACGCCCTATTTAACCTGTGCGGAAACGGAAATTGAGATTGGCGATGCGAATCCCATTTCGGGCTACACATACAAATGGACCCCCACCGACCATATTATTGGTGCTAACGACCAATCGCAGATTAAAGTAAAATTTGATGCCGACGATGAATACCATCTGTTTTTGGATGTTGAGCGTATTGGTGGGTGTCATGCCCAAACCGGTGTTACCATCATCGTAAATCCGATCCACTGTTGCGAAAAACCGGACGTAACCCCCACCTCCACCTGCGACTAACTAATCACTAATCACTAACTCCGTTCTTTGACATCTTGAGTTTTACCGATTTTCTTCTTCCTTTATCGGTAAAACTCAAAAAATTGGTTTTACCGATTTTTTTTGTAACAAAAATTGAAGATTAACAATTAAAAAAAATATTAACAAACAAAAAACCAAATTAATTATGAACAAAACATTTACAAGTTACACTACCCCGTCTGCCTGCGACAGACACCCCTTCAATGGATTGAAGGGGAATTTACTCCGTTCATTATCTCTTACGTTCTTACGTTCTTATGCTCTTACGCTCTTCTTCCTTTCTTCTTTCTTCCTTCTCCTTTCTCCTTTTACGGCGG
>Ga0209628_10000545_pt1 | contig 23262 bp, 11 predicted proteins | sample TergutCu122P4_FD_187285 | JGI IMG/M metagenome (GOLD analysis project Ga0209628, IMG submission 187285) | Cubitermes ugandensis P4 segment gut microbial communities from Kakamega Forest, Kenya - Cu122 P4 (SPAdes) (version 2) | ecosystem: Host-associated > Arthropoda: Insects > Digestive system...
CACCTATGGCAACATTATACTTCCCTGTTTCATTATAAGAAAGAGCCTCAACTCCCATAGCGACATTATCAGTACCGGAAATGTTGGAGCCTAGCGCCTCATTACCTACGGCTGTATTCCTGCCTGCCGTACTTGCAGCAAGCGCCTTATAACCTACGGCTGTATTCTTATCACTGGTTTCGTTGGCTGCAAGCGACTTATAACCTACAGCTGTATTATATGTACCGTTCGTATTTGCAGCAAGGGCATTACTACCTACGGCTGTACTATAAGAGACTCCATCACTTGCTGCAAGCGCCTTATAACCTACGGCTGTATTATCTTGTCCGGAAGTACTTGCGGCAAGGGCCTGACTACCTAAGGCTGTATTTCTACTACCATTAGTATAGCCAGCATGTGCAGCAAGCGCATAACTACCTACAGCGGTATTATCATTACCGGTTTTATTGGCTGCAAGTGCATTACTACCTACGGCCGTATTATGGTTGCCCCATGAGAGGTTAGTGTCAAAATTGTTTGCAAGCGTATTATAACCTACAGCTGTATTATCACTTTGGCGGGAATCACTTACAGCAAGTGCATTTGTTCCAACGGCAGTATTTCTTCCCCCTGAAAATCTTGTACCTGCGTTGTAACCAAATGATACAGAAGAACCTTCGGGAACAATTTTACCTGCGTGTACATCGTTCACTTTGAACCACAGAGGCTGATTTATTGTTGTGCCAAGAAAATTTGCTGCGGTTGTATTTGAATTTCCTGTAATAAACCATGCGTTGATAATCGAATTGGGGTCTTTCCATGTTCCGGTACCATCGGCAGCGGAGGCCAATACTTTATTAAGTCCTTCTGTTCCGTCTACAATTCTTATTGCTCCGTTGGTTGTTCCATTGTCGATATGGAGTTTTCGAGTAGGGTTTTTTGTTCCGATACCTATTTTTGCATTGGCTTCGGTGTCGCCTGTTACTCCATAAATAAACTTACCGATAGCAAGTTGATTGTCGTCGGATGAACTGTTCTTATACACCTGTGCATTGACACCTATAGCGATATTATTACTACCCATGATTTCACTTCCGGCTTTACGACCAATGGCTGTATTGTTGTTGGAAGCAGCACCGACTTTTGCTAATGCACTGTCGCCGATTGCAGTATTATAGTTACTATTAGAATGCTTATCCCTTAGTGCAGCATAACCTATCGCTGTATTGCCTGTTCCACCGGTAGAGTAAGAAGTATTACCTTGCAAGGCATAAGCGCCCACGGCGGTATTCCTAACCCCTGCTGCACTGTTTCTCTCGAACGCATGATACCCTACTCCTGTATTGCTGCTACCTGTAGAGTTTCGTAATGCGCTATCGCCCATTGCGGTATTCCCAAAACCTGTAACATTATTCGCAAGCGCAGCATAACCTACCGCTGCGTTTCCATAGCCGGTAGTGTTTTTATACAATGCACTGTCTCCCATAGCGGTATTGTAACTGCCTTTGTTGTTGGAAAACAGGGCATTCACTCCCACAGCAGTATTACGGCTGCCTGTTGTGTTTGTGATTAAGGCATTGAATCCGTAAGATGTACTTGTTGTAGCAAGTCGTCCGGCATGCGTGGCAACATTCGAGGCATTGCCTATTTTGAATTGCAGGGGTTGAAAATCTTTTGTGCCGAGGAAATTAACTGCGGCATCTGTTCCTGCATTTCCTTTTGTTAACCAAGCGTCCAAATCAACTGTTGTGCCGGCATCTTTTACCCATTTGGAACCATCCCAGTAATAAACACCTGTTCCATTTCCACCGGTTATGGCAGGGTTTGTATTGTAAACAATCGCTCCTTTCAAATCTGCCACATCTGAAGGAGTTTCGCTGAGCCGTGTTAAATCGGTTATACTTGCTAAAAACACATTGGTCAATCGCAAACCACCGATATAACCTCCTGTATTGCTGTTTAATTCCAATACCGTACCTTTAACGGGTTCGGTATCCTGACCTATTTTTACCTGTGCTTGTGTAGTAGCTAATGGCATTAAGGCCACTAAGACCATTAAGACATTTAAAACTTTTGTTTTTTGAATAACTTTCATAATCTTTTTTTATTAGTATAGTTGTATCTTTCTTTTAATTAATTATCAATTGTTAAATTAACTCCGGTGTCCTTTATCACACACATAAATAAAAAAGATAAAAAAAGAAAACTTTTTTTCACAAAAAGTCTGTTTGCCGTATTTTCACAAATATGGACTGCTAAATTAGTTCTACATTTCCTAATAACAAGATAAAGGAAACACCGGAGATAATGAATTATTAAACTTTTAGTTGTGTCGTGTGAATAATTTTGTTGTCTCATTCTTCAACTTATTTACAGGACAAAGGTAAAGCGAAGGACTAAAAAGGACAGGCCAAAATTGCGCAAAGGACGGCCAATTCCGCGCAAATATCGGCCAAAACTGTGCAAAAAGCGGCCAATTTCATACAAATGTTAAAAATCAGGAAATTTTGGTTACATTCTCATCTCTGTAGTTTTTGGGAGAAATGCCATATTTTTCGCTAAATTGTCGCCGGAAAGTACGTGCCGCTCCGAAACCGACCTTATAGGAAATTTCTTCTATCGACAAATCGGATTGTTCGAGGAGCACTACAGCGTCTTTCAGACGAAGGGAATTGATGTAATCATTGAATTTCATGTTGAAACAATATTCAAAGGCTTCGGAGAATAATCTTCTGTTTGTTCTTAACTGTTCAATCACAAGATCTTGGGTAATGTCAGGGTCGCGATAAATCTTTTCTTTGAGCAGAAGGTCGCGGATAGCGATACACAATTTATCCATACGGCTTTCAACACATAAGTCGCTGTCAACGGTTTCCGGTTTTTCTTCTTCCGGCACAAAAGAGGTTTTGGTAAGTATTTCATTGATTTGCCCTTCTTGTCGGGTGGTCAACTCTTTGATTTGATGCGCTAATATGCGGTTCTTTTTAGTAATTTTCCGGTTAAGATATATCCATATTCCGAGGGCGATTGTCAACAGGATGCAGCCACCGATAGCAAAGAGAAAATAGTTGCGGAAGTGTTCTTTTTCGGCAACGTGTTTGTCTACTTCGTATTGGGTGCGGATTTCATCAAGCTGGGCGTTATTTTCTAATAAACGAAGAGAGTCGTTGAGTTCGATAGCCGTATTAAGAATCGAATATATCTCTTCTGTACGCCCTATCTTGTTTGATAAGCGTGCTTTCACCTTTAATCTGGAAATTATTGTTGCTACTCCGTATTTGTAACCAATGTTGATGGATTTATCTATCCAATCAATGGCATTACTGTATTCTTTGCGTTTCTCACAAATTTCACTTTTTGTATCGTACATGAAAATCAGCATTATCAAATCAGTACTCACTGTTAGTTCTATGGAATCACAATGCAATTCGGCTTTATCGAGTTCTTCTTTTGCGAGGTAAATCATGGCATAGGCTCTATAATAATATGCGAGGTAAAGATGAGGATTGCCGATTGTTTTTTCAAAGTCAGTAAACATTTTTCTCCAAGCAGGCATCAGAAGATAACACTCATCTATCTTATTTTGATTATATAAAGCGTTTGTCAATCTAATATACCCTTCTATTGCTAAGTCATAATTTACGCTTTCTTTGGGTTTTTCTTTAATCAATATGAGTGCATTTTTGATTGTTTCTTGAGCATATTTTTCCGCATCTTTATAACGACCTTCTTCCGAATACCTATGCGACATTAAGAGAGTGGATTGAACTATCCCAAATGTGCAATTTTCTTGTTTGGCTTCTGTATACAATTGATTGCATTCTTCAATTGCACGTTTTTTATTTCCTTTAATGGAGAATATTGTTATTAGGTATGAGTATTGTTGGTAATAACCTTCCTTAAATCCATTTTCCTTAAAGAAAGGTAGATATTTGTTTGCTTTTTGCATAAATTCATCATATCTCAAGGAATTCATCAAACAAGTAAGTTCTATTCTGTATGCGAGATGTTCATATTTTTTGTTATTTTGTTTTTTTGCTTCACGAATAAAATCATCTACATATTGTAGCCTTAATTCTTCATTAGGATATGATGCGATTCTTGTTAATTTGAAATACACCTCCAATTTTTCTTCGCCTTTGGTTGATGCGATTACTTTTAGCAACGAATCTTTTTTGTGCTGAAAGTCGTTGTTTTGTCCGTAAATAGCTGTTGCAGAAATAAAACAGATAAATAGACAAAGTAATCCCTGTGTAAAAAATCGGGTTGTAAGTTTCATTTTGTTATCGCTTTCTTAATTCCTGTGTATGGAAAAATGGTAACTACCAATGCAAAGGTAAAGAAATTTTATGGAATTTTTACCTTTACTGCATCTATTAAATGATAAAAACATCGTAAATTCGCTTAATTAATTTTCAATTTATGAAAAACACTGTATTCACTTTCATTTTGCTTGTAATATCAGGATGCTCTTTCCTGTCTGCGCAAACAAAACTTCCCGACAGCAAACGTAATTCTTCCGAATTATATATTTATAAAGCAAGTTCCGAAAATCTTCGAAAAATATATCTGAAAGATGATAATCCGGATGAGAATATGTTGCAATCGTTTGTTACAAGTTATGCAAGAAATGAACAAATACCGATTCTTCCGAGGGGAAACTATTTCGTTGTTGGCGCAGATGCGAATCATTTGGTTTTCAAAGACTATACGGTCGACGATTTTAATTTAAAAATCATTCCGGGCAAGCAAATGATGCTTTGTCTTTATGATTCGCTGGGCAATATCATTCGTGATGCCGAAGTGAAACGCGGTTCCTCTAAAATAAAATTCGATAAAACCACCAATACTTATAATGCCAACAAAGTAAAAAACGAGCAAATTATTGAAATTAACAACAAAGGTGTGTTTCATTATATCGAAATAGAAAAAGATGATTCATACCGGTATTATCCGAAAAATAATATCTTTCAAAAAAGTAACCGGAAAATCAAACGAAACTGGTATAACTTAAAACATTCAATTATAGGAATTTTCAACCCTGATGAACGGCCGGTTAAGTATAAATATACCGGATTTATCGTTTTCAGTAAACCTAAATATAAACCGGGAGAAACGGTAAAATTGAAAGCATACATGACAAATCTTAACGGCAAGTTGTATGATAAACCGGTAAATGTCAGATTGTACAGCTACCATCCATCTAAAATAGACACTATACTCGTAAAAAATCTTTCACCATATCGCCCCGGTATGTATCAATACGAGTTTAAACTGACTGATAGTTTTAACCTGAAATTAGACAGCCGTTGCGACATAGCGCTGGTTACAAAAAACAAAAACCACAACGAACTTTTCGATAGTTTCAGATATGAAGAATATGAGTTGAAAAGCATACGTTTCTCCATAGAAACAAAGAAAAAAGAATATGCCGCCGGAGATTCCATCAAAATAAAAGTCAAAGCCACCGACGAAAACGAAATGGCAATGTATGGAGGTAAAGTGGAAATCCGGATTACTCCGGAATCATTTGGCCAAAACAATATGAATAAGCAGCACTCAGCGTTTATCCCCGATGTTTTATGGACAGAAACTGTCGATATGAACGATGTTTCCGAAAAAGAAATCACGATTCCCGATTCGATTTTCCCAACCGGAATATCCCTTCATTTTAATGTGAAATGCACTTATTTGAGCGCCGATAACGAAAAGAAAGAACAATCAAAAAAGCTTTTCAGAAAATCAAACAATTATCTTATCGATTTTTCTCTGGAAAAAGGAATACTTACCATCAACGAACTGCATAAGGGAGAACCTCAGCAAACGCAGGCAAAAATCACGGTTTCAGGCGAAAATGACGAATCTATAACAGACACCATTGTAACTTTGCCTTATCAATTAGCACTTCCATGGTTTGCTGCCGATGTATCTGTAGAAACAAAAAATACAAAGGATATATATTGGCTTGATGGCGCTGAAGAAGAACAACTCGGATATAAATTTTATCGCAGAAACGATTCTATTTATCTGAAAGTTGAAAATCCTGCCAATATTCCTTTTTGGTACACTATCCGGAAGAAAAACAAAGAAATTACCAAAGGATATACCACTCAATTAGATTATTCTGCCAAAGATAACGGCAAAGAAGGATATGGGCTGCAACTCTCTTATTTTTTCGGGAAAGAAAGAAATATCGAAGAAATGTTGCCGATGATACAAAAAAACATATCGATAGATGTTTCAACCCCAACCGTTGTTTATCCCGGACAAAAAGCAAATGTTACCATATCTGTTACCGACAAGAAAGGAGAACCGGTTGAAAATGCCGATATTACGGCTTATGCCTTTACTTCCAAATTTGAAAATTATTCCACACCCAACTTTGCAATCAAAGGAACAGCCCGATACGCAAAAAAGTTCCAAAATGCACATTATGAGCCGAATAAAGGCGGATTCTACGACCAAAAATCGCGGTTAACTTGGGAGCGCTGGAAACAAACAATGTCGCTTGATTCCATTGAATATTATAAATTTCTATATCCCGATATTTTCTATACTTATGAAGAACCGAGCGCCGACGGAACAACCCAAATCGCTCCATATATAGTAATTGACGGAGCCTTGCAAGGTGTACACATGCTTTGGATTGACAACCGGTTGCATTATGTAAAACAAGCCCAACAACTCGATAATTATTTATTCCGTGTTTCTTCGGGCAAGCATAATTTGAGATTCCGCACACACAATAGAGAAGTATCGGTTTTTAACGTTATGATAAAAGAAGGAACCAAAACTATCCTGTCGTTCGATGCAGGAATACCTTTTATCCGCAAAAATATTTACGAAGGTTCGATTACTCCTTTTGCTCTTGCGTCCAAACCTTTGAAAAAGAAAGAGCGGGGCATATTGAGCAAAAAGGAAATGGATTATTTGGCCACACAATTAATCACTGTCGACAATAATTTTGGAAGTATAATATTTCCGAAGGCGAACAAATATCTTGATTTGCCTGCTTATATCAATACCGGAAATACCAATTATTATCTCGACCCCGTACAGCGAACAACTTATAATTACACTTTGCGTGCCAACGTGAATACTCCCATATTGGTTGGCCCTTTCCCTTACCGTAATGCAATGAACGGACTATCTGATATAGCAACCCTGTATGTAGACCAAAAACCCTTGGCTAATTTTCAAATTGAAGGGGGATATAATTATACCTTATTCGACAATTTTCATAAAATGAAAAGTTGGGAACGTTCACCCATTGATAAATCAGCGCGGTCATTTGTTCCCGATATTAATTTCAAAACTAATTTATTAACGGAAGAAGACATCTCTAAATATTTCAACAAGAAGATTACCAACAATTTGACTTCCACTTCCGGAAGAGCCGATAATAAAAATACAGACGATAGCGACAAGAAAAACACCTGCCGAATGAATCTGTTTTTAGGAACTAAGCTAAGTCCTGCTTTGATATTGATTGTTCCTCAAAATAAAGAAGATATAATGGATTATAGTCTTTATTATGGCGGAACTCGAAATTTCAAAGATTTGCCCGAAGGCAATATGGATGTTCACCTGATTTTCGGAGATACCACTTCTTATAGTACAACCATAACACTGCATAAAAACGGGCATAACTACTTGCAATTGGATTCTATAGGCCGCGATGAAAATAATAATCTTGCAAAAAACATATTCAATATGTTTCAACGAAATACATCTAAAACATTTGCAACGAATCCTTATAAAATCATGCCGAAAGAAACTGTTGTCGAAGTTGTTTCTACGCCAACCGGAATATTGAATGAAAATAATTTACTCAAAGGAATAATAACAGGTACTGTAACAGATGACTCAAAAGTACCGCTTATCGGCGTTTCTATTGTCGTAAAAGGCAAATCTATCGGCACCGTTACCGATTTCGACGGACGTTTCGAACTCAAAGGAGCATCTGCCGGTGATAAAATAGTAATTGCATATCTTGGTTGTATTCCTGCTACAGTAGATTATAAAAAAGGTTACGATTATAATATTGTGTTAAGAGAAGATTCTAAAATGTTATCTGAAGTAGTGATGGTAGGATGTGGAGTTGAAACCAAAAAATATGCAACAGGAGCAATTTCTTTTACACATGCTAATCAATTAACATTACAATCACTTGAAAAAGTTTTACAAGGAAGCTTATCCGGGGTAATGATAAGAGGCTATTCAAGTCCCAACGAACAAAGCACACCATTGATCATTGTTAATGGTTTGCCTTTCAATGGGAAATTAGAAGACTTAGACCCAAGTGTCTTTACTTCAATTAATGTATTGAAAGATGCAAGTGCCACTTCTGTGTATGGTGCTCGAGGGGCTAACGGTGTAATTATGATTCAAACCAATGCGTTAAGAAAAAGCAATGAAAATAAAGCAAAAAGTGAGTTAGAAACTTCAGAGCCGGGTAACAGTATGCGCAGAAACTTCCACGATGATGCGTTTTGGCAACCGGCATTGAAAACAAATAAAAAAGGAGAGGCATCGTTTGAAATAACTTATCCTGATGATATTACAAGTTGGAGTGCGTATTTTTTGGCTATCGGCAACCGTAAACAGGCCGATAAAAAACAAATGAACATTCAGTCGTTCAAAGCGTTAACTGCACGTCTTTCTACTCCACGTTTTGCCATCAGGGGAGACAGCCTCAATGCGGTAGGAAGAATCGCCAATCATCTCAACGACTCTATCGAAATCAGTCAAACAGTAACCGTTGAAGGCATCAATCAAGAGAAAACAGTCAAGATGACAACTTCTCATGTAGAACAAATACCTGTAACGGTTTCCGAAGGCGACAGCATCACGCTTACTTATTCTCTTAACTTATCCAATGGATATTTTGACGGAGAAGAACGCTCCATTCCGGTTTTTGAACAAGGTCTGTTGCAAACGCACGGAGAATTCAAAATCATTAACGATACTGTTACGACAAGTTTCAATGTTAATCCCGATTTAGGAGCAGTTACTTTACACGCAGAAACATCGAGTATGGAAGTTTTCCTCCGGGAAATTGATAAGGTAGACCGTTATCCATACTATTGCAATGAGCAAATGGCCTCTAAAATAATGGCATTATTAGCAAAGAAAAATATCGCTACCATTTTTGGCAAAGAATTTAAAGATGATAAAAAAATAAAAAACTTGATCAGCCGCCTCAAAAACAATAGCAACTCAGAAGGATTGTGGGGCTGGTGGAACAATAGTAAAACCGAATTTTGGATTTCCAAACAAATAGTCAATGCTATGTTGGAGGCTGAAAAAGCCGGATTTAAAACAGAAACCGACACTTTAAAACTCCGTTTGGTTTTGGAACAACAATTGAAAGATGGTCTAACAAAACTGCCGATGATGGCTCCAAACGAAGGCTCGTTTGCCAAACAAGAATTGTTAGACAGATTGATTTTGCTAAAAAAACTCAATGCTCCGGTCGATTATCCGGCTTATTATGCGCAAGTCGACAAGCAATTGAAATCCAAAACGATAAATGATAAATTGAAAGAAATGTTATTGTTTTCCGCGCTTGGGTTGAACGATAAAATTAACATAGATACATTGATGTATTATTCGCACAAAACCATGTTGGGTTCCATGTTTTGGGGAGAAAAGAAGGAAAACAAAAATTCGTATACTTTCCAATCTCCATACATCAACAACATCGAAAATACGCTGATGGCTTATAGCATTTTGAAAAATCTGGGTAACCACGAACCGGAATTGGAAAAAATACGGAATTATTTCTTTGAAAACCGAAGCGGAGGCTCATGGCAAAACACATATCAGGCAAGCCGGATTATCGAAACCATTATGCCGGATATGCTAAATCCAAATACAAGCTACTCGGAAGTATCAATGAACATCGGAAACAAGAAAGTTTCAATCTTTCCATTTACTGAAAAAATAGATGTGAATCAACCGATTAAAATTAAAAAAGAAGGAACTTTACCTTTATTCGTTACAGTATATCAACAGGAATGGAATCGAAAACCACAACCCGAATCATCCAAAGGGTTTGCCGTTCGAACCATTTTTAAGGAGAATCAGGATACGGTTTCCAATCTTAAAGCAGGAAAAACGGTGAATTTGGAAGTTGTGGTAAAAGTAGATGCTGATGCCGAATATGTGCAGATAGAAGTTCCCATCCCTGCCGGTTGCAGCTACGAATCCAAAAAGTCCGGAAACTTTTACGGAAAAGAAACTCACAGAGAGCATTTCAAGGAAAAAGTTTCCATCTTTTGTAATCGGTTGACCAAAGGAGAACATCGGTTCACTGTCGAACTGATTCCACGATTTACAGGAAAATACACGCTCAATCCGGCCAAAGCGGAATTGATGTATTTTCCCACATTTTATGGAAATGAAGAAATTAAATCAACAGAGATTTATTGAATAATCCCAAGCGTTTTCAGCAATTTATCGACAGCCTTTTCCGGAGTTGTTTCGCTTTGCAATAACTGGATAAATTTACTTCCAATAATACCACCTGAAGAATAAGCGTTGACAGCGTCGAGAGTGGCTTTGTTGCTGATACCGAATCCTACAAGGCGGGGGTTGCGCAAGGTCATATTGTTAATGCGACTGAAATAAGCTTGCTTTTGTTCGTCGAAACTTTGTTGCGCTCCGGTGGTTGCTGCGCTCGAAACCATGTAGATAAATCCGTCGGTATTAGTATCGATTTGACGAATGCGTTCTTCCGAAGTTTCAGGAGTGATAAGCATTATCATTTTCAGATTATATTGTTCCGCAATAGATTTATATTCGGATATATAATCGGCAAACGGAAGGTCGGGAATAATCATTCCATCGATACCGACTTTGGCACAATCGCGACAGAAATTTTCAAATCCGTATTGCATAACAGGATTCAGATAACCCATAAGTATCAATGGTATATGAATTTCTTTGCGAATATCGTTGAGTTGCTCAAATAACTTTTTCAACGACATTCCGTTGCGAAGTGCCTGTGTTGCAGCTTGTTGAATAACCGGCCCGTCGGCCATCGGGTCGGAGAAAGGGATGCCTATTTCGACCAAATCAATGCCTTTTGCTTGCAACTCTTTTAATATCGTTGTCGTGTCGTTGAGATTGGGATAACCGGCTGTAAAATAAACAGATAGTATTCCCGATTTTTTTGTATTAAATAAATTTGTTATACGATTCATGATTGATAATTTTATTTGCGTTAAATTAAAGTTAGTTTCCTCACTGCGTTCGGAATGACGTTCTCTCTTGGGAGGCGTGGGGAGGTAAAGCGGCGGCTTTGCCGCCGCTTTACCTCCCCTCTTGTTCTTTGCAAGTACCCGTCATTCCGAACGTAGTGAGGAATCTGATTGACAATTGTAATTTGTTCAGAAAATCTGATAGTTTTTGAACGTCTTTTAATCCCGGCTCGATTTCAAAACCGCTATTGAGGTCGATTCCTGCGAGTTGCGGATGATAAAAATCGTTGATGGTTTGAATGCTTTGAGGATTGATTCCTCCACTCAACAGAAATGGAGTCTTTCCTTCATAAGCAGATAAAATAGACCAGTCGAATGATTTACCCGAACCTCCGTAAGTTTCACATTTGGTATCGAACAGAAAATAATCTGCTTTTCCTTCATATTCCGAAGTTTTTTCCAAATCTTTAGCGGTCGATACGGAAAATGCCTTGATAATAGCGATTCCTTGTTTTTGCAATTGGCAGCAAAATTCGGGTGTTTCATCTCCATGCAATTGAATATAATCCAATCGATGTGTAGCAGCGGTTTGAAGAATTTGTTCGTAAGTTGCATTTACAAATACGCCTATTTTCTTGAATGTGTTTTCGGAGGATATCGAAACAGGATTATTCCCGAAATATCGTGCTGATTTTTCGTAGAAAATAAATCCTATCCAGTTGACTCCCAACCCGATTACTCCCGAAATATTTTCAGGGTTTCTCATTCCGCATACTTTTATAATCATAATATTTCTTTAATAAATGATGCTAATGTTTCTCCCGGATGCTCCGTTTTCATAAAAGTTTCACCAATCAGAAAGCCACGAAAACCAACTTCGCGTAATTGTAAAACGGTTTTTGGGTCGGAGATTCCACTTTCTGCGATTAAAAGCGGAGCCTTCCCTCCTATTTGCTGCGAACGCTGATTCATCTTTTCTACCAAACGGAAAGAATTGTTTATATCGGTATCAAAAGTTCCTAAGTTGCGGTTGTTTACGCCCAACATATCGATGTTTTCACCGAGATATTCCAACTCTTTTTCGTTGTGAATTTCCAATAAGACTTCCAAACTTAAAGTATGAGCAATTTCTGCCAACACGCGACATTCTTCTATTTTTAAGCAAGATGCGATTAATAAAATGGCATCGGCTCCCATCAATTTGGCTTGATACAGTTGATATGGGTCGACAATAAATTCTTTTCGCAGCAACGGCATTTTAACCAATTCGCGCGCTTTTTGCAAATCGCTTAACGAACCGCCAAAATAATTGAGGTCGGTAAGAATCGAACAGGCAGAGGCTCCTCCTTTTTCATAAGCCGGAACGATTTCTGCAATTTCCGCATCCGGAAATAACCAGCCTTTCGAGGGACTTTTCCGCTTGAATTCGGCAATAATTCCGGATGCTGATTTTTCTAAAGATGACCGCATAGAGCAGGATTCACAGAATCTGTCTGCGGTTAATTCAATTAACAACTCCAAAGGAACAGCCTCTTTTTGTTTCGAGACTTCTATCCGTTTGTTGTCGACAATTTCTTGTAATATATCTTTCATGATTGATTAATTGCTAAGAAACGTTTGAGAGATTGCAAGGCTTTTCCACTTTCGAGAGATTCCCGCGCCTCGTCGATACAAGTTTCTATCGTTTTTTCGGGACAAATAACCTGAATGGCGAAGGCCGAATTAACGATAACGCAATTTTTCTGTGCCTCGGTTGCTCTGTTTTCCAGAACAGCATCGAAAATCAGGGCAACTTCCTCGACTGTGGAACCTCCGTATAAATCGTCTTCCGTACAGCGTTTGAATCCAAGCATTTCGGGAGTGTATAATTTTTCTTTGTCGGAAGTCGCTACTTTGAATTCCGATGTCAGAGAAATTTCGTCGAAACCGTCTAAACTGTGCACAACGGCAAAACGAGTTCCACTTTCCTGATAAGTATAATTGTATAAGCGCAATAGCGGTAAATTGTAGACTCCCAACAACTGATAAGTCGGTATAACCGGATTGACCAATGGCCCTAACATATTGAAAAAACTGCGCACGCCCAACATTTTACGCACCGGTGCTACGGCCTTCAAAGCAGGATTAAATAACGGAGCATGCAAATAAGCAATGCCGGACTCGTCTAAAGAACGACGCAATTGGTCGATATTAGTTGTGAATTTTACACCATGTTGTTCCATCACATTACTGGCTCCGCTTACCGAAGTTGCTCCGGCATTTCCATGTTTGACCACCGGATAACCGGCTCCGGCAACAACAAAACAAGAGGTTGTGCTGATGTTGAAAGTATTTTTTCCATCTCCACCGGTACCGACAATATCAATCGGACGGTATTCCGACAGGTCGATAGGGACTCGCATTTCCAGCAATGCCTCTCTAAATCCGGTTAATTCTTCTACGGAAATACTGCGCATCAGGAAAACCGTAATCAAACTGGCGATTTGCGAATCGTTGTATTTTCCTTCGGTAATATTTTGAAGTATTTGTCGGGCCTCGTCGCGTCCCAAATACTGATGTTCGAATAATCTGTATAATATTTGTTTCATAATTTTAGAAGTTATTTTTTATTTACGTTAATTTTGGGCATTCTCTATCCCCCTTTGGAGGGGGCAGGGGGAGGATTCTGATAATAAAACAAATTTGGTGAATTGCTCAATATCCTCCCCCTGCCCCCTCCAAAGGGGGATAGTGCGCTCTACATTCTTTGTAACCAATTAGATATAATCGTTTTGCCTTTCGGAGTTAAAACAGATTCGGGATGAAATTGTATTCCCTTCACATCATATTCTCGGTGGCGAAAAGCCATGATTTGTTTTTCTTCCCTGTCTTCGGCAGTTATTTCTAAGCAATCGGGAAAATTCTCGCGCGAAACAACCCAAGAGTGATAGCGTCCGGCATGGAAACCGATTCCCAATCCGCGAAACAAAGGTTCGTCTTTTGCGATTATCCGAATATCGGAACATACACCATGATGCACGTTAGTAAGATTGAGTAGTTGTGCTCCGAATGCCTCGGCGATGGCTTGTTCTCCGAGACATACGCCCAAAATACTTTTTGTCGGAGCATACCGGCGAACGAGCGGTAATAAAATCCCTGCCTCTTCGGGAATTCCCGGGCCGGGAGAAAGCAGTATTTTATCGAATCGTTCTACTTCGTCTAATGATATTTTGTCGTTGCGGTGAACTTCCACATCTGCTCCTAATTCCTTCAAAATGTGTAAAAAATTGTAGGTGAAGGAATCGTAATTGTCTAATAGTAATATCTTCATTTTATTTAATTTTTTAACGTTGTTGCTATATTGATGGCTTTTTTCAATGCGCCTAATTTGCTGTTTACTTCTTGCAATTCGCGTTCGGCAACGCTTTGGGCAACGATTCCGGCACCTGCCTGATAGTATAAAACATTTCCGCGGCTGACAAAAGAGCGAATCGTAATTGCCTGATTGATGTTTCCATTAAGACCGATTACTCCGATACATCCGCCGTAAGCGCCCCGGTTGTGTTTTTCGATTTCGCTTATCAACTGCATGGCGCGCACTTTCGGTGCTCCGCTCAATGTTCCGGCAGGAAATGTGTCTAAGTAAGTTTTTAACGGATTACTATCCGAATTGAGTTCTCCCGAAACACGAGAAACCAAATGGATAACATGACTGTAATATTGTACTTCTTTGTAAAAATCCAAATGGACGTTGTGGGCGTTCCGGCTCAAGTCGTTTCGGGCAAGGTCGACCAACATAACGTGTTCGGCATTCTCTTTCGGGTCGGTTAGCAAGGCCTCTGTTCGTTGTTTGTCGACGGCCGTATTTCCTGTGCGGAAAGCAGTTCCGGCAATGGGGTCGATGCTTGCGTGACCGTTTTCTACCTTGCAGTGCGTTTCGGGAGAAGAACCGAAAATACGGAATCCTCCAAAATCGAAATAAAAAAGATAAGGAGAAGGATTAACACTCCGCAAAGCGCGATAAACCTTGAAATCATCTCCTTTGAAAGCTTGTTCGAACCGGCGGCTCAACACAATCTGAAAAACATCTCCCCGCATACAGTGTTTAATCCCCTGACGAACCGAATCCATATATTCTTCATCGGTAATGGGCGAAGTTTCTTCTCCGTTCAATTGGAAATTGTAAGAGGCGAAATTTCTGTTTTCAATCAGCGTTTCTATTTCCTGCAAGTTGCTTTGCTCGTTAGGAAGAAGAAGTTCTATCAAGGTCAATTCATTTTTGAAATGATTAAAGACGAGTATATATTTGTACAAGATATAGAGCATATCGGGAGCATCATTTTCGGCATGATGCGACTCCATTACCGGTATGGGTTCGAGATAACGAACGGCATCGAAAGCCGTATAGCCAAACAATCCGCAGACTTCTTTGTGAGAACCTTCGATAGAAAATCGGTTGAGAAAATCATTCATGGCCTCAGTCATTCCGTATGATTCTGTTAACGATGTTACTTGTCGACTGCCATCGGGAAATGCGGCCGTACTTTCTCCATTGTTGATGCCGATAGAGGCCACAGGACACAAAGCAATGTATGATTGACTGTTTTCGTTTCCATGGTAATCGGAACTTTCCAACAAAGCGGATTCCGGATATATATCTCTCATTTTCAGGTAAGTGCTAACGGGTGTATGTAAATCACCCATCACTTGTTTGCTGTTTGTTCTAAATGTATATTTCATCATATTTTAACTTATTAACTTACTAACTTACTAACTATTTTTATATTGAATATAGGTATCCAAATCTTTATCGCCTCTTCCTGAAACGGTGAGTACTACGACATCTTCGGGTTTGAAAGTCATTTTGCTTAAAACGCCCAAAGCGTGAGCGCTTTCCAATGCGGGAATGATTCCTTCCAAGCGAGTTAGTTCGAAAGCTGCCTGTAAAGCCTCATCATCGTCGATGGCAAAAACGGTTGCGCGTTTGGTTGTAGACAAATTGGCGTGAAGTGGCCCGATTCCGGGATAGTCCAAACCGGCAGAAATGGAATAAGGCTCTTCGATTTGTCCGTCTTCGTCTTGCATCACTAAGGTGCGTGCTCCGTGCAGGATTCCGGTTTTTCCAAGCTGTATGGTTGCTGCGCTCATTCCGGAATAGATGCCTTTTCCTCCGGCCTCGGTCAGAATGATTTTCACTCTTTCGTCGTCTAAAAAATGATAGATGGTTCCGGCAGCATTACTTCCTCCGCCTACGCAAGCAATCAGATAATCGGGATATTCGCGCCCTTCTTTTTCCAATAATTGCTTTTTGATTTCTTCGCTGATAACCGATTGCAGGCGGGAAACCATATCGGGATAAGGATGCGGCCCCACGGTAGAGCCGATAATGTAGTAAGTATCGGAAGGATGACAACACCAGTCGCGAATGGCTTCGTTGGTGGCATCTTTCAACGTCATGTTTCCCGATGTAACAGGAACGACAGTTGCTCCCAACATTTCCATTTTTTGCACGTTGGCGTGTTGCCGTTCCACGTCTGTTTTTCCCATGTATACGACACATTCCATATTCATTAGCGCACATACGGTAGCAGTAGCGACGCCGTGTTGTCCGGCTCCTGTTTCTGCAATGATGCGGGTTTTTCCCATGCGGCGTGCTAATAAAATCTGCCCAATCGTGTTGTTGATTTTGTGCGCGCCCGTATGGTTCAAATCTTCGCGTTTAAGATAGATTTTCGCATTGTATTTTTCGCTCAACCTTTTAGACAAATAGAGCGGAGAAGGCCGTCCGACATAATCGCGCAACAAAGCATCGAATTCCTGCTTGAAACTGTCGCTTTCCAATACTTGCAAATAGGCATTTTTCAAGTTTTCCACGCATTGATGCAGTATTTCGGGGATATAGGCTCCTCCGAAATCTCCATAATAACCATTTTCGTTTACCTGATAGGTTTTCATCTTCGTTTTTTTATTTTATTTTTATTTGTTTGATAAATCTCGAAAAAAGAAAAGAGGGATGTCGTAAGTACAACAGCCCTCTTTTTATATTTCTATTTTTATAGTTTATATATATAGCCTCGCCCCTTACGATTTTTTGGATTGTAAGAAACGCCACCAATACATATTTGCTAACATTGTTCTCATTGTTTTTCGTTATTCGGCTGCAAATGTAAATAGTTTTTTGATAAGTTGCAAAATATTTTTCGGAAAATTATCATTTATATGTAACTTAACCTTTAATTTCAATTATTTGTTTTACATTTGCACAAATAAATTTCTCATTGAGTAAAATTACTCAGCGCATTGAGTAAAATTACTCAGCGCATTGAGTAAAATTAATAATTGTATCAAAAAAATGTTTCAAAGAGAACAATATCAGACAATTGTGGATAGACTTCGTGAACAACGAAAATTTATCCAAGTGATTATGGGGCCTCGTCAGATTGGTAAAACGACTGTTGTAAAACAGGCTCTAAAAGTGTTGAAAAGTGAAATGCCCTGTCTGTTGTTTTCCGCAGATAACATTCCTGCAACTCAAAACTCGTGGATTAGCGATTGTTGGGCGACAGCGCGTGCCCAAATGAAACTTGAAGGCAGCAAGGAATTGATTTTAATTATCGACGAAATTCAAAAACTCGACAGTTGGAGCGAAGTTGTAAAAAAAGAGTGGGACGACGATAGTTTCAATGATGTAAATCTCAAGGTTATTCTGCTCGGCTCATCGCGTGTGTTGCTGCAAAAAGGCCTTGCCGATTCACTTGCCGGCCGGTTCGAAACCATTAAAATGACACATTGGAGTTATGCCGAAATGCAAGATGCGTTCGGAATATCACTTGATGAGTATATTTATTTTGGTGGTTATCCGGGAGCAATATCACTGATTAAAGATTCCGACAGATGGAATAATTACATTCGGGATTCGATAATAGATGCAACAATAAACAAGGATATTCTTTATGATACTGCGATTGGCAAACCCGCACTCTTGAAACAAACATTCGAATTGGGAGCATCCTATTCGGGGCAAATAATCTCGCTGACAAAAATGATAGGCTCATTGCAAGATGCAGGTAATACTACGACTTTGTCGGGATATTTGAATGTTTTGAAAGAAAGCGGATTACTTGCCGGTATTCAAAAATTTTCAATCGACAAAGCAAGACAAAGAGCAAGTATCCCTAAATTTCAGGTTTTCAACAGCGCACTGCGGAATGTCTATTCGGAATATTCTTTTTCGGAAGCAATGAGAAATCCCAAGGCTTGGGGGCGTTTCTTTGAGTCGGCTGTAGGGGCATATCTTGTAAGCAGGGCACCAACAGAGAATTATGAGGTTTATTATTGGCGAGAAGGCAATCTGGAAGTCGATTATATTCTCAAAAAAGACAATAAAGTAGTTGCTGTCGAAGTCAAAAGCAATTCAGATACAACAAACAAAGGCCTTGCCGAATTCAGGGAACGATATAACCCTCACAGCTCAATCGTAGTAGGCAAAGGCGGAATGGATGCAGAAATATTTTTGAAAATAAATCCCAACAAGCTATTTGAATAGCGAGATTATAGTGCAACTGTTACAAAATACGCTTTCAAGCCAAAGGCCGGCTTTTAATTCGGCAGAGAGACTGTGCCGAGTATAAGTTGCAAAATATTTTTCGAAAAATTAATGTACACGTACAGATTATGCCTGTAAAGGATATAAAGAAAAACCTTATTTTCACCTTATTTAAATAACAAAACAACCCAAGCCCTGAAGGGGCGATATCTTGATTACGCCCTTTCAGGGCTTAACGAGGGTGATGCATTTATCCATAGGGCGATGCCCTATGCTATTGATATAAGGCTTTCAGCCTTAATTTCCTTCACAATTACAACCAGCTATTATATCTTTTAATATACCATCTCTTAAGAATTTGAGCTAACGTTATATAACAGAACAGAATAGCTACTAACCAGTAATAAAAATGTAATGGAAGAGGAATAAATCCTATGGCCTTTCCAAGAGCCGTATAAGGCAATACAACTCCGACAATTAAGAGCAGCATAGCTGTTGAGAAAACCAACAAGCTCGGTCTTGACTGGAAGAATGGTATCTTTTCTGTTCTAAGTACTTGAATTACTAATGTTTGAGTGAACAAACTTTCTATAAACCAACCTGTCTGGAACATTCCGGCAAATATAAGCTGTTGCTGTGCAGATAGCTCCGCATATCCGAGTCCGCCAAAGGCCATCGGACATATTATCAGATACATCAGACCAAAAGTAGCATAATCGAATATGGAACTGGAGGGCCCTATTATAATCATAAAGCGTTTGATATCTGTTGCAATCCATTTTCTTGGTTTTGCCAAAAATTCTTTGTCTACATTATCCCATGGGATAGAAATTTGAGAAAAATCGTAAAGCAGGTTCAAAATCAAAATCTGTATCGGAAGCATCGGAAGAAAAGGAAACATCGCGCTCGCTCCTAATAAAGAAAATACGTTTCCAAAATTCGAACTTGCCGTAGACTTGATGTATTTCATCGTATTGGCAAATGTCTTACGCCCTTCTATCACGCCTTGGTTCAGCACCATCAAACTCTTTTCCAACAAAATCAGGTCGGCGCTTTCTTTCGCAATATCCACCGCCGTATCTACAGAAATACCAATATCCGCATTTCTCAGTGAAACTGCGTCGTTGATACCGTCTCCCATATATCCTACTACATGACCGTTTTGCCGCAACAAGTTAACAATTCTGCCTTTTTGCATGGGCGTTAATCTTGCAAAAATCTGATGTTTTTCTATCAAATCGGAGGCTTCCGAATCCGATAGGTCGTCTAATTCGTTTCCTGTAATGATTTTGTCGAATATTAATCCGACTTCCCGGCACACTTTTCCTGCAATAACATCATTGTCTCCGGTTAATACCATTACTTTGATACCGTTCTCTTTCAAGGAATCGAGTGCTAATTTTGCCGTTTCTTTAGGTGGATCAAGAAATGCAACAAAACCATCTAATACCAGATTAGATTCATCTGCTACGGTGTAAACATTGCTATGGTTTTTATCAAAAATACGGTGTGCAACAGCAAGTACCCTTAAACCGTCTTCATTGAGGGATGATACATTTTTATATATTTCAGTCTTAAATTCTTCTGTTAAAGGAACTTCTCCGGATGGTGTATTTACAAACGAAGTACATGACAACATTTCATCGACTGCTCCTTTGGTAATTATCATAGGCATTCCACCTGTTTGTTGCAAAACAACGGACATACGCCGGCGTACAAAGTCGTAAGGAATCTCATCTAAACTCTTCCATGATGATGCCGTCTCTCTACATATCGGCGCATCTTCATTTTCAAGTATGGCTATATCCATTTGATTTTTCAATCCCGACTGAAAATAACTGTTGAAACAGGCTAATTCAAATACTTTGGCGCTATCTTGCATAAAAATATCCAGATGCTTTACCACAATGATTTTATCTTGTGTAAGCGTTCCTGTTTTATCTGTACACAAAACATTCATTGCTCCAAAATTCTGGATGGCATTCAGCTTTTTTACCACCACTTTTTCTTTGGACATACGCATGGCGCCCTTGGCCAAATTGCTTGTTACAACAACAGGCAACATTTCAGGAGTAAGCCCAACCGCTACCGATAAGGCAAACATTAGCGCATCCAACCAGTTTCCTTTTGTAAATCCGGATATAAAAAATACAACAGGCACCATTATCAACATAAAGCGGATAAGCAACCAACTGACTTTGTTTACTCCAATATCAAAATTTGTTTGCTGAGTTGTAGAGGTGGTGAGGGCTTTGGCCATGGAACCAAAATAGGTGTTTGCTCCTGTAGTAAGCACAATTGCCGTAGCGGTTCCGATATCGACATTCGTACCCATAAAACACAAGTTCTTAATATCAAGAACATTATCCGTTCCGGTAGCCACATCGCTTTTTTCGACCGGCATAGATTCTCCGGTTAAGGCCGATTGAGATATATAGAGGTCTTTACTGTGAATTATCCTGACATCTGCGGGGATTATATCTCCGGCAGCTAATTGAATAATATCTCCGGGAACAAGTTCTTCGATATGAATTTCCTTGTTTTCGGATTTTCCGGTTGCCGATATTCTTGTTACAGTACAATTCGTGTGTACCATTGCTTTCAAGGCCTCCGCACTTTTACCGGATTTATATTCTTGTGTAAATTTGATAACAACAGACAATAATACCATGGTTACGATGATGGTCATTCCCGTATAGTCACCGGTCAGAACCGACACCAATGCAAGAACAAACAACACATAATTAAATGGATTATTGAAAGCCAAAAGCAGTTGTAAATACCATGGTTTCGGTTTATCATGCACTACAACGTTCCGCCCGTAAGTATCGAGCCGGTTATTCACTTCTTCTTCGGTCAGCCCCTGAAGATTTGAATTTAACTCCTGAAGAATCTGTTCCGATTTTTTCAGCGCAGAAGCTTTTAAGTCTTGAGAAATACGTTTTTCATGCTCAGTTCCAACTTGGTTCTGAAGGTTCTTGTGAACCAACTTAAAAAAGACAGACCTCATAATGTAATGAATTACTATATAACTTCGATTCCCTGTTCTTTCAGCATTTTCAAACCAACATCTTTTAGTTTGTATTTTTGGATTTTTCCACTTCCGGTCATCGGAAATTCTTTGACAAAGAAGATATATTTAGGGATTTTATGGCGAGCAATCTGACCACGGCAAAAGTCTTTTACTTCTTCGGGAGTTAGCGTTGCTCCATCTTTTAGAATAATGTAAGCACCCACTTCTTCGCCGTATTTTTCGGAAGGAATTCCGGCTACCTGAATATCTTTGATGCCTTCCAAATGATACAAAAACTCTTCGACTTCGCGAGGATAAATATTTTCCCCTCCACGTATAATCATGTCTTTTATACGGCCGGTGATGCGGTAATAGCCATTTTCATCTTTTATTCCCAAATCTCCGGAGTGTAAAAATCCGTCTTTATCGATGGCTTCGGCTGTTGCTTGCGGATTGTTATAATATCCTTTCATTACTAAATATCCCCGGCAGCAAATTTCACCTTGTACACCGACAGGACATTCTTCTCCTGTTTCGGGATTCACTACTTTGACTTCGGTAAACGGATATTCTTTCCCGACAGTCGTACAACGCGCCTCAAACGGATCTTCCAATACGGAATGAGTCATGCCGGGAGAACATTCCGTAAGTCCGTATACGCTGGTAATATGGGTAACGTGCAGTTTGTCCGTAACTCTGCGCATTAACTCTATGGGACACAAAGCGCCGGCCATAATTCCGGTACGCAAAGAACTTACATCGAACATATCAAACATCGGGTGGTTCAGTTCTGCAATAAACATCGTCGGAACACCATGTAAAATAGTACATCTTTCTTTATGAACCGATGCCAGCACTACCAACGGGTCGAATTTTTCGACCATCACCTGAGTGGAGCCATGTGTTAAACACGCCATTGTAGCCAACGTTACCCCGAAACAATGAAACAAAGGCACACAACAACAAAGTTTGTCATCTTGTGTAAATCCCATTCCTTCTCCTGTGAAGAATCCATTGTTAACAACATTATAATGGGTAAGCATCACTCCCTTCGGAAAACCGGTTGTTCCTGAAGTATATTGCATATTAACCACATCGTGGCAGGTAACTTTCTTTTTGGCATCGTTCAACAGCCCGTTAGATACATTTTTACCGAGCAATAAAATTTCAGGCGTATTATACATTCCCCTGAATTTTTGTTGTCCTATAAAAACAACATTTTTCAATCTTGGAAAGCGGTCGCTCTTTAAATATCCACGTTGGGATGTTTTCAGTTCGGGAGCCATTTCATAAACCATATCGACATAGTTTCCGTCAAAAACTCCTTCGGTAATACATAATGTATGTATATCGGAATTATTTACCAAAAATTCCAATTCATGCTGTTTATAGTTGGTATTAATCGTTACCAAAACCGCGCCTATCTTGGCTCCGGCATAAAGGAACGTAAGCCAGTCGGGTACGTTAGTCGCCCAAATTCCGACGTGGTCGCCGGGTTTTACTCCGATAGCCAACAAGCCCTTGGCCATATTATCTACCCG
>Ga0209628_10000546_pt1 | contig 23233 bp, 21 predicted proteins | sample TergutCu122P4_FD_187285 | JGI IMG/M metagenome (GOLD analysis project Ga0209628, IMG submission 187285) | Cubitermes ugandensis P4 segment gut microbial communities from Kakamega Forest, Kenya - Cu122 P4 (SPAdes) (version 2) | ecosystem: Host-associated > Arthropoda: Insects > Digestive system...
CGTTAACATACCACTTCAAACTACCCGCATCAGGATGTATTCCTTCTATTTCTGCGCGGAAATCCACCTTCCCTGTCTTATTACAAATGGTTTGATTCGACAACTCGCCGGAAGGGATATTGTTGGCAAAAAACTCCGCTGACTGATTACATGAGATTATCGTTAGCGTTCCTATTTTAGTGGCGATTTCGTCGTTCTCAAAATGAACTACCATCTTAATTTCATACTCGCCGGGAGTAAATGTTTTGTTCCATGTCTCCTGATTTAGAGTACCTGGTTCCTCTGTGCCATCAATAAACCATCTGATTTTGTCCGCCGCCGTTGGATGCAGCCCATTGATTTCTGCACGAAAATTAACCAATCCTTCACAAAATGGCTTCTCTTTCAAATCCTGAAAATGAATATCGTTGGCATAAAATGCCGCATCCAAATCGCGCATGGCGGAACCACCAAGATAATAATAGGAATCCCTTTCACCAACTCCATAGCACAGAACTATAAGTCCTGCACTGTTAATAAAACGATAGGCTGCTTCATCATTGAAAAGCGGCATTCTATAATACGACATCCCGGATGCTTCATTTCTAATCCAAATACCACCACTTAAAGCAGTTGGAGGAGTTGCCCCTATTGAAACCCTCGTGTTATCTTCAGTTCCAGTAGGGGTTATCACCAAGGCATGATGAACATTTAATGTAGGATATGCAGCATATTTAAAAGGGACGACCAATGATTCAGTAACTTTTTGTTCAATAGCCGGTATCCAACATTGGGCAGGCGAAGCAATTCCCAAATCATTATAACTTGCACCTGTTAGAAAAGTACAAACACCCACAGGTTTATCGGCATGAATGTAACAGCCCAAACTATCTATATATATTTCTAATTCAACAAATTGTCCCGACTGTAAATTGTTTAGGCTCATTTGAGAACCTGAACTAGATTTTATAACTCCTCCTTTTTGTGTTATGTTGGTATTATCTTTCCATGCAACAATGCGTACCCTGTCCTTATTAAGATGAGAAGGAGGCACAAAAAACCTTTTTCCCCATAAATTTACCGGTGGCAATTGTTGCACTAATGGAGAACGATATTCATAGGCTTCCGGAACTCGTGCACCACCATTGTGGGCAAAAAAAGCAATGGGCTTGTTTGCAGATAATTGTCTCCCGGTAAGTTGAAGGGGATTACCAAAACAGAGTACATCCCCCGCGTTTAGATTGTTTGGAGTTGGGTTAAAATAGACTTGGGTATCGTCTTCCATAGCAATAGCGATAAAACTATTAGCACCATCACCAGACGCATGGTACGAAATCAATCTGTAATTTAGTCCAAAAGTTGTTGCCGGTAAAACGTTAGTAACATCGCTCCATGTTGTATTTATTGTATTTTGATTCAAAGCATAAACAGTAATTAGATGATTGCTGGTAATGTGAATAGTACGATTGTATAATCCGGTATATGAGCCAATATATGCTGCTTCTTTTTCGGTTTCATTAAGTGTATAGTCATATATTTGAAACGCGCCAATATTAATAGTATGGGAAATTCCTAAATTTGTAAATTTTATATTTACCGTTGTCGGTTTACTTCCACTTGCAATTCTGATTTGTAAATTGATATACGTTACAGTGGCAGTACTAGAATTAAGTCCAAAAGACAACCAAAAATCGGTTCCTTCTGTGCTTTGCGCACGAAGTGAGAATGCGCTTAGTAAAGTTAATATGAAAATAAAAAATATTTTTTTCATTTTTTACATTAATAATTTTAGGACGCAAAGATATGAAAAAGATAAATATCTTTGCACCAGTTTTAATCTTATAAAAAAATAATGAATATGAGTAAATTTAAAAGTTTCTTCGCAGCAATTATTTGTTTGCTGTTTGTTTCCAATCTTTATGCAGAAGCCTGCGATCCGTTGAAATTGGATATTGTAATTACTTACAATCAAGCATGGCAGGAAATACCTGCTATTGTATGTATTGAGGTTATTTGGGAGTTTGATAATGGTGTGAAATGTTCTGAATATCACACCGGAGATAGAGGACCAAATGATGCAATTGTTGGCGCTATTTTAGTTCCTGCTAATCTCGCTGTCGGAGACCCTTGTCCTCCATCTCCGCCATGTCTTAACAAAGAAAATGTAAAATCCATCACAGTCATCGTTACTGATTGTGAAAGTGGTTTTGAAAAGGAAGTAAAAGTTTATGGTTATCAAGGAATAATTAGTATTAATTATTGGTAGTCAATACTGTCCTTCAATCTTATGAACTAACATTTCATGAAAGAGACATCTTTTCTCTTTACTGTTTGTTGAGTGTTTGCATATCAGGACGACACATTTCTGGCGGTTGCGCTTAACGAGCGGTTTGGCGTAATGGCGGCAGAAGCCCGCAGAAGTGGTGGTGATAATTTGGAAGTTTGCATCCTGTAGGAAGTTCAGTGAAAGCCGCCACTACGCCAAACTACTACTACGATTTTCTCTTAATCCTTCATTTTATATTCCCCTTTATACACCCAATAAAACACCTGTGGCAATACCATAAGCGATAATACAAGGCATATTAAAATTCCGCCTACTACCATAATTGCCAATGGTTTTTGAATTTCCGAACCCATGCCGGTAGAAAGCGCTGCCGGAAGTAAACCCACCGACCCCATCAAAGTAATCATCAACAGGGCGCGCAAACGGATACGTACAGCCTCATTGATGGCAAATTCGATGTTACGGCTTTGTCGTAGCAGTGTTTTCATCGTGGAAGTGAGTAGAATAGAGTTTGTTGCAATAATTCCAAATAAAATAACAAAACCGATACCTGCCGATATGCCGAAAGGAATACCTGAAATCCATAAGGAAATAAAACCTCCTATAAAAGCGTAAGGGAAGGCGCTTGCGGCAATAAGGGTATCTTTTACTGTACCGAAATTCATATAGAACAAAAATAAAAGTAGAAGCAGTACAGCAGGCAGCACTATTGAGAGACGTTTTGTTGCCCGCTGTTGACTTTCAAACTCGCCTGCCCATTCTATTTTGATCCCATGTTGTAGAGACGCGATTAATCGCGTCTCTACCAATGCCTGTGCTTCACTGATGGTGGAGCCAAGGTCTCGATTACGGATGCTAAAACCCACTCCGACATAACGACTGCTTCCTTCACGGTAAATGAAAGCAGGACCTGTAACAAATCCAATATTGGCAATCTCTTTGAGAGGAACTTGTTTGCCATCCATTGTGGGTATCAAAATATCACCAATCTTTTGTTCATCTTTGCGAAACTGTTTTTCGAAACGCAGCATCACATCGAAAGTACGCTCGTTCTCATAAAAAGTAGTTGCTGCTTTTCCACCGATAGCCATTTCGATAACTGCCTGTGCATCTGCCATAGATACGGCATACTGTGCCATTTTTATCTCTTGTGGTCTTATCTGCAATTCGGGCAAGCCTATAGAACGAAAAACATTGACGTCTTCGATACCCCGCACTCCTTTAATAATTTTGGCGGTTTTGTTGGCTGTAGATTCTAATTCGAAAAGGTCGTTGCCGAAAATTTTTATGACAAGGGCGCTTTTAACCCCTGCAACATACTCTTCAACATTGTCCTGAATAGGCTGAGAAAAAGCAAGAATTATTCCCGGATAAACAGAAAGCGAATCTTCTATCTGGTTGATTAACTCATCTTTGGATATTTTACGATTCCACTCTTTTTCGGGTTTCAGTTCTGCATGAAATTCGATATTAAAAAATCCGGTGGCATCGGTTCCATCGTTTGGACGACCTGTTTGGGTAAGGATAAAATCAATTTCGTCAAAATTTTGAAGTTTTGCTTTCATCTCTTTGGTAATACGAACACTTTCGTCAAGATTGATGCTGTTGGGCAGGGTTGCACGTACATAAACCGCCCCTTCGTTCATACTTGGAATAAATTCCGTACCCCAAAACATGAATCTTAAAATACAAATCCCGAATATAATAAGAAAAGCAATAATGGTAGTCATTTTATAACGACAAGACAGATTGTATAGTAATGTCATCCAATTGGTTAATGTTCTTGTAATAAGGTTGGTTTTTTCTTTGAGCGGTTTTTTAGCGAGCATCAGTTTACACATTACAGGAACGTATGTTAAAGAGAGAATTAGTGAACCCAGCAAGGCATAACCCAGTGTGAAAGCGAGTGGCGAGAACATCTTTCCTTCGACTTTTTGGAATGCAAAAATGGGAATCAATGCCACAATAGAAGTCAATTGGGCAAAGAAAATATAGGAGCCAACCGCTCCGGCGCTGTTTTTTATAAGTCCGGCTTTGGAGTAATTTTTAAATCGGTTACCCAGATGTTCCGATTTTATAAGCAGCGCCACAAAAATCACCTCTGCTATCACCAAAGTTCCTTCTAACAACAGCCCGAAATCCAAAGCGCCCATCGAAATCAAATTGGCAGGCAATCCTTGAATACGAAGCATGATGATGGCAAAAAGGAACGCCAGCGGAATCACCGAAGCGACAATGACCGATACCCGCCAGTTGTAAAGAAAAAGAAAGACCACAAAAGAAACCAACAAAATTCCTGTCAACATGTTTTTGAGTACGGTTTTGATGGTGGTATTGACAAGTTTTGTTCTGTCCATAAAAGGCTCTATTTTAACATCATCCGGAAGTATTCGCTCGTTGAGTTCGGTGATTTTATCTTTAAGGCGATGAATTACTTCGCTCGGATTTTGTCCTCTGAGCATAATGACAATTCCTTGTATTATATCGTCTTCTTCATTTAAACCGACCTGTCCCAGACGTGGTTTTGACGAAATAGTAACGGTAGCGACATCTTTTACACGGATTGGCAAACTGCCTTTAACGTCAATCAGTATATTTTCAATATCTTCGATGCTTTCCAATAAGCCCAGCCCACGCACAACGTATGCCTGCGACCCTTTTTGAATCACGTCGCCACCTACATTAATATTACTTTTCGATACGGCTTCATATACTTCTAACGGCGATAGGTGATAATTAAGCAGTTCGGCAGGATTTACCTGTATTTCATATATTTTCTCTTCGCCGCCGAAACTGTTAATGGCAGCCACACCCGGTACCGACAATAATTCACGTTCCACTACCCAGTTGTTGATGGCAGCAAGTTCACGAATCGGCAAACTTCCTCTAATAACATAACGGTAAATTTCACCTGTTGCTCCCGATGGCGGTTCTATGCTCAACTCGACCCCTTCGGGCAAATTCAAATCCTGCATACGGTTCGATGCGTATTGCTGAGCAAAAAAGTCATCCACATCATCTTCAAAAATAACGGTTACTACTGATAATCCGAACAAAGAAGTAGAGCGCACATCTGTTTTACGTGGAATGGTATTCAGCGCTCTCATAATGGGTAACGTTACAAACTTTTCCACCTCTTCGGCGCTGCGTCCCGACCATTGTGTGATAACACGTACTCGTGTATTGGTAACGTCGGGATAGGCTTCTATGGGTGTATTGGTGTAACAAATTATTCCTGTAATCGCCAATAATCCGGTAAGAAAAAGAATAAATATGTGATTTTTAAGGGAAAAACCAATGATGTTTTTTACAAACTTGTGCATGACTTATTCCTCCTTTAAACCTAAATAGATTAATAATTGGTTTTTAACAACTACTGTTTCACCTTCTTTCAATCCGGACATGATATAGGTGGTTTTATTATGATGTCCTTGCAGTGTTACTTCTCTGATTTTGCATTCTTTATCTGTATCTTCAACCACAACAAAATAACGATTATCGTCAAAAATAAGCGCATCAGAAGGAATTGCAGTGGAAAGAATCTGCGATTCATCTTTTATTTTTACCAAAACCGACATTTCGGGTTTCAATTTTAAATCGTTATTATTCATCGTTATACGTGCTTTCAAGACTTTTTCTTCGGGGTCAAAAACCTGCGACAGCGAATTTATTTTACCACGAAACACTTCATCGGGATAAGAAAGCGTGGTGATTTCAACATCCATTCCTTCGCGCACAAATTGCAGATTGCTTGCATAAACATTTGCCATTACCATTATGGTAGTCAAGTCGGCAATGGAAAATACAGGGTCGCTTTCCGGCGAAACGGTATTTCCTGATAATGCCTTTTTGCTTACGATATACCCACTCATCGGAGCATTTACAGTAAAAATTCCATTCCCTTTGTCGGTTCCGTAAACAGTCATGTCGGACTTTATTTTTTCTATTGCTGCCTGAATTTGTTTCAGTTTCCCTTTTGCTTCTAACAGTTCCATCTCCGAAAGCATTTTATCGTCGAACATTGATTGTGCAGCCCGCAATTCTCGCTCTGCCACTCTTTCTTCTGTTTCGAGTGATACCTTTTCCGATTGCAATGTGCTGAGTTCCGTACTTCGGATATCAAGCAAGGGCTGACCTTTTTGTATCTTATCACCCAGCGAAAAATATGTCTTTTCGATAATACCGCTCATCAACGGTACATAATTGATTATTTTGTCGGGGTCATACTCTACTTTACCAGTCAGTATCAACTCTTTTTTTTTGTTATCTGAAACGACTTTAACGGTCTTTACATTTTTAAGAAAAGCCTCGTTTATGCCGTTGTTTTCAGCATTTTCTGTTTTATTTCCACTGCACGAGCATAAATAAATTGCTGTGCAAAGCATTATTGTATTTGTTATTTTTGTCATTTTTAATTAATTTTACTGTTTACACTGAATTGTAATTCTTCAAAACTTGTATCCAAATTCTTTTTTGCAAGTAGGAATGCTTTACTTGCTGATTGATAGGCTCCTATAAAGTCAATAAATTCAAGCATACTGATATTTCTATTTAAAAGATTTCGGGAATATACGTCAAGCATATTTTCAAGATCTTCAAATAAATTATCATCTGCAAGTCTTTGATAAAAATTGAAGTTCATTTTATAATTATTATAAATCTCAAAAATTTCATGCCGAATCATATTTTTCTGATGTTCAGCGATATAAGCACTTTGTTCGATATTCAGTTTTGCCATTTTTATATTTCCTTGATTTCTATTGAATACGGGAATATCAATGCTGATGCCGATGCCTGCAAAATTTTTCCACACACCGCCGTATCTGTCGTAGTTAAAACTCAACGATACATCGGGCGACCGTAGTGATTTTTCAAATCGAAGCAGTTTTTCGTTGTATTTGATATTCAAGTCGGATAATAAAAACTCGGGACGTGAACTTTTTGCTGTTTCCAACAAATCCGTCAATGAAATATCATCGGGATTTTTAACTGTAACAACAGATGGCGTTATCCAAATTTCTGTTTCCGGCGAGATATTTAGCAACACTTTCAACTCTTTATATTGCTTATTTAACTCTGTCCGTACTTCGATTTCCTCTGTTTTCAACTCAATGTAAGAAGATTGAAGCCGTATCAGTTCGCTTTTTGGGATGTTGCCCGATAGTGTTTGATTTTTATAGACATCAACCAAATTATTTACCGATTTAAGTTGTAAGTCAATAATTTCCAAATACGATTGCAGAAAAATTGTTTCGTGTAAAATGATTTTCAATTCGGTTTTCAAACCCAATAACAACGATTCAAACTCTTGAATGATAATCTCTTTTGACGTTTTTTCCATATCAATAAGTTTTCTTCTTTTTCCTGCCGTTCTTATTATTTGTTCGAGTTCAACACTGAAAACGATTCTGTTTCCGAACGGTGTGGGTGAAACGCCAAGTTCTTCTGCCGCATTTGGGTTCCAAAAGTTTATGCCTCCTACTCCAATGGTCGGATTATCCAATACTTTTGCCTGCACAATCGCTGCTTCGGCAATCTCTATATTGCAGCGCTCTGCCAATAATTGCAGATTTTTTTCTAAAAACTGTTTTTCTGCCTGCTCAATGGCGATTTCTAATCTTTTCTGAGCATATATTGTGTGCTTGCATAGAACTAATGTCATCATGCAAAGCAATATGATTTTTATTTTATCCATATTAAACTACGATTTTCGTGATTAATTTTAATGATATTCCTCTGATAATGAGGATGGGAAGACTATCGATTTATTAAATCAATAAAATCTTCGGAATCATTTTAAAATCATAGTTTAGACTTCGGGTGGGTGTTCAATTTGGGAGTAAAAACTTTTTACAGGGATATTTTCCTTTGTTGGGAATGCTGTTTTTTTTATGTCTGTTGAAACTAAATTAGCCAATTCAAGAATTTGAGCAAGGTTTTGTGAAAAATCATATTGGATAACTTGTACATTATTACAATCGGTTTGCATGTCGCCATCTTCGTCAATTCCGTTTTCTGTGCCTGTAACAAGTTCTATCACCCATTCGACAACGCTGTTAGTCTCATTATTCCCTTTATTTTCAACTTCGTATGCAGTAATAAAAAATCCTCTGTTGATGTAAATAATCAACAGAAATGTAATTATCAGATTTTTTACAACTAACTTTAGCATTGCTATCTGTTTTAATTAAAAAACATGGTTTTGTAAAAAATATTGTGTTTTCAATTTATCTAAATTTTCACAAAATCCGCTGCACCATGTTTGCAAATCGGACATATAAAATCCGGTGGCAGTGGTTCGCCTTCGTACTCATATCCACAAATAATACAGCGATAACCTGTTTTTTTGACAGATTGTGGTCTGGGTTTGACATTTTGCTGATAGTAATCATACGTGATGCTTTCCTTTTGATTCAATGTCTTGCACTCTGCCAATGTTGCAGTAAACAGGGTATGAGAACCAAAATCCAACATTTCCATCACGTCAAACGACAGAAATGCGTTGGCGTAATCTGTAAGATGGATTAAGCCGTTTTCACTTCGGGTAAATCCGGTAAAGCCTTCAAATTTATTTACTTCGCGTCCCGATTGATAACCAAAGCGTTTAAATACTTCAAATGGTGTTTCAACAGTGAGAACGGAAAGATTGAACTTCCGCGTTTGAGCAATCATCTCGTTGGTAAAGTTTTGTTTATTAACGGAAATAACGCAACGTACAGGGTCTTTACTTGTGATTTGTAAAAATGTATTGATGATACAGGCATTGTCCTGTTCACCGTTTTTTGCGGACAAGAGATAGAGTCCGTAACTTGCCTTATATAAGGCTGTGAAATCTTGTGACGATTCTTTTGTTTCAATTTTATTATTCATCTTGTTCTAATTTTTCTATAAGTTGTCTCCTGCCAAATACGACTGAAAAAGATATTCCGGGCTTTCGTAATAAACGCTACTATTGAAATCCTCAATTTTTCGAGACAGCCATGAGTTATATACCGCTGAAAGTGTTTCAATGAATGATTTATTCTCTTTCTTACTAATGTCAATAATTAAACGTTTAAATACCTTTCCAATATCCCAATGAGTTGGTATGGAGTATTTTGCATTTGCAACATTGTCGAATATACCGGTTTCAATGTTGTGTTTTTTAGTAAGTACAAATGCCAACTTATCTATATTTTCACTGTGATAAACATCTGCCAAGTCAAAAATATGTTGTAATTCATCTTTTCCAATGGCGTTAACAACCACATTACGATGATTTTTTGTTTTTCTACCTATATATTCTATTAAAGAACAAAGAAAAAACAGATTGTTTGCATTTGAATCTTCTCTTCCTGTCATTATTATTTAATTTTATTATAATCAATGAATTGCAATGTTTCTAATGCTTTCTCATTACAAAAACAGATTTGATGTGTCGGAAGTTTGAATTTTGCCAAAACCCAAAATTGTTCACGGGTAAGAATACCATCTATAAAGTCGGATATATAATTGTAAATCTGGTCATTAGCCATTGCACCAATAACAATATCATAATTGTGCTTTATTCTTGAGCGACAATTGACAATAAAATCAAGCCACTCTTCTGTCATCTCACTGAAAATAAGTGTTTTGTAATTTTCGTCGGGTGTATATTCATAAACAGAAACAACGGCTGTATCGTAGCGACTAGCCCAGCGAATTGCTTGAATTTCCAACTCGGTACAATAAAAGCCATTTCCAAAATCTTTCGGAAACTTGCTCATTAATATCCGAGGCATTTCAACTGCCGTGTAACTGCCATGATATACTTTCATGAAATAAGTTATAATAAAAACAATTAATCAGGCAATGCACAAGGATTAATTACCATATTTCCTAATCCTTTGAAATTAATGGTAGTATTACCACCCATTGCAGCAGGTAGTTCAACGTGAATATTCATGTCAAGGTTGTTGTTGTTAAATACGGCATCAATCTTAACAGGTAACGCTCCCAATACTGGAAGCGTTGCGGTTGTAACGCCTTCGGCTTTATATCCGTTTTCTTCCTTTGTCATTTCATCGGAAATACAATCCACTTTTATTGGGACTTCCATGTTTTGCATTTGAGGCACTTTGAATTTTTCGTCAACCGAAAATGAAATTTTGTTCAGGGAATTGTATTTTACGGTAATCAAATTGTTTTCTCCTACCGTTTCGCCATTCATTGTCATATTCCCAAAATAAAAACTTGGTACTAATGTGGCATAATCGTCTTCATCCTTTGCAGGATTAACAGTAATGGCTGTTTTGGCAGTAAATCCGCCATCGTTAGTGGTGCAGGTGATGGTGGCTTCGCCGATAGCAACTGCCGTTACAGTTCCTCCATCAACTGTGGCAACACTTGGTTTGTCGGATTTCCATGTAACGGAAAGATTATCTGCATTTGAAGGCAAAACTTTTGCTGAAAGATCGGCATTATTTCCAACAGAAAGCATTACATCAGTCGGACAAACTGAAACGTTGGTAACTTTTACATTTTCTTTTTCTTTTTTGCAACCTGCAAAAATACCCATAGCAGCAATTACAACGGCTGCAATCGTTGTCATCAAAATTTGTTTGTGTGTCATAAAATATAATTTTTAGATTAAATAATTATTTGCAAAGGTACAATTTATATTTAACTTCTTTGTCCAAAAATCGCTGACCCGATTCTGACGATGGTCGAACCTTCTTCAATTGCAATAGAATAATCATCGGACATTCCCATGGATATTTCTTTAAAAAATAGAGAATCGGTAAAATATTTTGATTTCAAATGTTGAAAAATAGTATGCAGATGTTGAAATTCTGCCCGTACCTGCTGTTGATTGTCGGTAAAAGTTGCCATTCCCATAACTCCGACAATACGGATGTTTTTCAGTGTTTGATATTCGGGGGAGTTTAAGAGGATTTCGGCTTCCTTTATGTCCAATCCGAATTTGGTCAATTCTTCTCCGATGTGAAATTGCAATAGGCAATCAATAATTCGATTGTTTTTCTTTGCTTCTTTATCTATGTTTATCAGCAATTTAAGCGAGTCTATCGAATGTATCAATTTAATAAAAGGAGCAATGAATTTTATCTTGTTACTTTGTAAATGTCCAATCAGATGCCATTCTATATCTTTGGGCAATACAACCTGTTTCTCAATTAATTCCTGCACTCTATTTTCTCCGAAAATACGCTGACCAGCCCGATAGGCTTCCATGATTATTTCCGGTGGATATGTTTTGGAAACAGCAACCAAAGTAACATGTTGGGGAATGTGTTTGCGTAATTCTTTGAGATTGTTGATGATAGGATTTTCCATGCGGTTTCAAATTATTTTAAAACAAATGTCGAAAAGGCAACAGCAGCCATTCCGAAAAAACATCAAAATTGCTTCTTTGCTTCCAACTTTCGTAATCGAAAGGAATACAGTCGTTTAAGGTATCTTGGATATGGATTTTAATCAATTCGATAATCTCCGGTTGTTTTCCTATTAATACAATTTCGTGTTGAAAGCGGAAACTTCTATAGTCGAAATTGGACGACCCGATAGAAAAAATCGTTTCATCAACAAATACCATTTTGGCATGAAGATTCCCGTGTGTATATTGCAAAATATTGGCTCCTTTTTCGTGGAAATAACCTAAATACCTTCGTCGTAAAATGTCGGCTGTAGGTACGTCGGAATGGAGTGGGATGATGATATTCACTTCAACACCTCTGTTTAAAGCCGCTTCAAGAGGTTTTCGTAATAAATGGCTGGGTAAAAAATAGGGTGTTACAATGGTAATGGAACTTGTAGCATTGTTGATGAGTTTGATGTAACGTTTTCGGATGTTTGTCTTAATGATACTTGGTACATCTCTTATAATCTCAAAATCAAAGGAATGTAAGGGTTTAACTTCTTTTTTTTCCACTCCTCTTTTTGCAGCGTTATAGTATTGAAGAAAAATACGTTTCATTGTTTTTGCAAACTCCGTATCAACTGTACGTAGAATACTTTCTCGCCAAGGCAGATTATAATCGGTAATATTGGCTGAACCAATGTAAGTAATCTGATTATCAATGGTAATAATCTTACGATGGTTGCGTTTGTGGGATTTAACGATACTTCGCTGTTTCAACGAAAACTGTATTCTTTCCCAAACCTGCACATTCCCTCCTGCACTCATCAACTCGGCAAAAAGAGTTTTAGCATTGGGTGTTCCCCAGTCATCCACTAAAATTCTGACGTCAATACCACGTTTTGCTGCACGCACCAACTCGGAAATAATCCGTTTAGCAATATACCCGTTTCCAAAGCGAAACAACTCAATATAAACAGATTTCGACGAGTTTTTAATATCATCCAGCAGTACATTATAGTATTGCAGCGCCTCGTCGAATAGCGTAAATATATTGTTTGAATGATACGGCATATCGCTATTTTTTTATGGTTGCAAAATTACAAGTTTTTTTTTGATGATAGAGAAAAGATGAAAATAAATATGATTTAATAATTTGAAATAACAATACATCAAATTAATAATGAATAAGATATAAATGATTGAACATATTTTTCAAAAAAAAATCATCATAATATGTTGCATATTAAAAAAAGTACTATCTTTGCACCCAGTTTTTGAGATATAATAATATTGAAGATATGAGCAAGCCGAAGTTGATGGAATATGTTGAAAATCAGTTTGAAAGAAAGGAATTTCCTGTATTTAAAGCTGGTGATACGGTTACTGTAAAATATAAAATTGTTGAAGGAAACAAGGAACGTATTCAGAGTTTTAGCGGTGTAGTATTGCAACGTTCTGGCAGCGCAAATACCGAAACCTTTACAGTAAGAAAAGTATCCGGCAATACAGCCGTTGAAAGGATATTCCCCTTTATGTCGCCTTTTATTGAAGGCATAGATGTCAATAAACGCGGCGTTGTTCGCAGAGCGCGAATCTTCTACTTGCGTGGATTACGTGGCAAGAAAGCAAGAATTAAAGAGAAGCAGAAATAGTTTTTTTTTCATAATAATTTGATTTTAAAATGGTGAGCCGAAGGAGTAAAATCTTTCGGCTTTTTTTGTGTGAAAAATTATGTGTACATTTGCGCCATATTATTAATAACAAAAATGAATAAAAAAGAATTACTTACAACATTATTCCTTCTTATAAATACCTTGTTTCTCTTTGCTCAGCCTCAGGTTGAACGAAGTAACAAAGTATTGATTTTCGACATGAAAGAAGAAGTAGCGCCTCCATTGTGGCACAAGATGAAGAAAGCCTTTGCCATGGCACAGGAAGAAAGAGCGGCTTTAATCGTTATTGAGATGAACACCTACGGAGGAATGTTGGAAACAGCAGACAGCATCCGTACAAAGATTTTAAACTCCGATATTCCTGTTTACGTGTTCATTGATAACAATGCCGCATCTGCCGGAGCGTTGATTTCCATTGCTTGCGACAGTATTTATATGGTATCGGGAGCGAGCATGGGCGCTGCTACGGTTGTGAATCAGACGGGAGAAGCCGTACCGGATAAGTATCAGTCCTATATGCGCTCCATGATGCGCGCCACTGCAACGGCAAAAGGACGTAATCCGCAAATTGCCGAAGCGATGGTTGACCCGCGTATTGTAGTGCCGGGAGTAAGCGATTCGGCGATGGTACTAACTTTTACCAGCACAGAAGCCGTGAGACATGGCTATTGCGAAGCCGAACTCAACAACGTACAGGAAGTTATAGAAAGGTCGGGAATAGAAAATCCGCAAATCATCAAACCAAAATATTCGTGGATAGACTATGTAATTGCCTTTTTTATGAATCCCTTTGTTAGCGGATTGCTGATTATGGTTATCATCGGTGGAATTTATTTTGAGTTGCAGACGCCGGGAGTAGGATTTCCGCTGTTGGCTGCCGCCGTTGCCGCAGTACTCTATTTTATACCATTATATTTAGAAGGCTTGGCTTCACATTGGGAAATTATTATTTTCATTATAGGGATAGGGCTGCTGCTGGTAGAGATATTTGCCTTTCCCGGGTTTGGCGTGATGGGCATATCCGGGATTGTTTGTATGGTGGCAGGGTTAACGTTGAGTTTGGTTGATTTTTCGACATTTTCAACAGGCAATCTGTCGTTATTTTTTAGCGCTGTTTTCAGTGCGCTCGGATTGGTCATCATCAGCGCTACCATAGGTTTGTTTGGATCGGTTTTTCTTGCTAAAAAAATCCTCACATCCGAACATCATCTTTTGAGCCGTTTGGCATTACAAAGTGAACAACAAAGCGAAGAAGGATATACCATAGCATCTAAAGAATATGTTTCGATGGAAGGAATGTACGGTTTGGCATTCAGCGATTTACGACCAGCAGGAAAAGTAGAAATCAACGGTGATTTTTACGAAGCCCAAGCCATTTCAGGATATATTAAAAAAGGAGACAGAGTAAAAATTATGCGCTACGAAGTAGGCGTTTTACAGGTAATAAAAGTTGAAGAAAAAGACATGAAAATCGAGGAACGTATTTCGATTGTACAGGAAGATATTACAACAATGGATGTTGATGTCATCGTCAATGCCGCCAACAATGCCTTAGCGGGTGGGGGAGGAGTTGACGGAGCAATTCATGATGCCGCCGGAGATAAACTGTACGAAGCCTGTGTCAAACTCGGCGGATGTAAAACAGGACATGCAAAAATAACAGACGGTTTCAATCTGCCGGCAAAGTTTATCATCCACACCGTAGCGCCGGTATGGCAAGGCGGACTGAAAGGAGAACCGGAACTTTTAGAACAGTGCTATCACAACTCCTTAAAATTAGCCGCCGAAAACCAATGTAATACTATTGCTTTTTCCAATCTGGGTACCGGAATTTTCCATTATCCCAAAGAAAAAGCAGCCGAAGTAGCTATTGATACGGTAAGGCGTTGGTTACAAAACCAAAATATGCCGGAAAAAGTGATTTTCTGCTGTTACGACAATGAAAACTATCGCATCTATCGTAAAGCAATAGACAATATTATCTCGTTTTAACAATCAGTTTTTTTAATCAACATCTTAACATAGAATACCATGACAGACATAGAAATTTGGATAATTGTAGCGGTAAGTTTATCAGCGCTTTTTATCACACTCGGAACCGGAGCCAATGCTGCTTTTATGACTCCAAAAAATTCTTCGGTCATTGCGCTGAAGTTTGCATCTTTTATGGCGGTGAGTTATTTCGGCTTTTACTGCATCGGTGCATGGGTAACGCAGTTTTTATTGGAGTGGTTGCCTCCTGATATGTGGATATTAACCTCAGCCGCTTTATTCTTTGCAGTAGCGGTAAAAACAATATGGAACGTTTTTTCTTATAAAGCCGAAGATAACGTTTACAACCTGTCAAAAACCGCAATACACTTATTACTCTGTTTTGCAGCGGGTTTTAATGCCTTGCTGCTCAGTATCTCTTTGACACTTATCAATGCGCCACTTATTAAAACAGCATTAATTCTAACATTGGGCGCATTTACAGGCGCTTTGTCGGGAACAAGACTGTCTGCTGATACTGCTAAGTCAGTAACAAAACTTCGTCCTGCTTTGCTGGGAGGGGGGATTTTACTTGCATTAGCGGTTTATTTGTTTTTGAAACGGTGATAATAAATCAACCAATACTATCGAGAAAATTTTGAAAGAGAGGAAAATTGGCGCCTCTTAGTGAACTCCATCGCAGCGGTTCTTCCGACATGAGTTTTTTAATATGAGATTTATGGCGTTTGAGGTGGTCGGTTATTGCTGGTGGGAAAACTCCCATGTTGGCGCTGACATTTTTCCATAGCAGTTTTTCGTTGTTATTAACAGTGATTTTAGCGCCGGCATTGAGGCGGTCAAGGAATTTTCTTGCGCGGGTGATTTGCCCCATGTTGTTTTCGTTTTGGTCGGTGTCGGCAGTGGAGGTGTGGGGTGTTTTTTTTGATGAAACGCTTTTATTCTCTTCAATATTCTTCAGTATCAATCCTGCAAGATATGATTCGCTCAATTCAATAGTATCTTTTTGTGGCAGTGTGTTAATGGCTACATTGACGGCTTTTTTTAATTCTTTTTCAATCTCGGACAAATCTCCTTTGAAGTTTTTAAACACTTGTTGTGATCCTTCCGAGAACGATAGATGAACACCATGCTCTTTGGATAGGTTGCCCAATATATAATAGGCTTTTTCAAGTTGTTTTTCTTTCGATTGAGACTGTTCATCTTTCGATTTCTCTAACAAATTAGATAAATCATTTTGATGACAGACAAGGTCATCCATAAATGTATGTGTCTCATATTCACGTAATAAAGCGGATTTAATTCCACCTTCAATTAAAGTGGCTACCATTAGTTTTTGTTCGTAAGAGATTTTTTCAAAAGAAGTTAATAAAGGGTTGTTTGAAGTGGTTTTTGGGTATAAAATAATCAAGTCGTTTTTATCCGGTTCATAAAAATTGCTGCAAAAGAGCATCAATGTTGTCTCTTTTAATTGCGAAAGAATGTCCTGTCCACCGCTTTTGTTGCTGCTATCTGGTTTTTTATGTTCACTGTAATAGGAAATAAAGTCGGTTTTAAACAACGGAATAGTTGCAGGGTTTAACCATAAAGGAGCAGTTTTCGAAGTTGTACGGTATTCTTTTATCCATTCAATAACCGATTCCGTCAAAGGCAGGTTTTTTTTATTAGACGAATAACTTTGTATTTGAAAACTGTTATCGGTGTAAACACCAACAATATTCTCAAACAGATTGGAATAGAATTTAAAAATCCGATTCAACACTACTATAAGCGGATAAATCTGTGAGTTAAATAACCTCATTTTCATTACGTTTTTTCGGTTTGCAAAAATAAGCAAATTAATATTATTAAGCAAACAAAACTTAATTAAGTTAATTTTAAAATAAAACGCTTAATTGCAACTTAATTTTCAAAATCTTAACTTAATAACACTCTTTACATCATTTTAAAGGTGTTTCTTTGAAAAATTTTTTAATGTAAAAAGTTATGAGAAATCATTTATTTAAGGAAATGGAAGCCAATAGAGCAAGATATTTTAAGTTAATTAAGGAAGGTGAAAACCCGAATCCTTTATTAATAAAAGAAGTAGGGGAGGAGTATTCCGATAATTCGGAAACGTCGGATACAATTCCAAAACCACCTTTATTGAACATAAACAGGGTTATAGACTGTGAACAGAGAACGGCTGTAATAGAAGAAACTGTCGAAGAAACAATAATGCAAGAACTTGCCGAAAGGAGGGAAATAAACCTTCTAAACTGGTTTCGTGAGATATTTTTAAAAAAAATGCACGAATGGTTCGAAATACCGATGGCGGTGGAAAGTGGTTTACAAGGATGTTGATTGTAGATAGTGTAAAAAAAAATATTATTGACATTAAAAAGTCGTATCTTTGCAAACATAAACTTTAGAAATGTTATGTAAATTTAAAGTTGTATTTTATGTTTGCAAGAAAATTATTATTACAAGAAATTGAAAATGAGAGTGTTTTCTTATTTGGCGCACGACAAATTTGATGTTATCAAAGTTATCAATTCAGGTTTGTTACCGCAGCATTATTTGTCGTTAAACCCACGAAAAAAAATACAATCTTACATTAGTAATTATCTTCAAGAAGAAATACGAGAAGAAGCGCAATTACGTAATCTGAGAACGTTTACACGTTTTTTAGAGGTTGCTGCTTTAACAAACGGTGAAATTGTTAATTTTTCCAACATTGCCGCAGACTGCGGTGTTAGTTCTCCTACAGTAAGAGACTACTTTTCGATATTGGAAGAAACTATGTTTGGATATTTTCTGCCGGCATTTACAAAAACAGTTAAACGTCGTGTAATACAAGCGCCTAAGTTTTACCTTTTCGATGTTGGAATTGCCAATTACTTAACAGGGCGAAAATCTTTACTGCCAGGTTCTTTAGACTTTGGTAAAGCGTTTGAACATTGGATTATTCATGAACTTACTGCCTATCTAAGTTATACTTCTTCCGAAGAGAAACTTACATATTGGCGAACAGCCAATGAATTAATAACTTTTTCTTAAATTTGCAGTAATAAGTAAACACAAATAAATTATGTCGTCAAAATTTTTTACAAACACAGAAAACAATACTCTCTTTAAAAAGTTTGAAGGTATTGCACAAGGAATGGCAAATTTTCACAGTTTTCATGCTGTGGTAGGCTTTTTCCGTTCTTCCGGATATTTTGAATTACGCAAATTGTTGGGAGATGTTAAAGAAATCCAAATCTTAGTAGGAATCAATATTGATAATATCTTTCGCAAACATAACAGAGCCATGTTGATGTTAGGAAAAGAGGATGAAGCCAAAAGTATTTACAGTCAAGATTTTATTGATGATGTGCAAACGGCAGGCTATGCAGATAACATTGAGAAAGGTATTTTGCAACTTCTCAACGATTTATATACCGACAAAGTGGTAATGAAAATACATGCAACAAAAAACCTGCACGCAAAATTTTATTTGTGTTTGCCCGAAACACATACACAACACAGTGGAGGATGTGTAATTATGGGATCGTCAAACATTTCCGAAGCAGGTCTCGGAATAACTCAACCTCCGCGTTATGAGTTGAATGTAGAGATGAGAGATTACGATGATGTTGCTTTTTGCAAAGATGAGTTTGATAAATTGTGGAACGAAGCAGATACAATCACTTACAACGACATTGAAAAATTAATTAAGAAAACACATATCGGAAACTGCCCAACGCCCTACGAATTATATATTAAGGTATTGATAGGCACTTTTGGAAATCAGGTAGAAGACGATTTTCCTATTGCCTTGCCGGATGGTTTTTCCGAATTAAAATACCAAAAAGATGCTGAAATTGAAGGATACCAAATGTTGCTGTCTCATAACGGGTTTTTCCTTGCCGATGTAGTAGGTTTGGGTAAGACAGTTGTAGCGGCAAGAATTGCCAAACGTTTTGTAGAAGCAAACGGAAGAAATACCAATATTTTAATTGTCTATCCACCCGCTGTGGAATCAAACTGGAAAGATACCTTTAAACTGTTCGGATTAAGTAGAAAAACACAATTTGTAAGCAATGGAAGTTTATCACATATTTTGGAAGGGAAACATAATTATAAAGATAAAGAAGAGTTCGATTTAATCATTGTGGACGAAGCGCATGGATTCAGGCACGAAACAACCGGCAGTTACGATGAACTGCAAATTATATGCAAGTCCCCACGTCAAAACCAGGGTTTAATTCCCGGAAAGAAAAAAATAATGTTACTCTCCGCAACACCACTCAACAATCGTCCCGAAGATTTATTGAATTTACTTGGACTTTTTCAAGACAAACATCGCTCAACCATTTCAGGAATCACCAATTTACAGAAGTTTTTTGCTCCGCTCATTGATAGTTACAAGGAGATAATGAAAAATAGAAAAACAGGTGTAAATACCGCCGATATTGACAATATTTATGAAAAAATCAGAAATCAAGTTTTAGACTTTGTAACAATACGGCGCACCAGAAATAATATTTGGAACGCTCACGAATACTAATATTCGCTCTTCTTCAACTCTTCAAAAGTATGATTATCGTAAACCATAATCACTTTTACGAGTTGTTTTGATGTTTCTTTTTCCTGACTAACGGATATTCTGCTGTTATCTGTTTGTTTTTCGAAAGAAGATGGATAGATTATTTTTTGTTTTTCGCTATTAGGTATTGTAGTTTTGCCGGAATTACTGCTATTATCAAACAAAGAAAGTTCTTTTGCGTATTCACATTTGTAAACCCCGCTGTTTACATCAGCATTACACATGTGAACATTACTACTTACATCTGTATCACCGAAAATTAACCATCCCATATCATATTGAGGAAATTCCGTCAATACTTTCTTCACAAAATCCAAACTAGGGTTGTTTCTACCCGATAAAATATGGGATAAACCGGAACGTTGAATATGCAGTCTATCTGCTAATTGTGAGGGATTTAACCCTTCTTGCTCCATTATTACTTTAAGTCTGTCTATCATAAAAATATAATTTTACAAATGTAACAATATTTTTGATACAAATGTAAATTGTTAAAACGATAGTCGTGTTTTACATTTGTAAACGTATTTGATGGTGTGATTTATTATTGTAAACATGATAATAAATATATTCGCTTCGACCTTGTTTATCGGAAAAAGTAGATTTAATCTATATCCCGCCATAACTCAAAAAAATAACCACTTATGGCGGAATATAAAAAGTTTTTTTGCACATATTAAAAAAAACGCTACCTTTGCCACCGTTTTTATGGAAACGTTTTTAATGGTTTTTGTTTTTAAATATCTTTCGTTTCCATGTTAAGTTTATAAAGAATAAATAACTGATAATTATGGCTGAAGAATTAATTGAAAGCGGTATCAACAAGGAAGAGATATTAAAAAATATTTCGGAAATCTTTATTCGATATGGGATAAGGAGTTCTTCGATGGATGATATTGCGCGTTATTTGAAGATGTCGAAAAAGACGCTTTACGACATGTTTGAAAATAAAAACGATGTAGTTGACCAAGTTATACAGCATCGAAAAAGTGTTAAGGATTTATTTTTCGACAATTTGAATATGGCGACCATTGAGCCTATTTCATATATGTATAGGCAATTTAACGATGCAATAGAAAAATTTACCACGTTAGCAGCATCGAATAATATATATGATATAAAAAAATATTATCCCGAACTCTACCGTAAACATTTTCAGGAAGTAAGTAAAAAAAGCATTCAGTTGATGTTCAGTTTTTTTGAAAAAGGAATATCCGATGGCGTTTTCCGGAAAGAGATAAACAAAGACCTGCAAGGATACCTGTTTTCGATGCAATTTTTATCGTTAGCCGACTTTGAAATAGACCATTCGGGACATGATGTAAAAGAGGTTGTAATGACAATTATGGAAAATTTTATCCGTTCCATTGCCACCCCAAAAGGGATAGTTCAATTAGAAGAATTAATTCAAAAAAAATAAATAATCTTAGCATAATGAATAAAAAAATCATTTTAAGTTTTATGTTGTTTTGCTTGTGCGGAGCAGTTTTTTCGCAGGATGTTTTGCGTTTGACGCTTAAAGAAGCACAGGATTATGCCATGCAGCACAACAAAACGGTTACTAATGCCGGATTATCGGTATCGGAGTCCCAAAAAAGAACATGGGAGGTTATTTCGGCAGGTTTGCCGCAGGTAAATGCTAATGTAAGTTATCAAAACATGATGGGTTTCAGTATGTCATTTGCAGGAATGGAAATAGCGATGCCGCCCACAAGTAATTTTCAAGCATCGGTAACGCAGTTGCTATTCAGCGCAAGTTATTGGGTTGGTATCAAGATGTCGAAAATAGGCGAAGAGATGACCGAAACTGCTCGATTACAATCGGAATTAGACGTCAGACATCAAACACAAAACGCATATTATGCAGTGCTCGTCGCTCAGGAAAATTTGAAAATTATGGGGCAAAACCTGAAAAACATCGAATCAATTGCCAAAAATGCAGACGATATGGTACGTGTTGGTGTTGCAGAGCAAACCGATGCCGACCAATTAAAGGTTCAAGTATTGACCATAACAAACGTTATTAAAACGATTGAGCGGCACATCGAATTAGCATATAATCTTTTGCGCTTTCAATTAGGCGTTGAAGCCGATACCAAAATCGAACTGACTCAAACTTTGGAAGACCTGATGGTGCAGAAAAAACCCGAAGAAATGCTTGCCAAAGATTTCGATTTAAACAGCAACTATACCATTCAGTTACTCGACGGGCAAATTGACTTGGCAAACAAGCAAATAAGCCTCGAAAAAGCCGCCATGATGCCCAGCATTGCCGCTTTTTATAATTATACCTATAAAATAGCGAAGTCAACGTTTGATATGTCCCCAACCGATGTGATTGGTTTACAGGTAAATATTCCTGTATTTGCATCCGGACAACGCCACGTGCGTACACAACAAGCAAAAATAAAGTTGGATATAGCACAAAACAATCGCGATTTACTTGCCGAAGGTTTACTGTTGCAGGAAAAACAATTACGGTTTAATCTCAACAGCGCTATCGAAGCGTATGAGTTGCAAAAAGAAGCGATGAATGTATCTCAACGCGTGTTTGAGAGTGTTACCCGAAAATTTCAACACGGGACAGCATCAAGTTTAGATGTTACAACCGCCAACACAAGCCTGTTGCAAACACAGGGCAACTATATCAACGCCATGATGGATGTATTTAAGGCACAAACCGAACTCGAAAAATTATTTAATACGTTATAAATTTTAAAAATAATATAAAAATGAAAGTAATACACACAATTTCAGCAATAATGATTTTATTTCTGTATTCCTGCAGCGGAGGAAAAACAGGAAAAACACAAGGAGAAACGTCTCAAGACGAAGCCATTTTAGTAAAAGTACAAACCGCTATGAAACAGCCTGTTGAACAATTAACCGAATTGACGGGCAATATTGAAGCATACAAGGTGAACTATATTGCCCCCACCATTCCCGGACGTATTGACAATATATTTGTAGAAGTGGGCAATCGTGTCCAAAAAGGTCAATTATTAGTTCAAATGGACAAGACCAATCTTGTACAGGCACAGTTACAATTAGCCAGCGTTGAAAGAGAGTTGGAGCGCGTTTCGGAACTTTTCAAGTCGGGAAGCGCCACACAGCAGCAATTCGACCAGTTGACATCGCAGGTGGACATTTTACGGGAAACAGTACGCAACCTTACCGAAAATACCGAATTACATTCGCCCATTGACGGTGTCGTTACCGCCCGCACATTCGATGCAAAAAACATATACAGCGGTATGCAGCCCATTCTTACTGTAATGCAGATGTCGCCGGTGAAGGTTATGGTCAACATATCCGAAATACATTTCCCGCAAGTGAAAACCGGCATGGAGGTGCGAGTTAGGTTGGATGTGTTTCCGGAAAGGGAGTTCAAAGGCAGG
>Ga0209628_10000547_pt1 | contig 23229 bp, 22 predicted proteins | sample TergutCu122P4_FD_187285 | JGI IMG/M metagenome (GOLD analysis project Ga0209628, IMG submission 187285) | Cubitermes ugandensis P4 segment gut microbial communities from Kakamega Forest, Kenya - Cu122 P4 (SPAdes) (version 2) | ecosystem: Host-associated > Arthropoda: Insects > Digestive system...
CGGGTATCTTTGTCAGTCAAAAAGCCAAAACCGGCATCATGCAAAAGTTTAAGGATATGAACATACACAATTGGAGAACGTCAATGGAAAATATCGCACAGCGTATCAATCCTGTTATTAAGGGTATTATAAATTATTCAACTTTCGGAAGTTTTATAAATTATTGATTATTAACAAAAAATCAGCACAATAATTTGCATATATCACTGAAAATCAGCAATTTTGTATCGTCAAATAATAATACTAAATTATCATGCTGCGATACAAAGGTAGTATAAAGATTTCTGAGCTGCAATATTATTTCAGTTCGAGTGAAAAGCGGTTCAAAACCTTTTTAAGGAATTGCGCAGATTACGGATTAATAACAACCCGGTTAAAGCTATTGAAAAAATCAACACGCTGTATTCCGGAAGTCAGCTTTTTACGCTTTTGTTGTTGTTTCCTGTTTATGCTGTTAAGGATGTTTCCCATTTTACAAAATCCTCTCTGTCTCAATTGTTAAGTTGCGGTAAAGACGTGTTTTATGAATTTCTGAACTGTCCATTTTTTAATTGGCAGAAATTATCCATCCACATCACTAAACAACTGATTTGTCGTGTTGAGAAACATTCATGTAAAAGCGAAAAGCTGCCTTTCAGGTGTTTGATTGCCGACGATACCGACTTGCCTAAGAGTGGTCGCTGTTTCGAGCTTCTGAGACGCATTTATTCTCACGTTACTCACTCGTTCAACTATGGATTCAAAGGTTTGTTTCTTGGTTATCACGATGGCAAGAGTTTTTTCGGGCTTGATTTTTCACTTCACGGCGAAAAAGGCAAAGACAAAGAAAAACCTTTCGGACTGACTAAAAAACAGGCTAAAAAGCGTTATACGGGAAAACGTCCCGGAAAATCATTCGGGCAACAGCGTATCAATGATTATTTTAAGACGAAAACCGATATGCTGATTGAAATGATTAGCCTTATGATTTCGGCGGGCATTAAATTCGATTGCCTGCTGACAGACAGTCGGTTTAAAAACTACGAATTAATCCGGTTTATCGCAACCCGGAAGACAGGATGTTTTTTTCTTGGCATGGTTAAAAATGGAAATACAATATATCATTATAAAGGTAAAGAGCTTACCTTCAGCGGAATATTGAAAGTTTTAAAACATTCCCGAAAGGCCGGATACAGCAAAATGCTCAATTGCAAATTTTATGAAGCGGAAGTCGAGTTGAAAGGATTTCAAATAAAACTGTATTTCTGCAAAACCACCAAAAAGAGCAAATTGCTTACAACTAATACAAAGCTGACCTTTGAAGAAGCCTTTGAAATTTACGCAACCCGCTGGACAATAGAAGTTTTTTTCGGGAATGCAAACAACTTTTACGGCTTGGAAAATGTGAATCCCGAAAATTTGAGGCTCAAATCGCCGCTACAACAATCTGTATGATTCAATACAACATACTGTCGGTGGTCAAACGATTTGACGGCTACGAGTCAATTGGAGTTCATTTTCGGCAAGCAAATGCCGATATGGTAGAATTGACTGTTAAAGAACGTATATTACTGATAATAAAAGAAATATTAATCGAATTCTCCGAAAATCAGACTTGGGTATTGATTTTTTTCTTGAACACATCTTCGCTGAAAATGAACTGATTAAAGACTTAATGAATCTTAAAAACCTCGTTAGGGCAGGCTAAAATGAACTTCCGAAAGTCGAATTAATTATTGTGTCGTTTTACGAAGTGAAACAAACAGACACATTATTTAAATTTTAACAACAAGGAACGTTCAAAGGGGGAATAATGAATCGTGCATTTGCTTGAAAGCTATTCCTAATTTGCTGACGATGTCGCTGGCTATCATGCTCTCTTGCGACAGGCTGGCTGCGGCCAAGTTGCCGGCTACGCCATGCAGATAAACGCCTATCACCGAGGCCTCTTCCGGACGGTAGCCCTGCGCTGACAGGCCTAACAGGATGCCTGTCAATACATCGCCGCTGCCGGCTGTGGCCATGCCCGGATTACCGGACGTGTTGAAAAAAACCCGACCCGAAGGGGTGCAAACAGCCGTATAGGCGCCTTTCAAAATGATACATATCTTTTGCTCGGCAGCCAGCGCACGGGCTTTTTCCATCCGCTCGTAAGCGCTATCACAACTTCCCGCCAATCTATCAAACTCTTTGGGATGCGGCGTCAATATCGTCCCTTCTGGCAAATGGTGTAACAACTCATTGTTTCCTGCTATCAGATTCAAAGCATCGGCATCTAATACCATCGGTGTAGTAACGCCTTTCTCTAAAAGTTCAATAAATATATCCCTTGTCGCTTCGGTTGTGCCGATACCAGGTCCTATCCCAATGGCATCGTACTTCGACATATCGGTTAATTCTGTAATATAATCAGGGTTTTTATCTAAAACGACCATTGCTTCAGGCAGGGCGGTGTGCAAAACGGCTTCACCGCGACCCGGCAGGTGAACGGTCATCAACCCGGCGCCGCTTCGCAAACAGCCTTTGGCCGCTAATACCGCGGCGCCAATCTTACCTCTGCTGCCGGCTACTAACAAAGCATGACCAAAATCGCCCTTATGGGCAAACTTTTCGCGCGTTCTAATCAACGAAGCGATGTCTTCATCGGTAATCAACCCGAAGGAAGTCTTGGTCTTCTGTATCGCATCCGGATGAATACCAATAGATAACTCCTTCCATTCTCCGACATATACAGCATTTTCGGGCATCAAAAACGACAGTTTAGGGAACTCAAAAGTGAGCGTCAAGTCGGCCTGAATAATATACTTCGGGTTGTTATGCTTGTTATCGTCACCGAACAAACCGGACGGCATATCAATAGACACAACGGTCGATTCGGATTGATTGATATAATCGACAATTTTCGCAAAACCACCCTCTAAGGGACGATTCAATCCCGACCCGAAAATCCCGTCGATAACAATATCCAATGGCTCTAAGGTTGGGGGTACGAAAGATTTCTCTATTTCTATCAAGGGACGGTTGCCCTCGTTTTTTAAACGGGTTCGATTGGTTTCGCATTCGGGCGAAAGCATCCGGGTGGGGTTTATCAAATAAGTAAAAACATAATACCCCTTTTCAATCAATAAACGGGCTATCGCCAGCGCGTCCGCCCCGTTATTTCCCTGACCAGCAAACACATAGATACGGCTTTGGCGGGATGTATAACGACGGCTGAACTCGTTCACAAATGCAGTGGCCGCCCGCTCAACCAAGTCAATCGACGCAACCGGCTCGTGTTCTATCGTATAAGCGTCTAACTCTTTAATTTTGGATGTTTCAAATAGCTTCTTCATATCTTAACTGTAATTATTACCATCATTGCAAGGTGGTTTTCAATAAAAATCTTTTAAATCGAAGCACAAATATAGAGATTATTTTCTTTTTTTTATATATTTGCACTTTGGATTATCTAAAATTGTATGTCAATGCATTAACAACTAAATTTTAAAAAAAATGAAAAAGGTTTTTTTTTATGGAGTTATCGTCCTGATAATGTGTACGTCCTGTGTGACGAAACAGAAGTATCTATTGGCGGAAAACGGTCGGCTTGACGCGCTTAACCGGATAGATTTTCTGAGTGAAAATCTTTCAAAAAGCAGGGAAGAGAATAGAAAACAAGCCACCCGTATCCAAAATTTGGACGCCGAAACAGCGGATTTGAGTCGCTCACTGCGTAACTGTCAGGAAACGCTTAGTTCCAACCTTTCGGAAAAGGAAAAACTATCGTCTTTGCTCGACCAAGAGATGACTGAGCTGAGACGCAAGGAGCAGACTATCAACGAGCTGCAGGAGATGATTAAAGCGCAAAACGACAGGGTGCAGGCGCTACTCAATAATGTCAAGAATGCATTGCTGGGATTCAGCAGCGATGAGCTGAGCGTAGAAGAAAAAGACGGCAAAGTGTATGTGGCCATGTCGGACAAACTGCTGTTCCAATCGGGTAGCGCTCAGGTGGACAAAAGAGGACGCGACGCGCTGGCAAAATTAGCCGGCGTCTTAATCAGGCAAACCGATATTGATGTGATGATAGAAGGACATACGGACACCAAACCTATCAACACGGTTCAGTTCAAGGATAACTGGGATTTGAGCGTGATACGGGCTACTTCCGTCGTGCGGATTCTGACTAAGGACTACAAAATCAACCCACTGCAAATACATCCTTCAGGACGTGGCGAATATATGCCGGTAGCTACCAACGAAACGGTCGAAGGACGTAGCAAGAACAGACGCACCGAAATCATCATCTCCCCAAAATTGGAAAAACTGTTCGACCTGTTGAAATGAAAAACATTTTGTTTCGCCTTTTGGAAATGACCTTAGGCCTCTTTTTAACAGCGCTCGGTATTATTATCACCATCAAGGCTAATATTGGCTATGCGCCGTGGGAGGTTTTCCACGTCGGACTTTCAAACACCATCGGATTGAGCTTCGGCGTTACGACCATCATAGTTGGGATTGTTTTAGCTGTCATCGTGACGCTGCTGGGAGAAAAAATGGGCTTCGGCACGATTCTAAGCATGGTGATGACCGGTATGTTTGCGGATATTATTCTCATAACGAACCTGATACCGATTGCAGAAAACTTCGCGATTGGTTGTATCATGCTGATAGCGGGCTTGTTTATCATTTCATTAGGCACCTATTTTTATATAAAAACCGCTTATGGGGTTGGTCCAAGAGATAACTTAATGGTCGTTCTGAAACGCAAAACAAAAATACCCGTTGGGGTATGCCGTTTCCTAGTGGAATTTTTGGTGACTGCTATCGGGTGGCTTTTAGGTGGCATGGTAGGTATTGGAACGATTATCTCCGTGATAGCTATCGGGTTCTGTATTCAATTAACTTTTCGGTGGCTACGATTCGATGTGACAGCCATCAAACACGAATCTTTCAGCGATACAATTACCATTTTTCGTGCTATGAAGAGCAGAAAATAACGCTAATTATCACCATTTTAAGTTTATTTAACATTTAAATAACAAAAATATTTGGTGAGTAATTAGAAACATAGTATCTTTGCGATATCAAAATGATATTATTTTGATTTTACAATTTAATAATTACTTGATTATGAAGACTAAAGAAGAAAAATTTTCAGGCGTAAAGTTACCGGGTATCCCGATGTTAATTTTCAATTTATTGTTTTTGGTAGCCGTTTTGTGGGCCTATTTTTGGTTCCCTGTAAACGGCGTGTTTCAAGGTAGCCTGTTGGCTGTCTTTCTGGTGACCAACACCGTTTTACTGACTCTTAACTCCATCTTTTGGGCGGGGTTTATGAAGATTGACCCGAATGAGGCGCGGGTCATGGTCTTTTTTGGAAAGTATGAAGGTACGATTAAAGAGAACGGATACTTTTGGGTCAATCCGTTTTACGCAAAAAAACCGTTGATTTTACGCGCTCGCAACATGGATGCGGAGCCTATCAAGGTGAACGATAAAGGTGGCAATCCGATTATGATTGGTCAAATTGTTGTCTGGCGTGTGAAAGACACCTACAAGGCATCGTTTGATATTGATAACGAATCGAAATCCTCAATCTCGGCCTTATCCGGTTCTCTCGGAAATATCGGAAAAATTATCGCTCAGGACAAGATGAAGTCTTATGAATACTTTGTCAAAGTGCAAAGCGATGCAGCGCTGCGCTATGTAGCAGGCATGTACACGTATGACAACATGGAAGGGATGGACGAAAAACTGACCCTGCGTTCAGGCGGCGAGGAGCTGAACGATATATTGGAGCAGCAGTTAAACGAGCGTTTAGCCTTAGCCGGCATCGAAATTTTGGAAGCGCGTATCAACTACTTAGCTTATGCGCCCGAAATAGCGGCTGTGATGCTGCGCCGCCAGCAGGCTGATGCTATCATTGCCGCCCGCGAGAAAATCGTCGAAGGGGCGGTTAGTATGGTCAAACATGCCTTAGCCAAACTGTCTGACGAGAACGTTATCGAATTAGACGACCAGCAGAAAGCGGCCATGGTATCCAACCTGTTGGTTGTATTGTGCAGCGAAGAGAACGCGCAACCAATAATCAATTCAGGAACCCTGTATAAATAACTGCAACGGCAAGGATGCCGTTGATACATATATATAATTATGAAAGAAGAACTTGTATTTTTAGAGCGGCAATATTTTAAGCGCTGGTTTGTTATTGTACTTTCCCTTTTTATCTTTTTGCCTGTTCCTGTTATTTTTTACATAATAACCGTTTTAGATAAAGCAGCGGGGCAAAACACTTTGTTTTTGGTAACATTTATAGTAGTTACCCTGCTCATGTTGTTGATGGCTGTCCTCTTGTTCATAATGCGTTTGGATACGATTATTGATAAAGAAGGGGTGTATTACCGAATGTTCCCTTTTCATTGGAGATTTAAAACGATACTTTGGGACGATATTATGGAGGCTGAAGTGACGAAGTTTAGTCCTCTCCGAAGGTCTGTCACTACTGCAATGCGAGTAAAAGGCGTGACTATCGGAGGCCATGGCATGCACTTTGGTATCGGCTTCTCTTCGTATACCCTTTCCGGCAATAAGGCATTATTATTATCATTAACTAACCATAAAAAGGTATACATCGGTACGCAAAAGGCAGAGGAACTGTCGGAATTTTTAGTAAAACTTGATGCCAAAAGAAAGCAAAAATAAAAGTTTCGTGCTTCGCATAGATTCGGAAATGATGGAGGCACTCGAGAAATGGGCCGCTGATGAGTTTAGAAGCGTCAACGGACAGATACAGTATGTCTTAGACCAAGCGTTACGAAAAGCCGGCAGAACGCCCAAAACTCCCCCTTTAAAGGGGGCAGGTGGATGTCCTTCTAACAATTCACTGATAACCAGCAATATTAACTGAAATATAAAAATGAATACAAAAAAAATATTACTATTAACAGGTTTGCTTATTACGCACATATCATTCGTGATAGCAAGTTTGGATGACATCACAGGGCAGTGGAACGGTGTGTTAAGTGTTCCGGGCGTTAACCTGCGAATCGTTTTTCACATCCAAAAAACGGAAACAGGCTATGCCGCCACGATGGACAGCCCCGACCAGAACGCCGCCGGCATACCCGTTACAACAACTACATTCGATGGCTCGAAATTGGTTTTAGAACTTCCCGGCATCGTTTATGAGGGTGCGTTCAAAACCGATTCGATAGCTGGCACCTTCAAACAGGGGGGCATGGCTTTGCCATTGGTTATGAAAAGGACACAAGCGGAAACTAAACCGCTTGTCCGACCCCAAACACCCAAACCACCCTTCCCCTATCGCTCGGAAGAGGTTACATTTCCTAATAAATCTGCCGGTATAACCCTTGCCGGAACACTAACCCTGCCCGAAAAAGGGAATAACTTTACAGCAGTTATTCTCATTACAGGAAGCGGTCCACATAACCGCGACGAAGAAATCTTGGGGCATAAACCGTTCTTAGTCATCGCCGACTACCTCACAAGGAACGGAATAGCGGTCTTGCGCTACGACGACCGAGGTATGGCCAAGTCAACCGGTATCTTTGCTACATCCACCACCGCCGACTTTGCTACCGACACCGAAAGCGCTATCGAATTTCTAAAGACACGCAAAGAAGTCAACCCGCGCAAAATTGGACTGATAGGACACAGCGAAGGCGGTATCATCGCACCAATGGTTGCAGCGCGCTCAAAGGACATCAGTTTCATCGTACTGTTAGCCGGTTCTGGTGTTCGGGGCGATTCCTTGTTACTATTACAAAATGAATTGTTAGCAAGGGCGGCAGGTATGCCGGAAGACAAAATCGCACGGGGACGCAAACTGAACACAATCATATACAATAAGATAGTCAGTGCAAAAGAGAACGTCTCTATCCAGGAAATAACTGCTTTATTTGCGCAAATAAAAAACGACCTCGCTGAATTTAAACCCGAAGGAATGGCCGATGATGATTTTATCCGGATGAACGTTGCCGCAACAGCAAACCCGTGGACGCAATTTTTCCTTCGTTACGACCCAGCGCCAGCGCTCGAAAAAGTGAAATGCCCGGTTCTGGCAGTCAACGGCAGCAAAGACTTACAGGTTCCTGCTAATGTAAACCTCGCAGCTATCAACACCGCGCTGAAAAAGGGTGGCAACAAAGCCGTTACCGTCAAAGAATACCCCAACCTGAACCACCTGTTCCAGGAATGTACCACCGGTTTATCTACCGAATACGAAACTATTGAGCAAACCTTTTCGCCTACTGTCCTAAAAGATTTGACCAAATGGATCATTACTATATTAAAATAAAACAAAAAAATGTAACAAATCTGTACCTTTGTCGTCTTACAGTCAAACGAAATTTTATAAAATGATAATTCAACTTAGAGGTCTTCACAAAACTTATCACAGTGCGGCGCCGTTGCACGTTCTGAAGGGTATTGACCTCACGATTCAAAGAGGCGAAATGGTCGCTATCATGGGCGCATCAGGTTCGGGTAAAAGTACGCTACTAAATATATTAGGTATCCTTGATACGTATGACGAAGGCGACTATTACCTGAACGACCAACTGATACGCGACCTCAGCGAGACACGCGCGGCAATATTACGCAACCGGATGATTGGCTTTATCTTTCAGTCATTCAACCTCATCTCGTTTAAAAACGCCTTAGAAAATGTGGCGCTCCCGCTCTACTACCAAGGTGTTTCCCGTAAAAAACGGAATACGCTGGCTATGGAATACTTGGATAAGGTAGGATTGAAAGACTGGGCTGACCATCTTCCCAATGAGCTGTCGGGCGGCCAAAAACAGCGGGTGGCTATTGCAAGGGCGCTGATTACCAAGCCGCAGGTTATCCTTGCCGACGAACCGACAGGGGCATTAGACAGTAAGACGACCGTCGAGCTGATGGAGATGCTTCAGGAGGTCAACCGGACGGGGATGACCATGATCATTGTGACACACGAGAAATCGGTTGCCGAAGCAACCAACCGTATCATTCATGTCAAAGACGGAATCATAGAAAACGACCATGTTTGATTTTGACGATTTACGCGAGATATGGAGTACGATGAAGAAAAACAAACTTCGTACCTTCTTAACCGGTTTCTCAATCGCCTGGGGAATTTTTATGCTTGTCGTCCTGTTAGGCGCCGGTAACGGGCTGCGCAACGGCATCATGTTTAATTTTCGAGATTTTGCTGATAACCGTGTCGAGATATGGCCCCGCTGGACGACAAAACCTTGGATGGGCATGCGCGCCAACCGACGATTGGTTTTCAAAGACGAAGATTATTACTTGCTTAAGAACAACCATCCGGAGGTGGTCCTAGTATCGGCAACCATCAGCCGCAATGACACGCTAACCTATAATAAGGAATATTTCACCGGCGAATTCAACGGCGTATTCCCCGACCATGCGTTAATCAACTTTATCCAATTTCACCCCGGAAAGGGAAGGTTTATCAATGAAATGGATATGCGCGACAAACGCAAAGTCATCGTCATCAGTCCGCGCATGGCGGAAATACTTTTTCGAGACAAAAACCCTTTGGGCGAGTTTATCCGTTGTGGTCATCAGATGTTTCAGGTCATCGGCGTCTATTACGATAAGAACATGAGCAACAGCGCGCCGGCATACATCCCTTTTTCGACAGCCCAACTGCTTTATAACAAGGGACGGGGGTTTTACCAACTGTCGTTTACCGTTAAAGGCATCTCAACCAAAGAAGAAAACGATGAGTTTGAACAAAGACTGCGCGGAAGCTTAGCTAAACGACATAAGTTTGACCCGACTGACAAACAGGCTATCGGTATGTGGAACTCGGGTAACGAATTTCGCATGTTCAACAACATGACCGACGGCATCATTCTGTTTATCTGGATAGTAGGTATAAGCACGCTGATGGCTGGCATCGTGGGCGTCAGTAACATCATGTTAGTGACGGTACGCGAACGCACACGCGAGATAGGCATCCGCAAAGCCATAGGTGCAAAACCATCGTCTATCATCAAGATGATCATCTTCGAAGCGATACTGATAACAGCTACTTTTGGCTATTTCGGGATGGTGACGGGTATCGGACTGATGGAGGGCGTCAATTATGTCATGATGATGTCGGGTGTCGGCGAGCCGCAGGTGGGCGGTAATCCGGGTGAGAACATTACGCTGTTTCGCAACCCAACTGTGAGCCTGACGATTGCCATTTCATCCACCGTGTTATTAATCATTGCAGGCGTTTTTGCCGGATATTTTCCAGCCCGTAAAGCGACTAAAATATCCGCCATCGACGCCATGCGGAGTGAATAGAAGAGATATGCTAGATATTGATAGATTAGAAGAGATATGGGTGACCATCACCCGCAATAAAGTGCGAAGCCTGCTGACATGCTTCGGTGTCTTTTGGGGTATTTTAATGTTAGTCATCCTGCTGGGTGTTGGCATCGGATTCAAAAACGGCATCTTGAAAAATGTGGAAGGGTTCGCTACGAACTCACTGTTTTTCATGTCCGACCGCACAAGCGAGCCCTATCGCGGGTTTAACAAGGGACGTTATTGGAACATACGCAATCGCGACTTAGAAACCATTAAAAACAATGTAAAGGGGATAGATGCCATATCGCCCGTACTCTGGGGAAATCGCACTGAAAACAATGTGGTTTACGGACAAGTAGCCGGCACATACAACGTGAAAGGCGTCAATGCCGAATATTTCAATATCGAACGTCAAACGCTTCACTACGGTCGTCTGTTTAACGATATTGACCTAAACGACAGACGCAAAGTTTGTCTTATCGGTACGAGGGTTTGTGAAGAGCTGTTCAAAAATGCCGACCCCTGCGGTAAATATGTTCGCGTCAATGGTTTATACTATCAGATTGTAGGGGTCATTGAGCAGATAGCAACCGGCGTAAACATTGGTGGACGTGCCGAATCGAGTGTTTTTCTGCCTTTCAGCACGATGCAACAGACGCTTAACCAGGGCGATATCCTGCATTTCCTTTGTGTAAGTGCGATAATAGGTCATCCTATCGAACAAATGATTGATGACATCAAAGACATCCTGAAGCGTCAGAACGAAATCTCTCCGACCGACCCGCAGGCTGTCATGGTGATAAACCTTGCCGCACAGTTTAAACTGTTCGAGATGCTATTTATGGGCATCGATTCGTTGATATGGTTAGTCGGTATGGGAACGCTCCTTGCCGGCATCATAGGCATAAGTAACATCATGATGGTCACGGTCAAAGAGCGGACGCGCGAGATAGGCGTGCGGCGAGCCATCGGCGCTAAACCTGCCAATATCATCTCCCAAATCATGAGCGAGAGCCTGACACTGACAGCTATAGCCGGATTGATAGGGCTGAGCACAGGCGTCTTCCTGTTGGATTTGCTCGACAAGATTTTGTCAGCCCAATCCGGAGAAATCATCCTGTTACACCCGTCTGTTAAAATCGGAACGGCAATAGCCGCAACAATAGTCCTGTTGTTTTGCGGCTTACTTGCCGGTCTTATCCCTGCCTGGCGCGCCCTGCAAATAAAAGCCATCGACGCAATAAGGGAAGAGTAGAATCAATTACGAAACGAAGTTCTTTTTACGAAGTGGAAGCAATTAAGAGAATCAGGAAAATCCTTTAATCCTGAAACTCAAGGTCAAGAATTTATCCTGTCAATCAAAGTAATAAAATAAATCATGGTTAAGAAAGGAATTTTTAAAAAAGTGATGCGGACAGTCTTACTGTCCCTGTTAGGAGTAGTTGTTCTGGGAACATTCTATTTACTCTGGAAAAAAGCGCAACCCGTTGTGACTGTCTACGAAATCGTCAGTCCCGAAACAGGGAGCATCGAAACAAAAACAGTAGCGACCGGTAACGTTGAACCACGGTTCGAGATTTTAATTAAGCCCCAAATATCGGGGATTATTTCGGAGTTGTTGAAAGAAGCCGGCCAGCATGTCAGATCGGGTGATATCATCGCTGTGGTGAAGGTGATACCTGAGATGGTTCAACTGAACAGCGCCGAATCGCGCGTAAACATTGCAGACATCAACTTCAAACAGATTGAAACGACCTATAAGCGTGACGAGTTACTTCACAAACAGGGCATCATGACGGCACAGGAGTTTGATGTGTCTAAAGCCAATTTCCTGAAAGCAAAAGAGGAGTTGACCAATGCACAGAGCGCCCTCGAAATTGTTCGCGACGGCATAGCCCGCAACTCAAAGATGGCAAGCACCACCCAGATACGCAGTACCATCACGGGCATGATATTAGACATCCCTGTCAAAGTGGGTAACTCGGTCATCCAGTCCAATAACTTTAACGACGGCACAACAATTGCCTCTGTAGCCAATATGAACGACATGATATTCAGGGGGTACGTCGATGAAACGGAAATTGGTCGCATCAACGAAGGGATGCCTATCAAACTGACCATCGGAGCAATCGAAAACCGTAAGTTTGAAGCCACACTCGAATATGTATCCCCCAAGGGACAAGAACGTAGCGGCGCTATCCAGTTTGAGATAAAGGCGGCAGTGGCTATCCCCGACAGCGTTTTTATACGCGCCGGCTATAGCGCTAACGCCGAAATCGTTCTGAAACGCGCCGACGACATCCTGACCATCCCCGAAAGTACCGTCACCTTTAGCGGCGATTCAACTTTCGTGCAGATACTGAAAGAAGAAAAGCCTAAGCAGGTCTTCGAGAAGCATGAGATAAAGACCGGCCTGAGCGATGGTATCAAAATCGAAGTAAAAGAAGGACTTTCCGCCGAAGATAAGATACGAGGCGCTGCTAAAATCAATTAATAATTGCAAGATTTCCATAATCCCGTAGGGATTAAATGTGGAAAAAGAAATCAAGATTACATCCCCCTGCCCCCTTCAAAGGGGGATAAAAAAAAGAATTAATTATGAAGAAAATTTTTACCGGATGCCTCATCCTCTTTTTGGCGCTAAGCGCTCAAGCCCAGCAAACAAAAATCTGGTCATTACAGGAATGTATCGACTATGCCAATGAGCATAACTTAGAAGTTCAGATGCGGCAAGTCAACATCGACAAGCAGGAAATTGCGCTTAACACAGCCCAAAACAGGCGTTTACCCAACCTAACAGCCAACACCTCGCAGTCGTTCTCCTTCGGACGCTCCGCTTCCGGTTACGACAACACCTACCAGAGCCGTAACTCCAGGTCGACCCAATGGTCGGCTTCTACCTCCGTCCCTATCTTCACCGGATTTATGATAACGAATGAGATTGAAGCCAATAAATTAGACCTGATGGCCGTCGCCGCAGAGCTTGAAAAAGTGAAGGAAAACATGGAGATAAACATCACTTCAATGTACCTTCAGGTGTTATATAGCAAGGAAATACTCAACATCACCCGTATACAGGTGGAACTAAGCCGCGAACAATTAGACCGAACAAAAAAACTGTTTGAGAGCGGACGAGCCTCCGAAGCACAAATCTACGAGGTAGAAGCGTTGATAGCCAACGACGAACTGTCAATCGTCCAAGCAGCTAACGACCTGCAAATGGCTATCCTGACACTCACCCAAGCGCTCGAACTGCCCTCCCCCGAAGGGTTCAATGTGAAAGAACCCGACGAGGAAGCTATCTTTACGCTCCTGCAACAACCGGATAGAATCTATCAGTCGGCACTCACTTCACGCGCCACCATACAAGTGGAAGAGCTAAGGCTACAAAGCAACGAGAAATACATCAAAATAGCGCAGAGCGGTTACTATCCTACAATCTCCTTCAATGCAGGATATGGTAATAACTATTACGTAATCAACGGTTTTGACAATATATCCTTTGCTAAACAGTTGAAAAATAACCGGAATGAATATTTTGGCCTCAACCTGCAAGTCCCTGTCTTCAACCGTTACGCCACCCGTAACAACGTTAAAACAGCCTTCCTAAACTTCAAACTTCAGGAACTGCAATTAGAAAACATAAAAAAATCCCTGTATAAAGAAATCCAGCAGGCCTATTATAACGCGCTAACCGCCGGCGAGAAATACAAAGCGGCGGAAGTAGCATACCGGTCGGCCGAAAAATCTTTCGGCTTCATGAAAGAAAAATTAGACAACGAACGCGCCACCATGTACGAGTACAACGAATCAAAAACGGCCATGACCAAAGCGCTCTCCAACAGCACCCAAGCCAAATACGACTTCCTTCTCCGCAAAAAAATCCTCGACTTCTACGAGCGACAGTAAGGGGGTATCAATCACCTACAAGTAGCTTTTCGATACTGCTCTCTGAACTTTTATCATATGGGTATCTCCCAAAAGGTGAGAGAAATGGCGAATTAACATCCATATATGATTTGTCCCTATCTATTAGTAGGGAAGATGAGAACTATTTATTGCACATATTTTAAATTTATGTGCGATTTTTGTTTATTAACAATTATTACGAAAAAAATAACGCTACCTTTGCGGCCTCATTTTTTAATAATACATCTATATGAAGAAGATTACTCTCCTCCTTGTCGTTTTGACAAGTACAATTTTATGGGCTCATGCGGGCGGATTAGTTACGAACAGTAATCAAAGCGCTACGTATTACCGAATGTTAGCCCGCGGTGCTTCAGTGTCGGGCGATGCCGTTTATTACAATCCTGCCGGTTTGGCGTTCTTAGACCAGGGCCTTACGATTTCGCTTAACAGCCAGACCATCTGGATGACCCGTACCTTGACCAACGACCTTTCATCGTTGAATAAATCCGAGTTTATTGGGAAGTTATTTGTGCCTGTTTTTCCGGGTGTCTATGCCGCTTATAAAACAGGAGATTGGACATTCTCTTTTGGTTTCAATCCACCGGCTGGCGGCGGTAGCGTCGAGTTCGCCGACGGCTTACCGATGCTCGAAATCCCTGTTTCAGGAATTCCCGGTCAATTATCCGGCGCCGGAATTACTACCACCAAATATTCAATGGAATCAATGCTTAAAGGCACCTCTATCGTTTACGGCATACAGGTTGGCGCCTCTTACAAAATCGGCGAAAAGTTCGGCGTATTTGGGGGTGTCAGGATGCTAATGGCAAGTAATAGCTACGAAGGTTATATGAGAAATATCAAGGTTAATCCTAGCCTTGCAGCCATACCCGGTGGTGTTCTCAACGGCGATATGATGGATGCCAATACGTTAAACACTAAAGCGGATGCTATTACTGCTTATGCAAATACCTTGCTGCAACTGCCGGAAAATGCTGCAACGATTACCCTGTTGAAAACAGTAGCCGGCGGTCTGAAAAGTGTTGCCTCCGGTATTGGCGATAAAGCGCTTGATGTACAACAAACAGGTAACGGTTTTGCCCCACTTATCGGCATTCACTACAACTCCGGAATCCTAAATTTAGCTGCTAAGTATGAGTTCAGTTCGAAAATCACCCTCACGAACAAAACGAAAAAGGACGATGTAAATATGTACCCCGACGGTAAGAAACTTCGCTCGGACGTGCCGGCATTACTTTCGTTGGCCGGTAGCATTGATATTGTACCGTCATTAAAATTTTCATTAACCTACATTCATCATTTTGAACCGCAGGCAAAAATCGAAAGCTACGCCGATGGAAAAATCATAAGCCGTAATAAACTGATTGATCACGGCACGAATGAAGCTATGGCAGGAATAGAATGGAAGGTATTTAAAAAACTGACATTAAGCACCGGAGGTCAGTTGAGCAAAGTAGGCGTTTCGGATGCCTGGCAAACCGACATCACCCATAACTTAGATAACTACACCCATGGAATAGGCGCCGCCTTACATCTCAACGACCGCTTGACGCTGAACATCGGAGGTCTCTATTCATGGTACACGAAGGCTCCTATCAAAAGCCAGACATTTACCCAAACCTATAACCGCGCAAATACAGCAGTCGCCATCGGGTTAGACTATCGCTTTTAACGAAATGACAGAGAAGCGGATACAATTATACGATAAGATTTTTGAGCTTTATATACCCGAAGACGAGATTGTCAGCGCTATATCAAGAATAGCCTACGAGTTGCGTCGTGATATGGAAGGAAAGAATCCGCTTTTTGTCGGTATCCTTAACGGAGCTTACCTGTTTGTAGCTGAGCTGATGAGTAAGTTACCGCCAACCTGCGAGCTAACTTTCGCTGCTTATTCTTCCTATCAAGGCACCAAATCCACCGGTATCCTGCACGAACTGTTACCTGTTCGCAGTGAGGTGAAGGGCCGTCCCGTCATTTTACTCGAAGACGTAATCGATACCGGTTTGACCATGCAGTTCGTGAAGAGACGACTGTATGAACAAGGCGCTAAGGATGTGCGTATTGCAGCTATGCTTCTGAAACCTGAATCCCTTCAATGCGACCTCAAACCGGATTATGTAGGTATAGAAATCGGAAATGATTTCATCGTCGGCTTCGGTCTTGATTACAACGGTTTAGGACGCACAACCCGCAATATTTATAAAATTAGTTTATAGGTTTCAGGTTTCAGGTTTTTTTCACTTCGTAAAAGATTTTCAATTCATGGGTCAGATGTAAAGTTGAATTTTTCTTTTCTCTTAATTCTTAATTATTATTTTTTAATTGATTTTCATGCTTAACATTGTAATTTTTGGAGCGCCGGGTTCCGGCAAAGGTACGCAAAGCGACCTGTTAAAAAATCATTTTAATCTTGCTCATATCTCTACCGGCGATGTACTCCGTCGAGAGATGAAAAATGAGACCGAATTAGGGAAAATAGCAAAAGGGTATATCGAAAAGGGACAACTAGTTCCCGATGACCTTATTTGTGATATGCTCGCCCTTACACTCGATTCGCTTCAAGAGGCGAAAGGTGTTATCTTCGATGGCTTCCCCCGTACTATCCCACAAGCCGAAGCGCTTGAAAAAATCCTCGCCGAGCGCGGGATGGAAATAACTGCATTACTTGACCTGCAAGTAGATGAGGCGGAGCTTATACGACGCTTACTCGAGCGTGGAAAGATTTCGGGCCGCTCGGATGACAACGAAGAAACGATTCAAGCGCGCCTGAAAGTATACCATTCGCAAACCTCCCCGCTTGCAGATTATTACCAATCAAAAGGTAAACGTATTGTTATAGAAGGGGTTGGCTCTATTGACGACATCTTTTCTAAAATCAAAGAGCAATTAGAAAGGTAGTGTCAAAGACAGCGGCGTTTGAGAACTTGTCAAACCATATTATAATGGTAGAGCTTGATGATGATTCAGACAATTTCAATTGGTGGGGAAAAAACAACTTTATGTAACATCTTAATTATCAATATAATAATGTCTGAATCTAATTTTGTCGATTATGTAAAGATATTTTGCAGTTCCGGAAAGGGTGGAAGAGGTTCCATTCATTTCCGGAGGGCAAAATATATCCCGAAAGGAGGACCCGATGGAGGTGATGGCGGACGGGGTGGACATGTCTTCCTGAAGGGGAACCGTCATCTATGGACCTTGCTGCACTTAAAATACGAAAGGCATGTCATTGCAACGCCGGGCGAGGGGGGAGGCGCAAAGGGATGCACTGGCAAAGACGGGATAGACCGTTATATAGAAGCACCTTGTGGTACAGTCGCTTATGATGCCGATACAGGCGAGTTTATCTGCGACGTGACCGAAGACGGGCAGACGGTTCGTTTGCTGAGAGGCGGAAAAGGGGGATGGGGAAACACTCACTTCAAGACCTCAACCAACCAGGCGCCTCGCTATGCACAGCCCGGCGAACCGGGCGAAGAGCGTACCATCGTCCTGCAACTTAAATTACTGGCCGACGTAGGCCTTGTTGGATTCCCCAATGCCGGTAAATCAACACTTCTTTCGGTCATCACTGCGGCTAAACCCAAAATAGCCAACTACCCTTTTACTACGCTCGAACCCAATCTCGGCATGGTTAAATATCATGATAACCAATCGTTTATCGTTGCTGATATACCCGGTATTATCGAAGGGGCAAGCGAAGGAAAAGGGCTTGGGCTTCGTTTCCTGAGACATATCGAACGAAACTCACTGCTTCTCTTTATGATACCGGCTGATTCAACGGATATACGCAAAGAATACGAGATACTGTGCGCCGAATTAGAAAAATATAACCCCGACCTCGCCGAGAAAAGCCGCGTGCTGGCTATTACAAAATGTGACCTGATAGATGATGAATTGAAAAAAACGTTTCTTCATACGATCCCGGCTACTATCCCGCATGTTTTTATCTCCTCCATAACGAAGAGAGGCCTCGATGAACTGAAAGACAAGCTATGGATAGAGCTAAACAAAGAATCGTTCCATGACAAAACAAAAATTGTCTATAAAGACATGGACGTCGAATTCCCCAACTCCCCCTTTGAACGTTCCTCTGAAAATTGATCAACGTTCCTTAGTGTTAATAATCAGACAATGTGTCTGTTTGTTTCACTTCGTAAAACAACACAATAATTATTATTCAATGGAATGTTCGCTTGCGGAACAAATGTGTCTCTTTACGAAGTGAAGAAAAATGGGGGCAGGGGGATGTCAAGGGGCAGGGGGATGTCAAGGGGCAGGGGATGTTTCAGGATTTTGGAAATATCATCACAGGACATCTAACAGAAAAATTTTCTTCCGAAAACATAAAAAATCTTAAAAATAACCCGAAAGTTGGTTCGCATTAAAAAAAGTCCTAATTTTGCGCTCAAATTGGTTGAAAATATCCTCAAATACAACTAACAAATTTCGATCATTATCGGACATTTTCCTAATTTTGCGCTCAAATTGGTTGAAAATGTCCGATAATGATCGAAATTTGTTAGTTGTATTTGAGGATTGTGTGCATGAAATCACCAAGTTATGCGACGATAGGAAACATCAGATTGTAAAGTTGGAAGCTTCTTTAAAGGAAAAAGACGACAAAATTCAACAGTCTGAGTTGACGATTACGGAATGGAAGACCAAATATAACAACCTGCTCACGGCGCGCCGATTGGCCGATGATAAAGAAGCCTTCCAGCAAGTACGTAAGCGGGTACATAAATTAGTGCGGGAAGTGGATTTATGCATTGCCCTCTTAAATGAATGATTTATGCCGGACGAAATACTTTATATACAGTTAGAAGTGATCCCTAAAGGGAGAAAATTTCCTGTAAAGATAAACGCTAACGAAGAGGAGTTAGTTCGGGAAGCAGCCAAACAGTTGCGACAGAAGTTTACTGCATACAAACAGGCTTTCTCCGAAGCCGGAGTGTCGGAAAAAGACCTGATAACAATGGTAGCCCTTGATCTTGCAGTGAGCCATTTGCAATTGGAAAGAAACAAGGACAAGACGTCTTTCATTACAAAAATACAACAACTCAACGACAAGTTGAAGGATTATTTGAAAGAGCAATAAACGGCTGATAAATTTTATTTTACGCACTGATTAGGACGCCTGGCAACCGGCTTCCCAAACAGTGTTTTTTATATATGTATAACAAAATAATTTATTAAACGAATGGATGTAGTAATAATAATAGCAGCCCTTGGCGCCTTTATAGCAGGCGGGTTGCTGACTTGGTTCATTTTAGGCATTCTTTTAAAATCCCGGCGCGAAAAGATACTGCTGGAAGCGGAGAAAGAAACCGAAGTGATGAAGAAAAACAAACTGCTTGAAGTAAAGGAAAAATTTCTCCAGCTTAAAGCAGAATTAGAGAAACAGGTGGCTTTTCGTAGCGCAAAAATTCAGTCTACGGAAACCAAACTCAAACAACGGGAGACATCGTTGTTGCAACGACAGGAAGAACTGCAACGTAAAAGCGCCGAAGTGGACGCTATCAAAGAAAACCTGTCAACACAACTTGTATTGATAGACAAAAAACAGCAAGAACTTGAAAAGATTCGCCTTCGCGAAACCGAGCTGTTAGAAACGATTTCAGGATTATCGGCCAAAGAAGCCAAAGACCGCTTAGTCGAATCGCTAAAAGACGAGGCTAAGCTCAGCGCCGCATCGTATATCAATGATATAATGGAAGAAGCAAAGCTGAGCGCTAATATAGAGGCTAAGAAAGTAATCGTTCAAACAATCCAGCGCGTAGCAACCGAAACGGCTATCGAAAATTCTATCACCGTGTTCCCCATCGATTCGGACGAGATGAAAGGACGTATCATCGGACGCGAAGGGCGTAATATCCGTGCACTCGAAAGCGCCACAGGAATAGAAATCATTGTAGACGATACGCCCGAAGCTATTGTACTATCTGGATTCGACCCCGTTCGTCGCGAGGTAGCCCGACTTGCCCTTCACCAATTAGTGCAGGATGGACGCATACACCCTGCCCGTATCGAAGAAGTGGTGGCCAAAGTCAAAAAACAGGTAGAAGAAGAAATCGTTGAGACAGGCAAACGAACCACTATCGACCTCGGTATACATGGACTTCATCCGGAGCTGATACGCTTGGTAGGCAAAATGAAATACCGCTCGTCGTATGGTCAAAACCTGCTTCAACATGCACGTGAGACAGCTAACCTATGTGCAACAATGGCTTCCGAGCTGGGCCTCAACACGAAAAATGCACGCCGCGCCGGACTGTTACACGACATCGGCAAGGTACCCGACGACGAGCCTGAACTGCCACATGCTATCTTGGGCATGAAAATATGCGAAAAATACAAAGAAAGGCCGGAAATATGTAATGCCGTAGGCGCTCACCACGACGAGACAGAGATGCAAACAAGAATAGCGCCCATCGTGCAAGTGTGCGACGCTATCTCCGGAGCGCGCCCCGGCGCACGTCGCGAAATCGTCGAAGCCTACCTCAAACGGCTGAACGACCTCGAACAATTGGCCATGTCGTACCCCGGCGTCATCAATACGTATGCTATCCAGGCCGGACGCGAACTGCGTGTCATCGTCGGCGCTGATAAGATAAGCGACAAGGACGTAGAAAACCTGTCGAATGAAATAGCCAAAAAAATCCAAGACGAGATGACCTACCCCGGTCAAGTGAAGATAACTGTCATCCGCGAAACGCGCGCCATCAGCTACGCTAAGTAGGTTTCATTCCCCCTTTGAAGCTATGTCTGACTTCGCCTCTCACCTACTCCCCAAATCTAAATACATCATCTGGAAAAAGGATTTGGCTTCTTTTTCCATCGCTGAGCGCCCCTCTGTCGAAAGAAGGGCGCTATTTCGGTTGTTATCGTATAGATAGATTCCTGACAAATCCATCATGCAAAAGCCGTTTACATATGAATAAAAGGCGAACTTTCGGCCCTGTGGGTGAAGCATGTCTTTGCTGAAAATGAAATCGGAATAGCCTGCTTTCAGTTGTGATAATAAGGTGGCGGCCAAATCGTTTTGAGAACCGTAGTCGGAAACAACAACCGGCTGCCTGACCGCTCCGCCTATCCAAATCATTGGGATATGAAATCGCCTCTTTTCATAATTATTTAGACCTTGTGGATAACCCTGCATGGAATGGTCAGCAATTAATATGATCAGAGTGTTTTCCCATAACTCGGTAGCTTTCAGCGCCGTCACGAACCTGCCGATATGTTCGTCTGCGTAGTTGATAGCATTTAAAAACGGAACGGCAAATTTTGTTGTCGGCACATCAAACGGTTCATGACTGCTAAGCGTTAAAAGGATTTTGAGAAATGGCTCATCCGGCTTTTTCTCAGTTAGATCACTGTACACTCTTTCAATCAATTGCTGGTCGGCAACACCCCACTTAGTCAGCCGCTCCTTGACCGGAAAATCCTTATCCGACACGATATCTGTAATGCCGCATGACCCAACAAAATAGGAACGCATGTTAGCAAAATTCACGTCGCCACCATAATACAATGACTGGTTTTCGTATCCTAAAGCCCTCAGATTTTTGGGAAAGGAGGAAAGTTTGTCTGTTTTTTTGGGATATTTTAAAATAGCTGTTGTAGGATGCGCCGGGTATCCACTCAGTATGGACGTCAACCCTCTATCGGTACGAAACGAATTGGCATAAAAGTTTTCAAACAAAATGCCTTCCTTAACCAAACGAGACATATTGGGCGCTACGACCGAATCAAGCGCTACATCATACGAAAAACTCTCTAAAATAAAAAGGATGATATTGGGGTGGTCGGTATGTAACAAAGATGTCCTTTCCGAGCTTTCGGGCTGTTCGGTTAAGCGGTCGAAAACCTGCTTTGCTTCAGTTTTGTCGTAAAACTGGTATTGTTTTTCAAAATGTTCGTTTTTATTCAATAAATAAAAGAAATGAAAGGCCGGATTAATCGCCGCGTGGTTCAAAAACATCCGGTCGCTGAAATAAGCTCTGCCTATGTTCATGGTAGATACAGTGACACCTCCTCGGATTGGCAAAAATAAAGCACCAGTTAGCAGGATAAGCACAACACTCACCCCAACACGGAAACGTGGAATTGTAAGTCTGAGGAACGATTTTCGGATTGAAATCCAATAAACATAATAAAGCGATGATAAGAAAACAAGGGTAATCAATACGCCCATTATCCAGTCCCAATTGGATCCACTGGCTGCAGCGCCTTGCGGGTTCTTGAGATAGAACAGGATAACAGGGTCTAAATGAAACCCCCAATGCGTATACAAGATAATATCTGTTGAAGTAGCAATCGCTATAAAAAACAGAATGAAGTAAAAATAACCGGTCATTATCCGCTTTAGCAATTTCGTCGAAACCCAAACCGAAGCTAAAATGAAGAAGGCCGGCAGAACCGTCAAATAACCACTCATCGACATGTCATTAGGCAGCCCATAATACAGTATTTGCACGAAATCAATAACGCCAACTCCCCCGTTTACTTTCCCTTGTATCAGGACAAAAAGCAATTTCTGTACGACGAAAACAAGGATGAAAAAGATAAATACGATGAAAAATAACTGAACCCGTCGTTTCATAAAATCTCTTTAAAAACGGCACAAAAGTAATTGAAATTTTTGAAACAAGCGGAAATCAATTTATATTCGTTTATTTTTAAATGTCGAACCGGAAGCGGCTGCCCTGTCCTGGCTGGCTTTTAAACGTGGAGGGTGATGCCGTGTTTGTGTAACAGTTCTTTACAGACGATGAGTCTTAACCCCGTTCCCTGTTCGCCGGCAGTGCCACGAAGTGAATGATTACGGTCGATGCGGAAAAGGTCGCGAAGTTTGGGGCTATAACGAAATGAGTGAGTTCCTATGTTTGCAGCCTGAAACCGGCAAAATGCCTATATGGGTAAAAAAATATATCTAAAAAAGAGCATAAGTCGGTACTATTATTTATCTTTGAACTTTTTTACTAACTAAAATAATAATTA
>Ga0209628_10000548_pt1 | contig 23208 bp, 17 predicted proteins | sample TergutCu122P4_FD_187285 | JGI IMG/M metagenome (GOLD analysis project Ga0209628, IMG submission 187285) | Cubitermes ugandensis P4 segment gut microbial communities from Kakamega Forest, Kenya - Cu122 P4 (SPAdes) (version 2) | ecosystem: Host-associated > Arthropoda: Insects > Digestive system...
CGGGAAAAAATTCACGCATGCGCACTAAGGTTCAAGGTCGGCTCATGCAAGCACGCTAGATTATAATCCATCAGGTGTTCGCATAAAAAAATACGGTCGGATACTTTTCTAACAGACCTCGTACAAATGAAACACATGTTTATAATCTGCATTTGCCCATTCTTGTATTTCCAGTCACTCTGATCCTAGTCAAGTCCATCTATAAAACCAGACATCAGTCATACCTACTGCCTTCCTTCATGAATTAAAATGTGCTCAATCCATTTATGCATCTTATTTGGATTAATCAAAGTGATCTTGTGTGTATACAAATTAACAATCAGATATTAAGATATGGGAAACCATTCCATTCTCATTTTCATGTTAACTCGTACCCTCGGCCACTACCTTGTCATTTATCAGCTGGAATATGCAAATTTTCCACACACTTATACAATATCAACCAACAAAATGCACCTTTCTAAACTAATATTTTAATTTATGTTGTCTTCTACACATCTCAAACCCGAGGTCTCATCTTTGAGTAGATGGTTGTGTATACATATATGGTATAGTATGTTTTACATGCATTAGCTTATACTGATGCATGTAAAACATATTATACCATACTTGTATACACAACCATCTTCCTGAAGATGAACCCTTGGGTTCAAAACATGTAGAAGACTTCATAAATTAAAATATTAGTTTAGAAAAAGTGCATTTTGTTTGTTTATAGTGTATAATTATATTACAATACACGGTGCAAAAAACATAAAATTACCATGCACCTGTAACAGCCCATTTCTGCCTACATTTTCCTTACTCTAGTGATCTGCATAAAGCTCTCTTTCTGACATAAGGCTTCTTATGAATCACTGCATTCCAGAGTTAACTCAATAACAGTCAGTTTTAGTTGATGAGTTTCTTGTATGTGCACCATCATTATGTATACTGTTAGGCAACATGCAACAGAACTGAGAGTGTGTTGTGGTTTCTCTCATTGAAGTAAATGCCCAAACCATGACATTCTTGCAGAGATATAATTTGCCTTGGCTCTTGAACCAAAAGGAATTTCTGAATTCTGGGAACTTAAAAGGGTAGAAATTCAGAAAACTGAAAAGGGAAAAGCATACATTTGTGCAGTGGCATAGCTAGGTTGTTTGGTGCCTGGGGAAAATGTTAACAATGGCCACCCCTAAGAGAAATTAAAAACCTTAAAAAAAGGCACAATTACTTATGGAATTTCCTTTTATTTTATCTCAATAACTTAAATTTTTTAGTGTAAAATTCATATTTTTTCCTTTAAATATTCATTTTGCATCCCACTTGGCCACCCCCCTTGAACCCTGCCACTCAGAGTAGCTGCAACACTCACTCCCTTTCCCTCCAGCTATGCTCCCTGCATATGTGTGTGGCATTGGGAGAAGACTTCAGAAAGCTCAGCAAATTACGAGCTCTGAGGGAGAAGCAGGTTATCATAGATGTCTTTCAATCTGAATATAGGCCTTACTGCCTTCTAGAATACTTCCCATGATATTAAATTTCATTACACATGAACATTAGAAGAAACAACATATGATTTTAACTGAAACTAATAGTTTTGATGTGTGGTGTAACACATACATAAAGGAAAGCTGTTTGCCCCATACAAAGTTACAATAATCAACACTGTACCTCTAAACAAACCTGCAATCACAATTACAGCAATAACATGCCATGTCCTCAATCCATATCCCCTAGTCACAACATAGTCACAACCTCTGTGTTAATGTTAATTCTCAGCTAAGAGATTCCTCATTTGAGCATTGCATGAGTCCTGAGGTAACATGCCTCTGCCCCCTTGCGTGTAACAACTGACACCTGCAATACTGACCAATTCCCATCAACACTCTGACAGAACCATTAACATACAGTATAATCCTTAATCTGAATTCTGATACTCAAGAAATTCTGATACTTTCGCAATTTGAGGAAAATATTCCCAAGTCTGGAAGTCCTCCAAAAAGTCTCTAAGAGTGCACTGACACTGGCCATTGTGTTATTTCCTGACCCCTTGTCTCATATTCCATCAACTTCTTCAGCTATAAAGTCTTCTGATTCACAGTCCCCTGGTCCTTCAGCATCCTTGACAGAAATGGGAGACTCCAGAGAAAACAGAAAGGGACCCTGACTATGCAACTGGCAGAGATATTCAAATGAAATAGTCCTCTGGTTAATTGTAAAGACTGGGTACAGGAGTGGTAACAAAAAATTGCCAGTGAGAACTTAGTACAAGCCCTGTATGACAACACAGGACCTGTCCAGACCTGTGGGCACCAGATTAAAATAATTCTACTGTACCTCACTTTTTGTCCCTTTTCACCAATATTTTTACCACACAGTCTACTCTGAACTTAATACTGTTACTTCAGTGATCAGTAATTCCAAAGTATTTATCTAGCACACTAGAAACACCTCCTGGCAAGGCCAAATAAATGTCCAAATTCTTTGCTACTGTATAGCAGTCACAAAGTAACACTTTCAAATACTGATGGCTAATTAACCTTTAGTCCATGTAAGCTTGTCTAATATCCGCAAGTTTCTTCCACATTTGGAAGTCCTCCAGCAAGAACCCAACATCAGTCACTGCCCAGTGACAAGTAATTCATCCAGTGCAAATAAATGCCTTATAAACAAAATAATATCAGTCTGTAAAAAAAATGCCATTGAGAGATGAGTTTATTGGATTTGATGTCAGGGGGGAAGAAAATTATTACAATTTACAGGAATTTACACCACTTCCAGCTGCAAGTTATCAATACCCTGTAAGTTAAGGAATACCAGATATGTTCTTCCAGCACTTAAGCATCATAACCCACAATCTATGCCTTCACCAAAATCATAAAACTCATGGATATGAGAGATATGTCAGAAATAAAACTCACTTGAACTGAAGTGTGAGATGAGTTCTTTCTCAGTCCAGTTGCATGAGGTTATGAGCAATAAGCCTTGTGGTTTTAGCAGTTTCCATACACTTGAAATGTATTTTTCTCTCCTTCCTTTGGGATCTACTGGATGAAGGCTTACAGCATCATAAGTTCCTTTATCAAGAGCAACAGCATACTCCCTGGACATTACAGGGCAATCCGTGCTCAGAATGTCACACATCTCATATCTGATAGTCATGTTTTGTGTTTTCATTACTGACTCAGCTAAATCAATAGCATTTTGAGAATAGTCTACTCCAGTAAGGTCAATGAAACCTTCACGAGCCTAGAAGAGAACCCCATTTCAACCGTGAGAAGTTGTGATTACAAATTTAAACAAATATATAATCAGTACAGTTAGTTTTTTTAAATTACCAATTCAACCAAGAGCATTCCATTTCCACAACCCAAATCAATAACACTGTCATCTTGCTTTACCAAATCACTGGAACATAGCCACCTAAAAAGAAAATAAAAACACAGGTGACAATTATCATTTTATGGGACTATAAGAAAATCATATTCATCATATTTGTACATATTATCAAGGCCTGAACATTCTGTAAATACTGTTACAAAGGACAAGAGCTTAGACCTGTACCAACATTACAGATTTTCTCATGAGTGTGAAAAGTACAGGCCAACTCTCTCACTGATGCCTTATTTTATCCACTAATCAGTGCAACCTCATTCCCTTCAATTCTCCTATTACCTATATCAGTTATGTCCTGTTATGTTTAGCCATTAGCAGTATAAACTGAAGGCAGTTCAAGACTACTTTGGAGTTTATCTGGTAATTACAAAGTGTTCACATCACTTTACTTTATATGTATCTGTGTTCATAGTCTTTATGTACATGATCTATTGCATAAACCTTAATGACATATACTTGTGCCTGAAATTGTGCAGTTTGTTGCACAAATTTGTAGCTAAGCCTCTCTCTCGTGCCCTGTCCAGACACTTCAGGACTAGCATCTTAATTTGTTTTGAATCCATCTGTGTACTATATTAGGGCATCATTTCTGTGTTGGGCTACAACCCACATTCTTTAATGAATCCATTTTTTGCTATCATTATATCAGCCTCTAGAAGCCACCTAAAAATTCCATGCACAAGAAAGGTGACATGTAGCAATTTCCAAACTCAGGACCCACAAACATTAGGTACCACTAGAAAGTTTCACAGCCCAGGTGACCTGGTGCCTGGGATTTTTGCACCCCTGCACTATGTATATGATGAGTCCATTCTTTATGTCCCAAGACATGCCAGCACACCCACTTTACACACATAGTGTCTCAGGGGGGATGTGTCATAGTTTGGGATAACATTCATTAGGTTAAATTACATTGACATAAAACCACCTGTATCTGAAGGTGAACAGTTATGCAGATAATGGCGAGAGAAGTTTTAAAGAATGAGAGCTGTTATACATTTATTGATTACCAAACACATTTCAAAACTTATACTTAATAAGGTCAATATCTAATTAATGTTAGAGTGACATAAAGACACTGATTAAAAGAAACTCACTCTAATTTCCTAAAAATTGTCCTAAAGTGTTCCAAGTACTTTATACAGCACACATTCTACTGCATGGCTTCACTTTGGTATTGGCTCAAGGACAGACCTGCACAATGTAAACACAGGATAAACAGGTAAAATACGTGGAACCCTCAGAATACCACATTTTTCTTGCGTCACTTCATTACCATTCAGCTATGGGTATAAGTATTTTTGATTATATCAATCTATATTGACCTAAGGAATGTTCTTCTGAGGCATGGCAGTTTCCCCCTGAAATATCCTGTATATCTGGACCTCCACTGTTCACTGCAGTTGAGCACGTAAATTCCTGCCCATACTCCGCCTCCATATTGCCGGTACTGTGATTCTAACAGCCTTTAACCACTCTACAACCATATCTAGTTACACATTTGTTTCAACACCTGTTATCTGTGTCACCATCAGTGTAGTTATAGGCATCAAAACAAATATGTAACTAAAGGTAAACCTATCCCTGTACAGGCCCCTAGGGTTCCAGGAGGTTGAGGCTCCCAGATTTCTAGACAGTCGGCACATGATGGTGGTAAGGTTGTCAGCCCTATGCACCAACTGCCTGTACCCCCCAGGAGGCATTCTTGGTACTCATTTCTGTTATAGGCTGATTTGACTCCAAGGCCACAGCGCAATTGGAAGGGACAAATCAATGAAAAATTCCAATGAGACCATTGGGAATCAAACCCACAACCTGCCAGTCATAGCACAGTACCTAAACCAACTGTGCCACATCATTCCCCACATATATAACTAGGCAAGTTTATAGAGTGGTTACAGGCCACAGCAATCCTAGTAATTCCTACATTTTTCAAAGCCACATGGTATGAAAAATGAAGTTCACAGCTTCTATCTTCAAACATAGAAAGAGGAGTCCTAGGAGGACCTCAAGAACAACTGTAAAGGCAGTTCTTATCACTGCAAGTAACTTCCACAGCCTGCAGATTTTGGCCCTCCTAATGCTGTATTTAAACCTAGGTCACCACATGTTGGCAGCACATGCAAGAATAGATCGTATTCCATGGTGTACAACCAATATATTACTTTCAGTTCCAGACCTTAAGTTTTCCAAATGTGCTTGTCAACATCCAAAATGCCCAGTATGCCTTATTTGTCACTTTATCCAGTTGTGCCTTGCATGTTAACCCCAAGTCAAAAGTTAGTGAAAGTTCTGTGGAAAGATGTATGTTCTTACTAAAGAGAGTTGGTTCTTTAAGACCCTTATATCCGTCCTACTGAGGTGTAGAATTGTTGCCAACATTTTGTACTTACTGACAGTCAAGTGTGTCTCATCGTACCTCTGCCTGACTTCTCAGGGCTGTGTGACATCTCAGATATAGTCTGAGGAACTTACCCATTTATTAGAACTATTATATTACCTGCATGTACATTACATCCATTTCAGCTAATATTTATTATTACACCATTTCAGTGTTGATTACATACCCATGGCTAGCATATGAGGCTGTGTTAGACTCATTTTTGGTAGTATGAACTGACCTGAATGCTTGCATGTGCATAGCAACAAGACTTGCAAATAGTACAGTTTCAACAACTCCACACAACAGCTGCAAATTGTCCTTCCCCCCATTTTCTCTGTGAATATGGCACAAATCTACAAGTAGGTCCTGCATAAGTTGAACACCTGTATCATAGAAAATAGTCACTTGCACCAAGTCACTGAACACCTGGCTCTATTGCAGGAGTGTCAAACACTACCCTGTGGAAATCCCCCAGTTGTGGACTCCTTCAGGATTTCTTGTCAGAGTGTGTTTCTCTTCTCCTGTACTGGTCCCTTACAGGGGTCCAACAGGGCTTCATTTATGTCTTCCCTGACTTACATGTACGTTTCTGCACCAAATCCATTTGTGTATGTGGTCAGTTTCATGCCAAGTTATTCGTAAAAATTAAGTGGTGGCCAAATTCTGCAACAACGACCTAAATACTTATATAAAATATGTAACATCACCTTACAATCATGAGAGCACTATCTTCTCCAAACCACACTTCTCCAACATCTCCATATTCATTGAAGTTTTTCTTCTCAACCAAATATGCCTCATTCCAGCTAAAAAAGAAAAGCAGCAGCAGGTTAGTCATCCAAATACCATGACCTTCAGTCAGAATTTAACTGTCCAGTAATACAAACAGTTGACTCAACAGCATAAGTAACAATATTCCTGCAGTCCCTTCAATCCAATTCAGATCTGCAAAACCACCTGACTTAACACTAATTTTAACACTGCTTGCCCAGCTCCTTCAGTTTGCTATGTGGATGCTCCCAAAAGAGTTTCCTTACATATAGGCCTATTATGCATACAATGCTTATATTTTGAATTAATGCTACATTTCAGCCCATTTTATTCTCAGTGTAACTGCCATACTGATACAAGAATAAACCAAAACACAACGACAGGATTACCATATTCTGAAATGTGACGCCGTGTCTTTTAGAAATACACCGACGTTTCGGACGTGCAGCCTTCGTCTTTAGGATTGAAGATTATTTTCAGTAGACGGTAATTTCCATGGTCGCCGTGAGACACTACGAAGTTCCTTTTGTCGTTTCCCTCTTGCCCCACTTGGTTACAATCTTGATTATAAACATTTTCAAATGCTTGCAATTTTATTCTTTGTCAGTAAAACAGACTGTAACTCGACCGTATAACGGAACAGAAGAAGATTTTGATAACTCGTATGCATGATTGCGCTCGTAGGCACTGTCTGAATTAAATAACAACTATCATCTAGCATACTGGACATAACCTCATTTTTGTACGATTACGATTCATATTTCCATGTAAGCCTACGTAAGCAACGGAATATTAACGTATTACGTTCGGGTTTTCCCATTATCATTGTCACTGTTCGCGTGTTGTTGCTGTTACTGGATGAACCTAAAAAGAAAACTTACTATTCTCTTGTTCCCAGTTCAGATGGTGCTAATTCTTCCGTCCCTTCTTCTTCGGACATTTTACATGTTCACTGTGTAACTGTGCCAGGTAGATTCATTGCAAAGAGCTGCTATCCACATTCTGGTTCATAAAGTTGACAATAATCAAGCCATTTGACGAAAAAGAGCGCTGACGAAGTTCCGTTCGTTCCTAGCATTTGATTCCAATGGCGATGAAGTGATGATTTTTATAAACTAACGAATAAATTACTGGCATAGGTCTAAGCAGAGACGTAGGACGTTAAAATAGATGATCTGTGGTTAAAATGAACTACCTCCGATTTAACTTAACGTGTTTGGGTAAGTCTCTAGTATTAATCAAACCTCAATAAACTTGCGACAGAAATAAAATGAATAGATGCAGGTTCGGACATATCAATCATAATTTACAATTTGTACATTACAACATAACTTATAATATATGGACTTCCGCCCACAGCAGTATAAAAAAGCAATATCAAATTTATAATGTAATTTGAAGTGGCAGTCTGTTATTATATCTAGACATACGCATAGGACTATATCTAAAAGTTAAAAATTAATAGTAAAATACTACTAGTAGGTGTAGGTGTGAGAACTCACAGAGGCAGTGAATTTCAGGCATCCACCATGGGGATACCGAGCTTGTTATCAACTTCATACAACCACAATTCGTAAATACATAAATATAGAACAGACCCCTCAGTTTACTCAATAAATTATAATTAAGTACAATACCATTCCTTCATGACATAAAAAATTCGTCCAGTGAATAAAATGCATGTTCTGTGAGAAATGATTTCAGTTTTCTTTTATAAGGTTTGTATTCTTCTACCTTCTTTATATTATTGGGCACCTTATTATACAATCGAATTCCCATGTTAATTACACTCTTTTTATAAAGATGTCTATTGCATGGTTTAATATATAAATTCATATTTCTTCTTGTTTTGTGATCATGTATTTGCTCATTTTTTTGTACTGCCGATTTATACTTTTTTAAGAAACAACACTTCCAATATATATAACGATGTGACTGTTAGTATCTTACAATCTTTAAACAGCTGTCTATAAGATGTACTTTTCCCCACACCACACATTGTTCGGATCACTCTCTTCTGTAGCTTGAATACCGATATACTCTCATTTTCTACTCCCCAGAAAATTATGCCATATCTTACTAGCGATTCAAATTTTGAGTGGTACAAACTTCTTATCATACCTGATCCCATCATTCCTTGAACCAATTTAATAATGTAGCATACTTTACAAAGTTGTTGTCTTAATGTACTTAAATGAGTTGTCCTTTTTAAATTTTCTGCAATGTAGATACCAAGAAATTTTGTATTTGATTGATAAGCTATGTCTTTATTTTTATAAGTAATTTTTGGTCTCATTGGAAAGTTATTCTGCGTTGTACGATATAACATTGCTATTGTTTTTTCAATGTTTATTATGAGATTATTGTTCTGAAACCAGTATTTGAACTTCTTCATCACCTCATTTACCTTATGCTGTAAAACTTTTTCATCTCTTTTGATTATTAGCAAATTAATATCATCTGCAAACAACACCAGCTGTCCAGCCTCAACATAATATGAACAGCAACAGTATGAAAAGATAGAATAGGGCAACCCTACAACTTGTATTACATGTAATTTGACAGTGGTTGTTAAGAATTATGCATATTACAAGAAAATAAATCCCAGTTGTGGTTTGATTTCTCAGCCTTAACTTTGGCTATGTCAAGGTATTAGGTACTAAACGGTGCTAATTTGTGGGTACTGAAAAAAATCTGATGTTTGGATAACCTAACTATGAAACAGTGGCCAGTTCAGTCAGTGGTTAATAGTGCTATACACACTGACAGTATGCAGCGTCCTGTAATGCTGTGTTTGCTTTATAAACAAAGTTGCAAGGAGTCAATAAAGTTGTATTTTCCTCACCAATAACAGTGATATATGAGCCAGATGCTTCTTGGTCAGCGATAAGTGAAGAATTTTTAAGCTGGGCAGTGCCATTTTCATGTAACATAAGGATAGTGTGAGGATTAAGGTTGAATATATTGAGTTACAGCTATGAAACAATCAATATATGACAAAGTTTGAAGCTTTCACAATGAATAAAAGCAGTAAAACCTTCACATGATCTGCCATGTCAAAACATGGTAGATAAAGAAGGGTCATGTGTGTCTTAGTTGGAGCTGTCTTCCTTGTTGGCATTATATCATTGTAGTTATATTTCTATCACATCTTCAGCAAATTTGTCCATGTAATTCAGTGGTCTGGTAAATATGTCATCATCTTGGAGCTTGAGTTAATGGCTGAATTCTGTGCTGTGTTCCACTACTGCAGATTTGTTTGGTTGTGACAAGAGTTGATGCCAGGCACATTTCTTCTATCTTGTCTCAATCCATCAGTCTGTCCATCATACAAACACATTTCTGCAATCACATGATATGCTTTAGTGTCCTGTGAGCATTAGTTCTAATTCATCCTTCCCATGTGTGAACTCTTCATAGTCAGACTGTAGACTGACATTTAGTGTGCTGGAGTGATAATTTAGCTATTCAGATCATGCTCTGTTGTTGTGTTTACATGGTATATCTGTAACACTCTGACACTGATGATGGAGGCAGAGTAGGCTTTTGAAACATGGGTTGCTAACCCAATTTTGATGTGGCTTGTCACCTGAGAGGATTTTAGCGCAAAATACTGCAGGCTGTAACATCTCAGAAAGTTCTGTCTATTGCTAAGGTTGAAGAAAAATGAAAGGAGCTTTTGTTTCTTGTGACCAGCAATATGATACATTGAAAATACCATCTATGAGGCCCCCATAAACAAATATTAAATCTACTAGCCATCTTAAACATAACAACACCCACTCGCACAGTGTTACTATATGTTCATACCTCACACAAATACTCTTGTACTCATCAGTAGATCCTGCTGCTATTTAATGATTGTGTATTCTATACTATACAAAATATAAAATTATAACTGATCTAGGTATACATACATACATACTTACAAACACACACACACACATGTGTGTGTGTGTGTGTATATATATATATATTCTGTGGCTCCATAAGTGTGTCATAAAGACAATATGATGTGGAAAAAGTCATAAATACAAAAAAATACAAATTACACTGTAAAATACTACAAATATTTTACAAAAAGAGTATAATAAATTATCTTTACACTTAAAAATTCATGTACAGAGTAAAAGGATGGTGTAGGTAGGTATTTTCTTAAGGCTGCTTTAAATTTTGTCATGTCATTCTTGAGGATTGTCACACTAGGTAGTAAACTGTTGAAAATTTTTATGCCAGCATAGAATGTACTTTTTTTAAAACAAGATAGGTTGGCATTTGGTCTATGAAGCTTATTCCTCGTATTATAATTGTGTATGGATGAATCTGTTTGAAAATTTTCCTTATTATTGATGATGAAGGTCATTAATGAATGTGTTACTGACATGGAACAGGTAGAATCTGATTGTTTTAGTAGACTTCTGCAGGAGGTTCTGGGTTGTGTAGTGGCCATAATTCTGATGATTTTCTTTTGTAAAGTGAAAGTCTTCCCAGTTTTGGACGAGTTACCCCGAACACTTATTCCATAGTATATGATAGAATGAAAATGCATAGTAAATTGATATAAGAATGTTAATAATGTTACTGATATGGACCATCAACCTAACAGCGTAATATGCTGCACTTAGGTATCATTTGTTCTGTATGGTTCTTCCAATTTATGTGGTTATTGATTTGAAAACCAAGAAATTTTGTATACCGTTTCTTCTGTATACTTTGTGAACATACATAATTGCTATAAACTAGTCACAGAGGTACCCACATTTTGATTAGATAACCTCTTCAAGTACATTGTATAATAGGGTAGATATACTATAACATTAACCCTCAATACAACAACAAAAGGTCATCATAATAATGTTTTGTAAGTTGGGTCATACTTCCAAGACAACACTATAATTAGACATCTAAAAGGTCAGTTCAATATCACATTTATTTTTTAACATTACTAATTATGTACATTTTAATTGAATTATTCATTTACAGAACCAACAATTCAAAACTATTATACAAAACAATACATTTCTCTGTTTACTCGAACATGTTTTGGCAGAACAACACCATCTTTTTTTTTCTGTACACCAGTATTTGGAACTCACTAAACTATAGTACATTACAGAAATAATATGTATTATATTGTAGTAATTTTTGCAGCTAAATTTGGAAGTATGAAATCTCCTCAAATGTGGCTAAAAATCTATGTGTTTGGTGTAAGTATAATACATAATGTAGTACATATTTTATCATAGTTGTTCCTGCAGCTATTTTAAAAAACAATATCTCATAAACTGTGGTTGAAATTCTAATGCTCGGTATATCATTGTAGTTTCCTTGTTGTATACAAACTAGGTGTTGATCCATAATGGATCAAGAACAAGACTAGATATTTGTTTACGACGATGAAACTATAGTGATAAAAATCAAGCTTTAGAATTTTAACTACATTTTGAGATTTTACTTATTACATTAGCTGCAGAAACCACTCTTAAGGAGTGTCATCCCCGTTGTGTATATCAAAACTACAGTAGATCAAAGATCAGGGAAGTGGCATTCAAAAAACACAACTGAAGAACTTCAACATTCAGTAAGTAACTGAACACACTTTATTACCCTACAAACACCTTGCACGGACACATGTATATTATACCCCTCCTGACATCAGTCGGACCACCACGCCTCTTTACCATGAGTTTTCTTATTAAGCTACCCACTCTTAACAACGAGGCCAGACGCTCACCTGACCTTCCAGCTCGGGAAATGACCCCCTCCACAGCGGCACACGACTACTTCAGCCTACCATTGTGACACCCGGCCACCAATGCTTCAAGACCCAACCCCGCGAGCCCAACTGATGTACACACCAAGCGAACACATGCTTGTTCCAACACCGATTTGACCACATACCCCATATATTTGTAAACAAGATCTCGTCCCCCCATACCTATACTTATAATAGATATTTTTCCTCTGACATTGTATCCCAACCTGAAGATGGCCTATCAAGACCGAAACATGTAGTTGGTAGATTATTGTACCTACAAATATAGTTGTGTTTTTTGACTGCCACTTCCCTGATCTTTGATCTACTGTAGTGCAGAAACCATATCTATAATATATGTGCTGCATAATGTATTCTATTATACTTACATCGCACATATATAGAATTTTAACCATATATTATGACATTTTATACTTCCAAATTTAGCTGCATAAATAACTATGATATAATAGGTATTGCTGTGGTAATGTATTATATGTTAATGAGTTTTAAATATGGTGTATGGACTCCCTGAAGATGGTGGAGTTCTGCTGAAGCATGTGGGGTTAAACAAAGAAATGTATTCTTTTGTATATTATTTGTGCATATGTTGGTTTTGTATATGAATAATTCCAATCACATTTATTTTTTCTTTATGGAATCTTACTGTTTATTCTTCAAACAAAGCAAACCCCAAACCCCACAAACTCTGTCAGCACACTGCTGCATTACTTTATGTTAGAGTGTTATACACATGGTAAAGGCAAAGGTAAAGTTGCCCCTGTCCTTGACATGAAGGCATATAGGTGAAGTAGATGTGGTGTTGTGCACATTTTTACCTCGGCAGTAAAAGGAACTGAGTAGTTAACCTCACATATGGGCCAGTTTACACCCAGGAAAATACCTTGGTACCCATTAAATATACATCAAAATTCCTTTAACATGTTGTCTTATAGTTCGGAAATCCTGATAATCTGGCATTTGAGGAGTGCAGTACCAAGACCAGAAGTTACTGCTCTTTACCAGACAAGAGCTTCATCATGGAATAGGCAGTTCTCAGGGACATGTCCAAAAATGCCTCCAGGAGTGTCTGTACCTCAACTGATGGTATTTCCTCATCCCTTCTCTCCTACTCTTTTAACTTCTTCAGCTGTGAGGACTCCTGAAAATACAGATGAGGGTTCTGTTGATGCTGAACCAGCAGATGACGTAGCTGTTCAAATGGAATACATCTCTGATTAGTTGTAGAGTGCGTTTGAAACCTGATGGCACACAGTGACGCACGGGAGGGGAAGTGAAAGGGAAACTGGCTAATGGAGTGGGAAGCCAGTACTACTCTCACACTACCTCAGAAGGTGGTGTATCCAGCATTACTAACGCTGATGTGCACACCTCGGCTGCCAGCAGTCGACTGAACTGACACCCCCGCTGATTTAAATGGACTTGTCCGTTTCGGCGAAAGACAAAATCTCGTTACTGCGTGTGTGCCATCACATTTCAAACGCAGTCTACAGCCCAAGTATAGGAGCATTAACAAGCAACCTGTAAGAACTTAGGTCAGTATAGGTACCATCTGATAGTCCAGAATATTGTATAATTCAGCACCTTTCCACTTCCTTGTGAGTCCAATTAATGGAAGCTTTCTGTATGTAGTTATTCTTCAAGGGATTTAATGCAGTAAATATTACTTATTATGTAATTTGTAAGTTATGTAAAGTGGAAATCACATTGACCCATTTATTTATAATGAACCCTTGTGCTTACTAAGTGTAGCCTGCTTTAGCATAGTCTAAAATCAATTTCTTCGTTTTTCAGTAGTTAAAAATGGTCTGAATTGTGAAATAATTGTCAGCTTGTACCTGTCATGAGTGTATGTTCAGAATTTAGAGTGATTATGTACATAGAATAAAATTTAGTGTCTCTTTTTTTTTTCTGGTTCATTTTAGTGATATGTAAATATTGTAGTTTTTAACCTCAGAACAAAGGTCATAGATTCCTCATATGTTTATTGACTGAAAATTGGCTACCAGATAAATAATAGCGTCAGTGTTGAATAAGTTCCAGTATTACTCTCTTCTTCTAGGAAAACACCTTATGAAAGTGTCAGATATAATACATCCAAGATTTCTGTCAATGGTTGCACCAAGGGTGGCATCTCAAGATGTAAAGGATCCAAAGACTGGTATAATTATGTTGAATATGGGTGGACCAGCAACTACAGATGAGGTTCATAATTACTTACTGCGCATTATGACAGACACAGATATGATACAGTTACCAGCGCAAAGGTCAGTATCCATCAAGGACAAAGAATAGAGTGCCACACTGCCCTTCACGTACAGCGCAGTTTCTGGGTTTCTATTATAACCAGCCGTGCAACCAACATTAAGGTGGTGACCTTTTATGAGTTACTTTCACGAAGTACATAAAGTACACATGTAATAAAGTGTCCATATTTATCATCTTCAACAGCTCATAATGGATTTTGGTGAAATTTTTAATATGTGATTTACATGAAGTTGGGCTAATTTGTGTTAGGTCCTTACTTTTTTATGATAACCTGTACTTTATATGATGCTCAAATCAAACTACTGTTTGTTTTAAAAAACAGCTCATGGTACTAAACATGAGTACATCACATGCAATTGAAATATTGTTCAATGTATCTGATGTGTAACATGCCTTCACATTTTTGTGGGGGGGGAGAGGCAAATTCCCTTTGCCAAGCATCATGCCTTGAGGGTACATGCTTTTTGCTTCATCATGAGGTAGAAGTTAAGTGTTTGGCTTTGTTTCCTGCCACTGTACTCCTGGAAGGAAGCCTGGGGCATCCATCAATTCCATTGCTCCTTGCACAGTCACCCCTAGCTTAGAACAGGCATGAATTGCAAGTATGCAAAGAAACAGTACTTTTCTGCAATTTACTTTAATTTTCTTAAATTAAAATATGAATCAGAATTGTACCAAATTGTCACCAGTTCAGTTAGGCTTGATATGTTGTGGCATTATAATTCACTAGCTTGCCAGTAGATGTTAAGTGTATATTGCCCCCTAATGTACAAGGTACAAGCTAGGTAGTTTAAGTGCACCTTGACCTTTATGTTTTCCATCCCGAAGTGTTAGTAAAGCAATACAGGGACTAAATGTAACAGTCTAACACAACAATTTATTGGTATATCTGCAACCATAGATACATGGGCTACATGTTTTGACTCTATCGAGTCATCTTCAGGCCCTCAAAGACTACAGATCCAATTTTACAAGGTAGTCAAGTGCACTGTGGGATCCCCAATGCTTATATAGTAGTTATCGAAACAATATGGAATCCTATATAGTACCTAATAATACTGGCTAATATCACTACCATACACAGTTGTAGACGACTTTATAAACATAGAGTATAAATTATTAGATATATATATATAGTGTATGTATGTCAGGCTGTAAGTTGTCGTAGTCTATTAGGGAGGCAAGAATAGCATTCAGACCGGCCCAATTTACTCCAACAGCCATATAAAACTGTTTCTACGTCCTGCAGAAGAGTATTTTCACAGCACCCACACATGGCACCACGTGGACGCATCACACTTTCACCCCCCATTCCTTCGTCCCCATTCCAGTCAGGTCATTCTGAATGCTATTCTTGCCTCCCTAATAGACTACGACAGCCTACAGCCTGACACACATACGCTATATATATTTCTAATAATTTATACTCTATGTTTATAAAGTCGTCTGCAACTGTGTATGGTGGTGATATTAGCCAGTATTATTAGGTACTATATAGGATTCCATATTGTTATAACTACTATGTAAGCACTGGGGATCCCACAGTGCACTTGACTACCTTGTAAATTTGGATCTGTAGTCTTTGAGGGCCTGAAGATGACTCGATAGAGTCAAAACATGTAGCCCATGTATCTATGGTTGTAGATATACCAATAAATTGTTGTGTTAGACTGTTACATTTAGTCCCTATATTAAGTGCACCGTGCTGATTGTGTTATTAGTCCTTGCATTGCATACTTGGCAGAAAATATGCCATATGTTAATGGAAATTAATTATATATTCTCACTAATGTTCAATTTAGAAGGTGGAGTGTGTAATAATGAAGTGTTCAGAGACCCAATTAAAAGAAAAAAAAAAGGAGGGCTCAGCCGGGATTTGAACCCGGGACCTCCTGCACCCAAAGCAGGAATCATACCCCTAGACCACTGAGCCTAGCATACTTATACACCTTGATTGTGTGGTATACAAGTACTCTCTCTAGATGCCGCTGGTGTGTGCAACGACGTAATTAGCTGTGTCAAACAATGACTTGGTTTGAGGTTATAGTTGGTTGCAAATATTGCTAAACTGAATTATGATAAATATTTTGCAGTTTTGTAACATTCTGCCCTTTGTAACAGCCTTCCTGTAGGCCCATAATAATAAAGGAGGCAGACAGAATTCATGAAGCCGACTTTCTTGTGGCATAGATTTGTAGTCCTGCATATCTATTGTTATTATTACTACTATTGTCATCGTCGTCACCATTTTGTTTTGTTTTCCTGAAAATCTAATTACCGAAGCACAGGTTTTGTATACGGTAAACATATCGGATATAACCTAAAAGATTACAGAACCGCCTTGCTTGTAACTAATTACGTACAGTCAGTATTTCATGTGTAATATTTAGTAAGTGATCTGCTCCCCAAAACCGCCCAGACCGTCTTTGGGGCCTACCCAGCCTCATATACGATGCCACTGCTGGGAATTAAACCACAATTCAACAGTCATCCTGCCTGTAGCCTAGTCTCTATACTGACTACACTCTCCTTACTCCTTGCCGTTACAGTTCATTGAAAATTAAAGTGTACTTGTGGCCTCTGATGGTATCATGTCCATAACAATAGGTTCAAAAGTTTCAGTTGATGTGGATGCGCAGGCATGTATACACACACAACATGGTAAGAAGTTTGTGTGTGTGTGCGTGCATCTGAAGGGAAAGAGACTAACAGTGGATTTTGGATGGGCGCACTAACCCATAACTTCTCTTGATCTTTTATTGTAGACATAAAGAAAATGATATTAAATAAGTCTACTCTAATTTCTTAATATCATTCTCTTTCACTTCCATGGTGATATATTTTTAAGAAACCTCCCTGCCCAGTAGTTGGGAGTCATTGTCAAATTCTCACCTAATATGGAATATTAAATGCTTCTTACTCAATAGATTAGTGTTATGTATTTTCCTAACAGTATATTACCAAGCAGTTTGGTGAAATATTAAACACCCCAGGCTTTTAGCTATTTGGGAAAGTGCTTGATTCGAATCATGGTTAGGTAACTGGCTGTGTACTAATTGAGGGTTTTTGTGGTGTTTCCTCATGCCCTCCAGGTAAATGCTGGAATAGTACCCGAGTTGGGTCATGACCACATCCTTCCAAATCCTTCCTAATTCATTTATCAAACATCCTACCATGCAGTGCCATATAATCTGTAATACTGGAAGCATTAAGTAAACCTCAAACAAAATTAATGTTAGATTTGTCTTTTTATAGAATTGGTCTTTGTGCGTAATTTGCATATTGTTCTATTACTTTTTGGGGGCATGGGGTGGTGCAGTTGGTTGAGGCACTGCACTACGAGCCGGAAGTTTGCGGGTTCAATTCCGGATGATGTCATTGGAAGTATTCATTGACATATTCCTTCTGTCTGCACTATGGCTCTGGAGTCGACTCAGCCCCTAACAGAAATGAGTATCAGGGATATTTTCTGGCCTACTGGTGGTCGGTGAATAGGGTTGACAACCTTACCACCTTCATGTGCCGACTGTCTAGAAATCTGGGAGCTTCAACCTCCTTGAGCCCTATGGGTCTGTAATAGGCCTGTACAGGGATTGCCTCTATTGCTTCCCAGGCTTATGTAATAAAAATGCAGCCTTTCTGTTTCCTATTGTGGACCTTGTTCACTAGAACATGCAATTCCATTATGAAGTTTCTGCATACTCCTGCTAATATGTAAAGTAGTAATGACTGCTAAAGTGATGTGCAATACTTGTAATAGAATATTACGGCAGCAGTTTGAATCCTGACTTCAGGTAGTGTCCATAAAATAGGCTTGTTTGAATGAAACCATTCAGGGAATGTTCTGGGTGAATGAGTAGAAATCATTAAAAATAGTTACAGTGGGCTCTACTGCAGACAACCCATTGACACATCAGCAAACTTGTCTGCTCTGGAAAGAAATCCATGGGCTGCTACTGGAACTATTGCATTACTGTAGCCTTAATTGTTATCTGACCTGAATCTGCATTTCTTCACTGTTTCCTTGAGGGGCTCAAATACGTGAAAGTCACATAGTGAAAGGTCCAGACTGTGTGGGGAATGGACTGCCACCTTTCAGTGCATGTGGCACAGTATGGAAACAGACATTGACGTTTAACATAATGATACCTTTTGTGAACATGCTGGGAGACTTGACCTTATGACAGCACAGTAAAAGCTGCAATAATGGGCACTGGATGGTTTGGAAAGCTCTTTTAACCAAAACTTGGCTAAGAGGCAGCACCAAGCACCAATTCCAAGCAGTTGACTATTAGTTATTGATATCTTGTTTTTTTGTATTGTGTATACCCTGTGTTATGTAAGTAATGATGAAAATAAAATAGAAAGATGTGGCAGGGACAACAGGCCAGGATGTCAAGTGATAAATTAAACTGTTAGGTCCATTGGCATAATTTGTATAATCTGAAAATACCTTATTTCTCATTCTTTTGTTCGCTTGCTGAATTTTTCATGCATAAAAAGGATATTTTTCATGACTGTAACTTACAACATGTTATTTTTATTTTATGGCTTATGATTTATATTCATGATGTTAGAATTTTTAATATGATTTTGGTTTGACTTTTTTAAATATGTGTATTACTTTTTTTGTTATATAAATCTGATTTACTGTGTGCTGTTATTTGTCTTGCTTTGTTTGTGACTTGTTTCATATCCAGCTTTCTTATGACAGATTTTTGGAGCTCTGAAATGTACATACATATATATGTGTGTGTCTGTTTACATTGAAGAGGGAGGAGGGGGAAAATTGACTGTGGGTATTAAGAACACAGATGCCCCTAATCTGCAGCCTATAAAATGCAGTTATTTTTTGCACCACCCAAATAATCTTTTGAAAATACTTCTTTTTTCTTATTTGCCCCGATGAACGTCAGGAATGGTAACATATGCAAGGTTTACCCTTTTATCACTGTAAGAGAAATTAATGTGTCCGTACAATACAAGCAAGGCCAGTTTAGGACATATCTGGGCCCAATGCAAAATAAATTTTGGTGCCCTACCTGTACAAAGTCCTGAACTGACTGTGCAGGTAGAACACAAGGTGTGAGTGAAGGTTATGAAAATGTGAAATGCAATCGGCCTTTATGGGGCTGCCGACACGGCAGGGTCCCATGCATCTACATCTACATAATGACTGATTCTGTATCTGTAAAGATTTAATGGAAGGCAAAATAAATTACAATTACAATATTGCGGTTGCACTGCCTCCAAGAAATACTGATTTTTAGAAGAGTGCTTATGCAATAATGTTTTAATTGAATGTTGAAATACAAAGGCATTAATGTGGTTATTTATCCAAAACTTCCATTGTGAATATATGGAAATTAATAAATAAAAATATTGTGTTGATTCTAGTACTTTGGGTCCTTTAATAGCCAAAAGCAGAACACTGGAGGTTCAAAAGAAGTATGATGAAATTGGTGGAGGCTCACCAATACTGAAGTGGACACAACGACAGGTATATTGAACTTTAGTCTGTAAGGGGTTACTGTATTACCCTCAGTTTTTAAGCACACATGTACAGACATTTATTGGTTTTCATTTAGTAAGTGATGGTAGTATTAATTTATCATAACTTTGTTAATGTGCATACAGTTATATAATGAATATGCATCTCCTTCTGTGCATATGAGCACTAAGACATTACAATGAACATGTTCAGTATGTCATCTTGCCAAAATAATGTTCAGAATTTAAACTGGAAAGTTTTGCAATATTTCATGTACAATTTTTTTGAGATTCAACATGTCTCTTTGTGTATTGCCTTGCAAAACAGCATTTGTAAATTAGGTGACAGAGTTAGCAAAGCAAAACTTCTACTATCAGCATCTAGAAACATGCTGAAGCACATTATCATTCCACATGTTGAATTAAGACTTCATTGCGACAGTGTTGTGTGAGATCCTATACTGTCTTCCCGGAAAAAGCTCTTGACTTTATCTGCGTTGTAGAGTACAAGTACTCATTGTGAAGAAGTAATGGGACTGGCAGTGATGCATGTCTGAAGTAGTCTTGATCAGGAAATGCATGTGTCACATTCCAGCCTGAAATATTATGAATTACTGCTGCCAAGAGCGTTGTCGAACCATTGAGGATCAGTTTGTGTGAAGTACATGACAAGACACATTTTTTGGTCGTGGTGGATAATATTTCAAATGTTATAAGACTGGGGTGTGTGTAGAAATGAAGTATGAAGCTTAGAAAAAGCAGTAAAGAAACAGAGATGTTATAGACAGCATCCATCACCTTCTACAAGTGTGGGAATGTTAAATACATGAGCGTAGACAATTTTGAAGGGTGACCATTCTCTTAGTTGTGAATGCAAATTGCTTGTTTACTGCCTGTGCTGCCACTGTTGTCTTCCAGACCTTTGTAATTTACTTAAGTCACTGAAAGACACGTTTTAAAGAAGAAATGAAGCTGCAGCCATACACTGAATGACTGGAAAACCCTACTATTGTAATTCAAATTGAAGAAACTATTAAGTCAGAAGTAGTACATTTATGAAAGTTGGCATTTTCTTCTTCATCATAAACACTGTTACAGAAGAGCAAATGATGTTGAATTCAGAAATATCTCCTAAGTTTCTGGGGTTCATTGAGCATGATGTATTCATTGTAACTTCATATGAATATAGTAATGGATTTAGCATGTGTTTATTTTGCTAGTAAGTGCTTGATTAAAAGTTCTGTTTTCAAGATTTATGAACTCAACTTGTACTTTAATTTGCAATAGGGTGAACTGTTGTGCCAAAAGCTGGATAAACTATCACCAGAAACTGGGCCACATAAATATTATGTTGCATTCCGGTATGCCAGTCCCCTGACTGAAGATACTTTGGATCTGTTAGAAAAGTAAGAAACATTTTATGTGCCTCTAACAAGTGATAAAATATTAATATTAACAGACCTTGAGGTCTGTAGTGATGTTAAAGAAAATAAATTTAAATTTCCTATTTATTCTTGTGATGTGAAAAATTCAGTCATGCCATGGCAGAGGAGGGTGGTTGCTGTTCTCACATGATGGATAACACAGTTCTGTGCCAAGCCAGTTTTTGTGGAATTTGGGACAGGTTTATGTCTGAGGGTTTACCCTTATCACTATTATTCCTCCTGTGTTCCATATTTTTACATCATTCATCTGCCATTAAAACTATATAATGTTAGCCATTTTTGGTGGTGTTCAATAATACACTTCTCTCTCTCTTGATATGAGAGCACTGATAAATTACATTATGGAGTTGTGTGTTATTTCAAGCCAGAATTTTACATGCACTAGCCCCAGCCTCCATACAAAAAGAAAACAGTTATGTAGGACAGGCTGGTCTAATGCTCTGTCTATCTGTTTGGTTTATCTTTACTTAAATGTAGCAGTGTTGCTTAGTTGTTATCTTCAGTTCACACAAAAGTGTTGATGCACAATTTGTTTTTATTCTGGTGTCATATCCACTTGTTTATCAATCTGCATTAAGTTTGCCTTAAAACATGCATTCAAAAGTCGGTACTTTTAAGCAAAGACCTGACTTTTCATGCAATGTTTATAGATTTGTAGATTACCTCCAATCATATAAATTTCACATATCTAGGTAAAATATTTATTAATTTGTAGTAATGATTTAAGAAACGTTACAGTTAACTGTCTCTTCCTAAACCTGTCACATGTAGATGGTTGAACTCTCAAACATTTTCTTGGCACCTAGTGTCTCTGTACCATTGTTATATATGCCAGTGCACCTGTTGGTATTCTGTTTGTCTTAACTGGGCATGTGTTTGGTGTCCAATTTGGCATTCTTTCCTTTCACATTCACTGAATTTTTCTGTCTTGTGTGTATTGCAATGATAAATATGTTGCAGTGCTTTCAGCATTTATCATCTGTTCTGTATAACACTTAGACATTACTACCAGAGTTAAAATGTTATTGTGCAGTGTTACATATTATTATTTTTAATTTGCATAATATTTTTTGAGAGAATTTATCTGAATGTTGCCATTTAATTTATTGCATGATTGCAATTTCTTTTCCATATCATTTCTGTCAAGTGAAGTACTGTATTGTAGAGGTTTAAATTATGATGAGTGTTATGTAATACATTACCATAATTTTTACTCTTTGAATGTTATTGTTACACATTCCTTAGATGTTGTTTTTGTGGTGGAGTACATCAAAATTAATTTTACATGCACCACACTACTGTCCTTGACAGTGGTGAATGAAAGAATTAATCAAACAAGAATTTTGATTCCTACAATGATCCTGTTGTCATTTGCAAATCCAAAGTTTGCAGAATTACTGAACTGATACTGTTATTTATAGTTTTAAATATATAGGGTGTCCCAGGAGGAATGTGAAATACTTTGGGAGAGTGTTCCTTATGTTAAACTATACCGATATAACCCAAAACACCTATATCCAAAGTTGAACGGTTACGGAGATAATGGCCAGAGAAGTTTGAAACTTTGTCAGCTGTTACACACTTATTGATTACCAAATACATATTGAAACTGGCAGGAATATGTGGTTTCTGTAATGTTAATATCTGTACTTAACATCAAAGTAACTTGTGAGTGACATAAAGCCATTAAATTG
>Ga0209628_10000549_pt1 | contig 23208 bp, 16 predicted proteins | sample TergutCu122P4_FD_187285 | JGI IMG/M metagenome (GOLD analysis project Ga0209628, IMG submission 187285) | Cubitermes ugandensis P4 segment gut microbial communities from Kakamega Forest, Kenya - Cu122 P4 (SPAdes) (version 2) | ecosystem: Host-associated > Arthropoda: Insects > Digestive system...
TGGTACCTACATCGTGCTGCGATTGATCGATTGGGATGGCTTGCTCCATACCGACGTCGAGGGGCAAGAAAATTGCTCTTCCTTACTGTGCAAGATGAGATTTGCGATGCGCAGACATTTCCCTTTTTTCTGCATGCCAATGAATTGTATCAGAGGTTCAACATTGAATGTCGGGAGGTTCGGCTCGAAGCTTTTAAAAAAGGGCAGAGTCCATATGCTGTCGAAATTGACGGAGTTTGCTTGCAGACTTGGTTCAATCTTGCCCCACAGGAAATGGCAGGTCTCATTCATAAAGTCAAAGCAACTTGGCCGTTGGCGCGGATCGCATATTTTGACTGGTTCGCGCCGACGGATCTTCGATACGCCGAAATGCTAACGCCGTACATTTCTGCTTATGTAAAAAAGCAGGTGTTTGTCGATTTTGATAAATACCATTTGCCAACTCTTGGCGATACGAACCTAACTGACTACTACTCGAAGCGCTATGGACTCGACTTGCCTGAAACGCGATTTGTTGTTCCTACCGAGTTTTCCAAGAAGCTCTTATTGGGGCCTGGATTTGAGTTTTCGTCGCGCATACGTCATCTTTTGAGGCACCCATTGGATTGCAAAGGTCGAGATATTGACCTGCACGCGCGCATTTCGGTTGACGGAGATGAGTGGTACGCACGAATGCGCGCTGAGGCTAAGCAGAGTGCAGTTGCATTGAGCGCTCAGTTCAATATCGCTTGCGACGGTCGTGTTTCGGCTTCTCAGTTTGCCAGCGAATTGAGACGATCTCGATTCTGCTTCAGTCCTTTTGGTTATGGAGAGGTTTGCTGGCGAGATTTCGAGGCTATGGCTACCGGTGCCGTCTTGCTAAAACCTGATGTGTCCCACCTCCGATTAGCTAATGACATATTTCGGCCTTATGAGACTTATGTGCCGGTTGCATGGGATCTCAGCGATCTGGAACAAAAAGTGAAATATTACGCTAACTCGCACTTGGAAGCACAGTCGATTTCTGAGAACGCGCTAGATGCGATAAAAGCTGCAACTCAAAGCGAACGCTTCCTGGCGCACGTAGGTCGTTTGCTCAAGATGTTAGAAATCGAATGTGAGTAAGTTGGATTAGGAGGATGCGCGCAAGCCATCTGCGTAGCTGAGCTGGGGCTCGTCCTAGCAGCCGTTTGCCAGGAAATCGTTTTTCAGCAGCAGAATGCAAGCCTGAAACATGACAAGAATGTCTCCTAGATCAAACCCAACATTTCGCGGATAGGAAGTCTTAGAGGTGAATTGTCATGCTCAATAGTTATTCGCAATTGCTCCGGAATTTTACTCGCTATGCCGACCTTGCTTGGCACGCCAACGCCTCGCCGCCTTATTTTGGCGATGGAACGGCGAGTGAAGCAGGCTTACGTTCTTGCGGGAATTTCGTTTTCACCGCTGCAATGCTCTCCGGAAAACATGGCGAGCAGGTCGGCTTGGGCGCGATGGAGCGCAAACGGCTTGGCGAGCGTGCAGGACTAGCGATTGATTATATGACGCGATCTCACCACACTGGTGAGGGAGCTTGTCGAGACGGAGGCAAATGGGGTTTAGAATGGCAATCCTCTTGGTGGACGGCGCGCATGGCACTCGGTGCTGCATTTCTTGGCGATGCACTCAGTAAAGACCTGCGCGTAGGTGTGCGCCGGGTGGTCGTTGCAGAAGCTAAGCGGCAGCTAGGCCGGACTCCGCCGAGCGGCCTTGTCCACGACACTAAGGCTGAGGAAAACGCTTGGGACTGTGAAGTCCTCGCAGTGGCTCTTTCTCTATATCCGCAGGACGAATGCGCCGGTCTCTGGCGCGAAAAACTATGTGAATTTGCCATTAACTCTCTGTCCGTCGCTGCTGATCACAACGACCCGCGGATTGTCGACGGACGTATGATTAAGGAATGGAATTGCACCGTTAACCTACATCCCGCTTTTCAGATCGAGAATCACGGTGCCTATCATTTTTGCTACATCGCCAGTCCGATGCATTCTCTGACGTGGTCCCATTTTGCACTTATTTCGGTTGGGCAAGAACCACCAGAGGCATTGGCCCACCACCTTATTGACTTGTGGGAGTCCTGTCTTCACACGTTCCTCGATAATCGCTTTGCTTACATCGCAGGACAGGACTGGGCACGCTATACCTACGGCACCTATTTCATGCAGCCTGTCTTGGCCCTTCTTCATGGTCGTTACGCTGATCCGAGAGCGCGTTTCGTGGAGGAGCGGCGCCTCTCACGACTTGAAGAAGAGCAGCGGGGCAACGCTGACGGCAGCTTTTTCGGAAGCCGAGTAACGGGTGGGATTCTGTCGGGGCAGCCACTCAAGTATGAGACGGATTGTTTCGCAAACGTGGCCTTGGCATACCTTCTACACGATCACTATCAGCCGAGAATTGACGCGCCGACCGACGAATGCTTCTACGCTGACATCAGCGGCGTCCACGTTAGCCGCGAAACGCTAACAGCGTCTGCTCGCTCGCCGCGTGCCTTTGCGTCCTTCTCCTGGAGCTCGCTGTATAGTTGTGAGCCCATGGCGCTTTTTGTTCCAAACGGATGTGACGACGAAACCGAGTGGAGTCCAGGGAATCTTGTCGGTCGAGTGCTGCCGGCAGGTATGACTACGGAGCCGCTCTTCATCCAGTCGATGCGTGAAACTCAAAACGGCTTCGAAGTCGAAGGTGAGCAGCTGGTTAGGGATCGTAAACACTGGATCCTCGAGAGGAAGATCAAGTTGCACGTAGATGTTGTGCGAGGTCAAGCCGAGATATCTTGTCGCGTCCGTACGCGCCGTCGCACCTGGGTGCGGCTTTGCGAAGGTCTAAGCTTGTTCCTGCCCAATGATCTCTTTAATCATGGCGTGCGTAAGTTGAAAAGCGACACAGGATGCACGACGTTACGTACGCACGGTTCGTCGGCGCCCATAAGAGGGCGGGTCGGCACAGTTCTATACAAGATCCGTCGCGAGTTGGGTAGGACCGAGACTTTGCGTCGCTGCGGAGAAAGGTGGATCAACATCGAGAATCGGCTCGGCGTCGTTGTTTTAAACCCTGGATCGGGTATTTGGGTGAGCGAGGGGCCAGAAAATTCGGGGCCCGAAGGCCTATTCTGCCACCGCATTGTGGCGCCCCGGACGAGGCGATGGTTTCGTGCCGCTAGCGGAGAGATACTGCTTGACACACGAATTGTGCTGCTAGCCGGCACCGCGCAAGAAACTCAAGAGGCGGCGTGTATGCTTCTCGGGCCAGGCGCCTCCAAAGTGATCGCTTGAGCTTAGTTGGAAGAAGGCCGCTCCGTTTGATAGGCGGAGTGGATGAGGGCAAGAACGAGGCTGACGATTAGTGTAATGCTGAAGGCGAAGCAGAGGTGGGCTTACCAATGCAGATCTCGTCAAGACGAAATCTCGAAGTAGAGGTCATAAATCTCAGAAATAGGCCAGACCGGAGGGCTGCGATTGAACGAGAAATGAGCCGAATCGGCTGGCAGCCTTCGTTCTTCTTTGCTGAGAAGCCAACAGAAGTGGGGAGGTTTCCTTCCATTGGTGCTCGCGGGTGCTTCGAAAGTCATTTGACCGTCTTGCGGCGGCACATAACGGCCGATCGATTGATACTACTCGAAGACGATGTCAATTTTATCAAGAACTTCAGAGACCATTGGGCGAAAGTTGAGGCTGAGCTCGACCAAGTCGATTGGTCTATATGTTATTTAGGTCATTTCATGAAGGCGACGGTTCAGGGTCTTGTTCCTCTTCATCCGCAGCAAGCGGTCGTTTGCGCGCATTTTATGATGTTCAATGGTCCTGCTATCACTAGAATCGTTGACGAGCTAAGTCTGATTTACCGAAGGGAAGCCGGAGATCCGAGAGGCGGGCCGATGCACGTGGATGGTGCCTACAGCACAATTCGGGCGCAAAACCCGAATCTTGCGACATGGGCTTACGCTCCATCGTTGGGGTATCAACGGTCGTCGCGGACGGATATTGGAAACACGAAGTGGTTCGATCGAAGTAAGTTATTGATTCCGGTCGTTGGTGTCGTCAGGGCCGCTCGAACCGTAATAAGACGCCAATTTGAAGAATGATGGAGCGCGATATTCGATCGCGACGCCGCAGGTCCGCCGTCATGCTCGTCATCTGCCGACTCAAGACCGAGCACCGGACCATGGTTTTACACAACAGGACAGATTTTAAGATGAATCCGATGTCAAGCTATGCCGAGCCGAGCACGGTCAAAAATCGGCCTGCCACAATCTTACCAGCTAGGCGATCAGTCGGATGGAAAGCGGCGCTGGCTTCCCTTCTCTTGGTGTTCCTGGGGCCTGCTCAGGTGATGGCGCAATCCAATCGGACATCATCAATAGCCATAAACCTCAACGGCGTCAGCTATTACTCATCCGAGCAGCCATTTCTGAATATATTCAAGACAGCCAATGGCTGGATTACGTCGACAAAAACGACGTTTGACACTGGTGAAGAGGCTGGCTTGTTTCTCGATTCCAACGGTTACGTGACAACGATGTCAGGCGCTCACACTTACACTAAAATTCAAGTGCTGCTCCTCCACAATCTTCCGGCTCCCTATTACCCCGGTGGAAAATATGTCGTTCTATACGATGGTGAAGGAACGATCGTCTACGGGCTCAATGCCGCTAAAGATACCGCGGCTTCCAAGCCGGGTCGGGACGTGCTGAATGTTACCACGCCAAATGGCATCTCGATTGCCATCACGGCGACGGACCCGAACGGAACAGGAAACTATATTCGCAACATTCGCGTGGTTCAGGCGGCTTATGAAGCGACCCTGAACTCTGGTCAAATCTTCAATCCCACATTCATTAGCAGACTCGCGCCATTTGGTGCGGTACGCTTCATGGATTGGATGAGTACGAACAACAGTACTCAGTCTGAGTGGGCGAATAGGCCAACACCGTCCAAAGCCTTCTGGGGAGGTTCATCAGGGGTTCCTGTTGAGGTGATGGTTGCGCTCGCGAACCAGCTGGACGTGGATGCATGGTTCAACATGCCGCACCTCGCGACCGATGATTATGTTACGCAATTCGCGATGTTTGTCCATGCCAAGCTGAAGCCGGGCTTGAGGACCTATGTCGAATACAGCAATGAAACATGGAACTACATCTTCGGCCAGACAACATGGATTCAGAACCAAGGTCTTGCGCTGTGGCCATCGGCACCAAGTCCGTTCGATGCCAACCGAAGCTATTACGGGATGAGGGCAGGGCAGATTATGAACATTTGGAAGAACGCTTGGGGTGCAGACTCCGGACGAATCGTCGGCGTCCTAGCAGCCCAAGCAGCGAATATCTACACTGCTAAGCAATCGCTCAAGTGCCCCTTGTGGTCGGGCGCACCTTGCGCGCGGTACTTTGACGTTATCGCGATCGCCCCCTATTTTGGATACAACATTCCGAACACTTGGACGAGCCAGCCCGACGGTGGGCTCACGTCGTTGTTCACGGAGATCACGCAGGGTGGTCTTTCCCCGGGTGGATATCCTGGTGGCATGATCAAGCAGGCAATCGACTGGGCGGCATCCTATCAATCTGTGGCGAGTTCATACAATCTTGATCTAGCCGCGTATGAGGGCGGTCAGACTTTCGTGAGCTCCAACGATGCCGCTCTGACCCGGCTGTATGCTACAGCCAATCGCGATCCTCGCATGGGAGCCGCATACGCACAGTACCTGCAAGGGTGGAAAGGGGCGGGAGGGCATCTCCTCTTCCACTTCGTCGACGCGAGCGCCTATACGAAATGGGGTTCCTGGGGTGCGCTGGAAAATATAATGGCTACCAGTTCTCCCAAGTACGATGCCTTGACGTCCTTTATTGGCGCAAATCCATGCTGGTGGGCGATTTGCGCTGGCTCCACGAACGGCGGCGAGACTAACACTCCACGTCCTGTCACTCCCGCGTCTCGGTAGCGATGGCTTCTGCGGCGCCTCAATAGGCTGCGGTTTGGTGCGGCTTTACAGACAAAACGGCTAATGCTGACAGGTACAATAAGTTGTTACACGCCGTCCGCCGTCGAGCAGGAATGCTGGTCGACGAGTTCTCACGATTGTTGGGTTCGATGAGTGATGAATGGGCGTTTCGGAGAAATTGTGGCTACGCGTTCTCGTCGCGCAAGAACTGAATTGAACAACCGCGCTCCAAACGTTACATTTCGGAGGGGGCGATCGATGGCGTCGGCGGTCGCGTGAAAGATGATTGAGGTAGGTTGTGAATTGCTCTTCAGAGGCGGCCCGTCGTCGGCGTGTTCTTGTCATAGCCGAGGCTGCAAATCCGGAATGGGCGAGTGTGCCGTTGATTGGTTGGAATCTCTCCCGGGCCTTAGCTGAGGTTGCTGACGTGCACCTTGTCACGCAGGTTCGGAATCGAGACGCAATCGCTCGGGCCGGTTGGATAGAAGGACGAGAGTTCACCGCTATTGACAATGAAGGAATTGCTTCGCCTCTTTTTAAGCTCTCCAACCTTCTCCGCGGTGGATCTGGCAAGGGCTGGACAACTGTCTCGGGGCTCTCAGCACTCGCATACTATTCTTTCGAGCGTGAGCTCTGGCGTCAATTCGAGGGACGCGTTGCATCAGGTGATTTTGACCTTGTGCACCGCATTACACCGCTTAGTCCGACTAGCCCGAGCATTATAGCAAAACGCCTTGCAAGACTTGAAATACCGTTTGTAATAGGCCCCCTGAACGGTGGTCTCCCGTGGCCAAGCCATTTTGCGGATCGTCTGCGCGCGGAGCGAGAGTGGCTGTCGTACGTACGGTGGCTTTATAAGCTAATGCCAGGATATCGATCGACTCGTCGGTACTGTGCTGCAATCATAGCAGGATCGAAACATACCTACGATGAGATGCCTCGTTTAGCAAAATCGAAATGCATCTACATTCCTGAGAATGCTGTTGCTGCGGACATATTGGAGGTTGGACAGGCTCGACGGATGACTGGAAGATTGCGCGGAGGGTTCGTGGGGCGTTTAGTGCCATACAAAGGGGTCGATATTCTTCTGGAGTCAGCGGCTGAGTTCTTACAACGAGGGGACCTGCAGCTGCACATTATCGGAGATGGTCCGGAACGAGGCGCTCTGCAGGATTTAGTAAAACGTTTGAACATCGGGGATAGCGTGTGCTTTCACGGTTGGCTTCCTCATGCGGAGGTGCAGAAAACATTGGCGGACTGCCATTTTATGGCGTTTCCGAGCATTCGTGAATTTGGTGGAGGTGTTGTTGTCGAGTCAATGGCTCTTGGAGTGACACCAATCGTAGCCGATTACGGTGGACCGTCCGAGTTGGTCGATGATGAAACGGGAATTCGCGTTCCCTTCACGGACAAGAAGAGCCTTGTTGACGGAATGAGACGAGCAATCGAGACGGTCATCCGGTCGCCCTCAATCCTGGATACATTCGGAGCTGCGGCCCGTCGCAAGGTGCGCGAGAAGTTGACCTGGAATATGAAGGCAAAGCAGATCGCCAGCGTTTACGAAGCCGTGTTAAACGGGGTGACGGATTTGAGCAAGCTTGACCCCTATGGAAAGCCGTTTTAATTGGTCACGGAAGTTGTAAGTAGGAAATTCGCCACCAAGCCGTCTATTTCCGGCAAACTAAATGACGGTCACGCCCGGATCTATCTGCTCCCTCGAAAGCTTCCGGCTTCTCAGCAGACGATTAACAAATGCGCGAACGTTGCGCTTTTTTGCGGTGTAATTCGTCAGTATTCAGCCGTGACGTAGGCATCTGATCGCAGGTTGAGGATCCCATGAGGAGTAGATAGATAGCAGCCTGCAAGGTGCTTTCATAACGCGGCTATATCGACCAGATATTTCATTTCAGCCCAATGTTCTTCTCAAACTCCTCGATAATATTGAATATCGTCTTCAAGTAGTCAGTGAGACAGAACTGCAACGAGCGCTGAACCAATCAGCCAACCTACCCCCCACATGGCAAGTACCCCTACTTCGTAGAAAAAGTTATTCAACCCGTGTCGGCCGGCGAACCAGAACACGATTGGCAGTGTAGGAGCCTGATGGAATGCGATTCCCGCTATAGCTCCCGGAATTCCAAACAGCGAGTACAGCCCGGGGACCAGCACAAATAAAGACGCGACCCTGATAATGTTGATGGTTGTCAAATAGTTCGGCCGGCCCAGGGCAAGAAAAGCGTTTTGTGCAAGGGTGTAGCGAGTAAACACAAGGCCGCAAGAAAGCAAACTGAGCATCGGGCCTGCTGGAGCATAGCGCGCATCATATAGGAGGCCGACGATCCAGCCGCCAGCGGCAAACAGAAAGCCTGCCATGCCGACAAAGCCCACATCGGCCGCGCGACGCATTCGAAAATAGATCGCTGGCATACGATCTGGATCCCGCCGCACAATTTCACTCAACGTAGGCAGTGATACAGCACCGAACAGTCGGCCAGCAACGCCTTCCCCGGCAGCCACAAGGTTGGAGGCAATCGAGTAGTGCCCCAGTATGGTCGAACCAGCCCAGCCACCCAGGAGAAGACGGTCACCATTCGTAGCTAGAACCCCGAGCGCAGAGGATACGAAAACCCATTTGCCGAATTGCATCAGTTCGTGCAGGGCCTTGCGATTCCACTCCAGACGATTGTTTGGGCCGCTGAGGCAGAGATGGGTAAGCAGCGTCATCAATCCTGCGGACGTGAGCATGCCACTGACGAACGACCAGATCGATTGCGTAACCCAGCCGAGCGAAGCCGAAACGAACAGACCTGCAATCTGCGCTGTGAATTCGACAAAGGTGATTCGCTTTAGATCGAGATTGCGATTTACGCAGAAGGCCTTCATGGATTGAAAACCAAGCAAGACAGCGCTGAATGAACTTATTGCGATCACGGCAGGCAGGATTGGTGCCGCGTAGACTGAACCTGGCGAAATCCAGTCGTGCCGCTGCGCGACGTAGAGCCCGACGGCGAAAAAACAGCACGTACCACAAATCCAAAAGCCGCGTATAATCTGGACCGTCCAAGCCGTATTGAGAAACCAGGGGTATTCACCATTAGGGCTTTGAATGACTGCTTGCCGCAGTCCGATGTCGGCGAGGAGTGCAGTGACGACCTGGATCGCGGTTGCAATGGCCATGATGCCGAAGATGTCCGGCGCAAGCAACCTGGTCATGACGAGACTGCCCGCTAGGCGAAAAATGAGACCCAAGAAGTGTCCTATCATGACCCAAGCGCCCGCGCGGAAGACGCGAGACTTGAGTGAAACAGCCTCTTTCGGTGGAGATTCCAGCACGATTTTTTGCCTTTTATTCCAACCCGTTATGCGTGTGGATCGTGGCGCGAAATCGGCAAGAAGCCGAGGCAGAAGTCAGCTTTGATCCTGCGCTTATTACAACGCTGGCATGAATACGCTTCATTGATCTGGCTCTTCGCATTCGGAGGAAGCAAGTACAACAATTTCATTAGCGGAAAATGCCTCGCGGATTACCTGATTGCTCATCGGCGTTGCCGTCGTGGGGTGCGCTAAGATCGCTGCGGCCCGCGTTTAAGACCGGTGCTCCAATCAAATATGAGGTGGATATCCGTCGACGCGAACCGGCGCGCAAAGTCTCCGTCCTCCCCATCAGCGCGCCGGCCAACAACCAAGTCCACGGACTGATGGTCGAGTTTGGCAGCAGGTCGATCATGCTGATTGCGACGATGAGGGCTAGGGCCGTGAGATAGACTCGGTCCTCTCGTGATTCGATAAACCGTAGAGTGTACACAGCTCGGAAGATGGGCAAGGCGAGCAGCCCGAACTCCGCGAGGAACCCCAACAAACCGAACTGTCCCAGTGTGATGATCCAGCGTCCGTCTGTTACACTGGCGTCCTTTCCGGAAGTTGCGTCGTAGACGCGGCCGCGACCAAATCGTCCCCAGCCGAACAGCATGCGTTCGGATGCATGCTCTAAGAGCTTGCGTTCATTATCGAAGCGAAACTGGAGTGAAGCTGCGCGCTCCTCGCTGATGGAGCTCGCAAGCTCGACCATTGAAGTCGTCGGAACAAGCCCCCCGATACGCAGGATAGGGTAGGCCAATGAGATGGCCGCGAGCGCCAGCGCGATCCGGACTTGAAATCGTGGTTGAGTGAAGCGAACCAACAGCACCAGCAGAATGCCATATACAAGAGCTCCGAGAGTCTTGCACATGAGAAGAATCGCGCTCAAGTACGCGACGACGCCCGCGGGAGCAACAGGGCTAATGCGAGTGCGCGTCTGCCAGAGTGCGGCTGACGCGACTGTGGCCGTCATAATGAAAAAAGCCACCATCAGGCCGTGTCCCATGAACACGATGGGACGAAATCCGTTGTCGCGGACGGCCTGAGCAAACTGGCTGGGATAGTATCCATAAAGCCAGTAATGCAACTGTGGACTCAACCGGATCTCGACGAGCATCGGAACAGAATAGAGAATGCCAGCGACTGCCAGTGTGCGCATAAGCTCTGCTGTATCCGCGGAGCCATGCAGGAATTGCCGACCGAGAAAGAATGGCAGCAGGTAGATGAACTGACCGACCACGGCGGATAAGGCGTCATAGTTGCCGACGGATGGCAAGACGGTGCCGCCGCCGACAAAGATTACGTCGCCATTGAGCTGTGACGTGACGAACGGGCCGATCAGAAACATTGCCAGCAGCAGCTTGGTAACTCTTGCACCCTCCCAGAATCGCAGTGGCTTGTGTGCCACCAGCAGACATCCGAACATCGCGGCGAGATTTGGAATCGACACTTTGTCGAGTTGCGGAATTCCCGGAGCGATCTTGATTGCTGCACCCACGGGGAGAAGGAGCAGCCCGCCCAGAATTGTCCACAGTGTGGCCTGGCTAACTGGTCGCGTGCTGTACAACCACAGGCCCACGAGCGGCCAGGTAATGAGGGCAATCGTTGCCAGCCAGTTCTGTGTCATCAACTCGCTCTTTCAGATCAGGCCTCGCATATGACTTTTTGGCATCGTCATGCCAACATTTAATATGTTGTATATACCGAAAGGTATGGTCGGATTTCTCTGTCGATTGTGGTATCTGGGGACGAAAGCGGATTTTCAATCCTGTGATGTCACCACCTCTGAACTCAGTTATGTATAATGAAAGTAAGGAGAATTTCCTGACAGCCGCGGTTGATTCGGATGCTGTCGCTGCGAATCCTTCGGGGCGGCACTTGCGCTTGGCGATGCCTTTCCATCCCATCGAGGGTGTCGTCATCTTTGCCGATATGGTGCTCGTGGTTGGGTCGAGTATTTTGGCGGGTATTCTTTATCACACCGTGGCCATCGGTCGCTCTGGAGACCTCGAAGCATTCATTGGCGTTGGAGCGGCCGTCTACCTGAATTTCGTTATCATTTCCGCGGCACGGACCAACTACAAGCTTCATCTTCTCAGCAATTTCAGGGAGCAGGTCCAAGAGGTCACCGCGATCTGGTTCATCGTCTGCTCGCTGTTGCTTGCGCTCGCCTTCTTTTTCAAGATCGGCGACAGTTATTCGCGTGGCGCAACACTGCTATTCCTCGTTGGCGGATGGGTGGCTCTTATCTGCTGCCGCGCCGTGCTGGCCTTGTTGTTTTTCACCAGCACCTTCGCCGCCGGCCGTTTTGCCAAAAAGCGGGTTGTGATTCTCGCAGCAAAGGATTTTGTTGTCGGTCAAAATACCGTCCATGAGTTGAAGCGTTGTGGATACAGGCCTGTCCGCATTTTCAAGTTTGAGGGCGATGCCTCGAGCCCTCTCGAGAGGTCCGCTCGCGAGGTTATCAACGACCTCATCACAATCTGCCGGGCGGAACCAATCGAACAGGTGTTCCTGCAAGTTCCTTGGCAAAATCCGCGGCTGGTCGAGGAGATAATGAGCGCTCTGCGTGTATTGTCGCTACCGGTGCATCTGCTGCCGGATGACAGTGTTGCGCATTTCCTCAGAAATAGGATCGTGAATATGGGGGGCGCCTGGACGGTGGAGCTCAAGCGAGCATCACTGAGTCCGATCGAACAAGCCATCAAGCGCACGGCGGACCTTGTGCTGGCGACGATTGGTTTGGTGGTGCTATCGCCCTTGATGGCTGCGGTCGCCGCAATAGTAGTATTGGACTCGCCAGGGCCGGTGTTCTTCGTGCAGACTCGTCATGGATTTAATGGACGTTCGTTCGGGGTACGCAAGTTCCGCACCATGCGTGTGCTCGAGGACGGCCCGATTATCCGTCAAGCCACGCGGAATGACCCCCGCTTCACTCGCATTGGACGCTTGCTCCGGCGAACGAGCATCGATGAGTTGCCGCAGCTTTTTAACGTGATCAGTGGCGAGATGTCGCTTGTGGGTCCCCGGCCACATGCGGCTGCGCACAATACGGAATACGAGAAGTTGATCGGCAAGTACATGTACAGAAATTACATCAAACCAGGCATCACCGGCTGGGCCCAAGTCAATGGGTTTCGAGGTGAAACAACGTCCCTTGAAATGATGGAACGCAGGGTCGATTTCGATTTGTGGTATATCAACAATTGGAGTTTTTCGCTCGACATCCGGATATTGTTGAAGACGATTACTATCGCTGCAAATCAGACCAATGCTTACTGATCTCGCGGTGGATATGGCCGCACTATTTGCCTCGATGTGACCGGAAAATCACAGTCCGGGCCAAGATTTAAGATAGAGTCGTATCGTTGGGGTTTGTATGCGCGGAATGGCCACCAGCGACCTAAAGCACGGCCAAGGCATTCTCCTGAACAGCGCTTGGATATTTATTGCCCAGGCGCTCGGCGTATTTGGGGGCGGAAACAATGGTAAAGAAGCTCATTTGGTTGCTGGTCGCTGCGATCAGCTTGGTTATTGCGGGGTGCCACTCGGATTTCGGTCCGGTGCTCACCGAGACAGACTCGATCCTTCCTACACAGGTTGCCATTCAAGCTGGAGACAAGATCAAGGTGGCCGTCTATGGGCAAGCAGACCTCAGCGGCATCTATGAAGTCAACCCGTCTGGTTCGGTCACATTGCCTCTGGCAGGCACGATCAGGGCGGCTGGACGAACCCGTGCGGAGCTTGAACGCGAAATCACCGGGCGATACAAATCCAAGCTGCAAGAACCGCAGGTAACGGTCGAGCTCGCCGAACTGCGTCCCTTTTATATCATGGGTGAAGTCCACACGCCGGGCCAATACCCCTACCGTAGCGGCCTCAATGCTCTGACCGCTATCTCTACAGCTGGCGGTCTAACCTATCGAGGCAGCCGAGCGACCGTATTCGTACAGCATGCAGGTGAGCAGGCGTGGCGCGAATTTGCACTGACGTCCGCGGTTGTGATCGCGCCTGGAGACCTTATCCGCGTCCCTGAAAGATATTTCTGAGTGGTCAGTTTCGAATATGATCTAGCACCGTTTTGAGCAAGATAAGTGGCTTTCGATAATTCGATATCCCGAAAGCAATCTTTCCAGGCGCGCGCCATCATCGTCGCTGCGATTCTGTCAGCGGGATGGTTTGGTCCAGTTCTGGCCCAAGAACCGCCGTCGCAAGTTCCGAACAGCGAACCGACAAAGCCACCCGATGCTATGTCGGTCGGCGACTGGCTGATCTATCCGTCAGTCCGCCTGTTTTCTCTTTACTCCGATAACCTGTTCCAAAGCCCGACGGCGCCGATTTCTGCGGTTGGGCTCGGCGTTGCACCAAGCATGACCGCCGAATGGTCCAACGGAATCCACAAGACGACACTCTACGGGAACCTGGAACGCCGACAATTCCCCTCTGAGAAGGGGATCGATACCTTCGACTATCAGTCCGGCTTCGCGCAACGATACGAGATGTTTCGCGATTTGGTCTTTCGGGCCCAGGCAGATGTGACGCACAAGACGATTGCGCCCAGCCTGGTGAGTGGAATACCGAACCCGATCGTTTCCCCTGCAACGATCGTCTTGCCGAATGGAAACACGCAACTGCCGAACGGCACCATTCTTTCTCCCAGCGGACAACCCATAGGACAAGCGCCGCCCGGACTAACCGTGAACGGAACATCCATCGTCAATCCGTATACAACGTTCACCGGGACGGTCGGAATCGACAAATACTTCAATGATGGCGTCATCAACTTGAACAGCTCGTTTGCCCGAGCCGATTACGATAAGCTCAATCCGGACAGCACTTCGCAGGATTTTGCCACCAGGACCTTTTCGGGGAACGGGGCGTTCTGGCTCGGTCCGGTCTTTTATGTTTATTCGAACGGGGCCGTTTCCGAGCTTTCCAGGGTAACCGGCGATACGACCACATTTCGTACGATAGGAGGGGTTGGAGTTCATCTCAATCCCCTATTTGGCGGCTCAATCTATTACGGACGCCACGGATCAGAAGCGAACGGTGGGGCGTCGGGCGGTGATAATTTCGGCCTCAGCCTTTCCTACAATCCCATGCTCGACTTGGCTTTCAAGTTGACTGCCGATGAGACGACCAACATTGCTTCCCGGGGATTTGTATCGCCAGTTGCACTTCCGCTGACGGTGCCGACACCGCTTCAGATCCCCACCAGCAGCTCGACACGCATCATGTCCATAACATTTTCGTCCGACTACACCATCTCGGAGCGATGGACGACGGCCGCGCGCCTCGGTTACACGCATGTCAACTTCATCGACAGCCCACAGGTAACCCAGTCCTGGTACGCGGATGCAACGCTGGCCTACAGCATGTCGAAGAACCTGACACTCAGCTGGGAATACCAGTTCACCAGCATCACCTCCAACGTCCCAAACTCAAACTCGACTCGAAATTTCATTCTGATAAATGCACTCTACAAATTTTAGCATGACTCCGATTTATTGAAGGTTCGAAAGAGAGGCTGTGAAAGTTGAAATTATGGATGTGCGGGATTTTGAGTGAGGACGAAAGGCGCGTGCTTCGGATACTAGTGGAAAGGATTTGACGTTCGCTACCCAATTGCCCCGAGTTCTCCATGCGAACGTCAAATCCAAAAGGCTCCACTAGCAACTTGACTTTGCTAGTGGTCCTTCGATTCGGACATTTGCAAAAATGCCTCCCCAAGTGGGGTACAAATGTCAGAATCGGACCACTGGCGCGAAAAGGGGCAGGATGAGCTTGTGTGGCGCGACTGCTTGAGCAGGCTTTCGTGGGCTTGCCCACGAACCGCCTGCGTAGGTCTTTGTTTTGACAGGTTCTTATCGGAAAACCGTGGGACACCTTTCGCTGCGCGGCCCTTCGGGTCCGGAACCTGCTTAGCGGCGCGGAATCGCGAGCGGTGTCGTTGCCCCACATTGAGCGGTGCGTCCTGGTAGTGATCGCCCTCCGATAGCACATGAGCAGGCTAGGTTTGGCGAATTTGCTGAGACATAGCAGATGCCATTGTCGAAGGTGCGGCATACGCAGCAGGGCGGATTGGCACAGGCCTGGGAGATGCGAACATGGGTTTGGCGAGATTGCTGCGGCTCCGCCTGCATGGAGCTGGTGACGACCGCTCCCATCATGCACCCGAGTATTATGGAGCGTTCGATCATATGCCATTCCATCAACAAGAAGGACGTTAGACCATTTGCCGATCATGCTGGTGGAGCGGATTTGACGTTCGCTACCCAATTGCCGCGAGTTGCGAACGTCAAATCCAAAAGCTCCACTAGCAGCTTGATTTTGCTAGTGGTCCTTTGAGGTGGCTCCATTTGTTTGGACAGCAACCAGAGCTACCTCTCGCAGCAAGTGGATCGGCGAGCGGTCCGTGAACGAGGGCGAATCAAAACGACAATAGACCGGAATCAAAATCGACACTCAAGCTCACGGCAAGTGCTCCTGTCCGAATTCCAGGTGTCAGCCTGGGATCGCAAGAACTCGCGGTCGCCTCGAAAACCTAATGGTTTTTGTAGTCGAACTCGACTTGATCCCCGAGATATATCAACCTCTTAGAGGTTCTTTACGCGCGACTGCCTGACACCCGATACGCCCCTCTCACGTCTGTGACGAATGGTCTATATCCAAAGGTACATTGACACTTTGCATAGGAATTGGTGAAAATTATAGTTAATACAATCTGCGCTTGCGATGGAAGCTTAAATGGGGGGCTTAATGATGAGACTGAACTCACTTGCAATCTCTGCAATCGTTGGTGTTGCCGTAGCGTTCGGGAGCGTTATGTTTTCAGCCCAGGCGGCCACGGTCATACCGGGCGATGGCAATATACAGGGGGTGCTCGGAACGCCCGTTCCTAACGACGCCAAGATCTATCTTGAGGCCGGTGCGAATACGAGTTTTAATGGAAATGTGGGATCGCAAACCGGGCCGGCGATCGTGACGTTTACAGCGAATCAGACAATTACAGCTGCCAATGGATTTGCTGCGCTCACGGCGACCAGCCCTGATACCGTTTTTCACTACCTCAAGATTGCGGTCGACCCCGGTTATACTTTCACGGGTCTGACATTTGCATTTCAGGAGCCCAACAACCAGGGCAGCAGCAGTTTTGATATCATCATAGGATCTAATGATGGTACCCTCTCACTCACCTCGCCGCCTATTCAAAATGGCCTGAATAGTCTCCAGGTGCAGGCAACCAACGGCAGCTCCTTTACGTACTTGATCCTCTATTCGGAGGTTGGCTTTAGCAGCATTAAGCAGATACAGATCGCGGGGTTGTCGGCGGTTCCTCTCCCTGGAGCGCTCCTGCTTTTCTCCTCTGCGATCGGTGCCGGATGGCTCGGTTTGCGTCGTCGTAGCCGCCGGACGGGCAGTCGGCTAGCTGTCGCGTAACTCGTCGTGCCTCAAGTAATCATCCCGGTCTAGATTTCTGAATGGTGACGTGGAGATGGCCCTCACTGCAGTTAAGGCTGCAGCGGGCCTATCCGCTTTCCGACGCCGATATGATCATCGCAGTCGGGAGACGGATGGGATCGTTGCAGAGGGGTTTGCGAACACTGAGCAGGATCTTGCGCCAGACGATGACTTCTCTCGCGAGGTTTATTGCGTCTTGGGCATGCCAATTGACGCGGTCGATATGCGCGGTGCTTTGGACGCCATCGAAGGCGCCGCCACCTGTGCACGCACCTTGCTGGTTTCAACGCTCAATCTCAACTTTCTTGCTCAGAGTCGGGAAGATACAGATTTCAGGCAGTCGCTGCTGACGAGCGATCTTTGTGTAGCAGACGGAGTGCCGATCGTTTGGCTCTCACGGCTCCTCGGCATTCCACTCAAGGAACGGGTTGCTGGCTCTGACATCTTCGAGATCCTTACTGTCACACGACGATCTCGGGGACCGCTGAAGGTGTTCCTGTTCGGAGCGGCGGAGGGAATCGCAGCGGCTGCGGGACGGGCGCTCAATGACTGCGGCGGCGGCTTGATGTGCGTCGGTTCGCTCTTTCCGGGCTTCGGCACAATCGAGGAAATGAGCTGCAATGCGATAATAGATCAAATCAATGCGAGTGGCGCGGACTTCCTTGTTGCCTCATTGAGCGCGAAAAAAGGCCAGTCATGGCTCATGCGGAACCATCGGCAACTGCGAATACCGATTCGCGCCCATCTCGGTGCTGTGGTCAACTTCCGCGCCGGCAACGTGAAGCGAGCCCCTCCGTTGTTTCGCAAGTTGGGCGTTGAATGGCTATGGCGGATCAAGGAGGAGCCGTATCTTTGGACACGATATTGGAGGGATGGCCTCATGTTGCTGCGTCTGCTCTTCAGGCATGTGATCCCCTTGGTGGCCGAACGGTGGCGGGGACTTCGGGCGGGAGATGTCGATTTCGAGATACGGCCACGCCCGGATCAACGTTGCTTTGCCCTCAGCCTTTCGGGCGTGGCCTCAAAGACTCACGCGAGCAGGGCGGTTCCGATCTTGCGCAACGCCGTACGGTCAAGGAAGCGAGTGTCGATTGATCTATCAGCCGTGCGTTTCATCGACGCCCGTTTCTTCGGCTTGTTCCTGGTGTTACGCAAACAACTTCACGAGGCCGGAGCTGCCCTGGAGTTTACAGGGGTTTCTCAGCGACTTGAGAGATTATTCTGCCTCAATGAGGTTGGATTCTTACTCTCTCAACGCACATGATGGGATCACAAGCCATTGAATTGAATATGGCCGGCAGGGTTCGTGCGGGTATTCTTGCCTCGATTGCTGTTATCATCAGTCTTGTCTGGTTCAGAGGGGCGCTCTTCGAGTTGGTGGTCCGCTGGACTCGGCAAGAGGAATACAGCCACGGCTTTCTTATTCCCATTATCACGGCATGGTTGCTTTGGACCCGGCGAGAAGCGTTGGTTGCGAGCATCGGCCGTCCGGCTTGGAGCGGGCTCCTCCTCGTTCTTCTCGCCATCGTCATGCATATCGTTGGCGAGTTGAGCGCAATCTTCGTCCTGCCCCAGGTTGGGTTTATTATCGCCTTGTTCGGCATCATCTTGGCCTTTGGGGGATACTCGCTTTTGAAAGTGACTTTCGCTCCTATCATCTTTCTACTTTTCGCCATTCCGCTCCCCTATTTCATCGACGCACACTTGACTTTGCGACTACAGCTCATCTCGTCAGAGATCGGTGCCTTCTTCACTGGATTGCTGGGGATTCCGGTTTATCTTCAGGGCAATATACTCGACCTGGGCGCTTACAAGCTTGCAGTTGTCGAAGCCTGCAGCGGGTTGCGCTATCTCTTTCCCCTCCTCAGCTTGGGTTTTCTGGCGGCCTATCTTTTCCGAGCGCCCGTTTGGCAGCGAGCCCTTGTGTTCCTCTCAGCCATTCCCATCACCATCCTGATGAACAGTGCGCGCATAGCGCTCACCGCGTGGACGATGGATCGCTGGGGCTCAAAGATGGCGGACGAGGTCCTGCACGCCTTCGAAGGCTGGATCATTTTCATGGCCTGTGCAGCTCTGCTCGCGCTGCTGATTCTGGTGCTCGCGCGCCTCTCCGGCAAGACATTCTTCGAGGTGTTCGATGTGCCGGCCGTGCCGGTGCGGCGAGAGACGATCGTTCCCACGACAAATTGCGTTCCTGTGGCGGCTTTCCTGATTATCCTCTGTGCCGCAGGACTATCGATTGCCTTCATTTCAGGTCGCACAGAGATCGTCCCTGATCGCGCACGCTTTGCGTCGTTCCCCACAAGAATCGGCCAGTGGCAGGGACACGTCTCCAGCCTTGACGCGAAGACGGAGCGTGGGCTCGGCGTCGATGACTATGTGCTTTCCGACTTCGATCGATCCGATGGGCGGTTGGTCAATCTCTATGTGGCCTATTACGCGTCGCAGCGAAAAGGCGTATCCTCCCATTCGCCAAGCGTCTGTATCCCCGGCGGCGGTTGGTTGATAACAAGAACTGACCGTGCGACTTACGACAGTAACGGCGTCAGGGCGCCGGTTAATCGCGTCATCGTCGAACGCAATTCCGAGAAACAGCTCGTCTACTATTGGTTCGTTGAGCGGGGCCGGCAGGTCGCGGACGAGTACCTGGCGAAGGTCTACCTGCTCGCTGATGCAATTACGATGAATCGAACCGACGGGGCGCTGGTGCGCCTGACCACGCCAGTGCTCCCTGGCGAGACCGAGCAAGGCGCGGACAACCGGCTCCAATCATTCATGCGGGACGTCGTTCCAAGCCTAATAACGTATCTGCCCGCGCAAGCGACGCCGCGGCCGACGCTTTCAAGCACTATGACCGCCGGTCAATCCTGAAGGAAGATCATGGCCAATCTGCTCAAATGCTCCCTAACGAGGCTTTGTCTAGCTCTTTCTGTCATGGCTCTCCTTGCTGGATGCAGCTCACGTGAAGACCGCGCCAGAGCCTATTACAAGCACGGCGTGGAATTGCTGGCAGCAAACGATCAAACCCGGGCAGCGATTGAATTCCTGAATGCTGTCAAGCTTGACAAAAACATGATCGTGGCATGGCGCGCGCTCGCCAAGATCGACGAGGGAAATCGCAACTGGGAGAGATTGCTCCCGGCTCTGCGTTCGATCGTGAGCCTCGATCCGAAAGATATCGATGCGAAAATCAAGCTGGCAAGGCTCCTCAGCCTGAGTGGCTCCATTGACGAGGCGCTGACTCTGGTTAATGCCGCGAACGAGCAGGACGGACACAACGCCGAGACGCTCGCGATGAAGGCGCTGCTTCTGTTCAAGCTGAATGATGCTGCCGGGGCAACCCGCGACGCGCGGGCGGCACTTGCGATAGATCCCGGCAATGGTGGTGCGCTGCTTGTTCTTGCTGCAGAGCGCTTGGCAGCAGGCGACTCGAAGGCCGCCTTGAAGATCCTTGACAGCGATTCGGTCGCGACCGCGAAAGACCTCGGGATCCAGTTGTTCAGGCTCAAGGTTTTCGAACAGGTCAAGGACTTTCAGCAGGCGGAAAATCTGCTGAGGAAGCTCATTGAGCTTTATCCCGAAGAGCCAGCGTTTCGCAGACAACTGATAAGGCTCTATGTTGATCAGCATCGTCCTGAAGACGCCGAAAAGGAACAACGCGCGATCTGCAGCGCTCATCCAAACGATCCTCAAGCAGTTCTGGACTTGGTAAAGCTTGTCTACACTCTCAAGGGTCCGGACGCTGCGCGCCAGGAGCTGGTATCCAGGATCAACGCCGGAGGCAAAGTGTTCCCATATCGGCTCGCTTTGGTTGACCTCGATGTCGCTCAGGGCAAACGAGACGATGCTGTCAAATCACTTGAAAGCTTCATCAGCGGTGACGATTCACCCGAGCACGTCGTCCAGGCCAAAACAAAGCTTGCAGAGATCTATCTCAATGGCCGACAGATCGAGGCTGCTGACAAGATCGTAGGGGAGGTCTTGCGCAAGGACGCTGGCAACACGCTCGCGCTCAAATTGCACGCCACCATCCTCCTGGAACGTGGTCAAGTGGAGCCAGCCATCAATGCCCTGCGGCAAGCACTCAATGATCAGCCGCGCGCGGCCGATCTCATGTTGATGCTGGCTGGATCCTATGAACGCGTGGGGTCCATGGAGCTTGCCGAAAAGCAGTTCGCAGAGGCGATGCGAGCCTCGAACTTCGATCCGCGCGTTGGTCTGACCTACGCAGCTTTTCTCCAACGCCACGGCAACATGGGTCGCGCTGAGGATGTGTTGACAGAACTCGCCAATCGGTCGCCACGAAACATCGAGGTGCTGTCTACCTTGGCGCAGGTGCGGCTGCAGCGCCAGAACTGGGTCGGTGCGCAGGAGCTTGCAGAAACAATTCGAAAGCTGGGAGACAATCGGGGGATTGCGGATCAGATCTCTGGCGGTGCCCTAAGCGGTGAAAATAAATACGAAGAAAGCATCCGCGCTTTCGAGAATGCTTATGCGGCTGCTCCTGCGTCTGTGCAGCCGATGGTTGCGCTGGTTCGCGCCTATGTAGGCGCCAAGAAAACTGACAGGGCGGAGGCATTCCTCCAGTCGGTGTTGAAGGCGAACCCCGCCAACGCAGAGGCGCTCGTCCTTCTCGGTTCGGTCCAACTCGGCTCCAATGCTCCCGACCAGGCGCAGAAAAGCTTTGTGACGGCGATCGAAAAGCAACCCGATAACATTATCGGATATCAGGCGCTTGCCGAATTCTATATCGGCCAAACGAAATACGACGAGGCGCTCAATACGCTTCGGGCTGGCCTGGAGAAGCAGCCGGATAATGCAAGCCTGCGCCTCGTGCAAGCTGGATTGCTCGAGCGGAAAGGCGACGTCGAAGGCGCCGTGGCTCAATATGAACACATGCTCAAGCAGGATCCGAGCTCCCTCGTAGCAGCCAACAATCTGGCGAGCCTGCTTGCCGACTATCGCACTGACAAAGCGAGCCTCGAGCGGGCGCAATCGCTTGCCGCGGGCCTGCAGAAGTCGCCAGTCCCGCAGTTCAAGGATACGCTGGGCTGGATCAACTATCTCAGGGGCGATTACAAAAGTGCGCTTCCGCTGCTTGAGGATGCCAGTGCTGCTATGCCCGATAGAGCCATGGTCCAATATCATCTTGGCATGACATATCTGGCAAATGGTGTGACGGAAAAGGCCAGCCAGAAACTCAACATGGCGCTCAGCCGTAATCCAGATAGCAAATTAAAGGAGAAAATCGAGACAGAGCTGAAGAAACTTGGCAGTTGACGAGGGTTGCACTGCGGGGTCAGGTGATTGACGCTGCCAGCGGCAGGACGCCAAATTCTTCCTTGTTCTCAATGACCTGCTTTACGATCTCAGCGGTGACGGTCTGCATGCCGCTTGCAAAGCTATACACCAGTGCAGTATCGCACAAGATGTTGATGGTACGCGGAATTCCTCGGCTCGCCGCCGCGATCAGTTTGCACGCCTCGTCCGAGAATAGTTGGTCGCGAGCACCGACCGCACTGAGACGATAATCGATGTATTGCGCGACCTCATCCGACGTCAGAGCCTTGAGATGAAAATCGGACGACACGCGCTGCGCGAATTGATACAATTGAGGCATGCGGAGCATTTCTTTTAGTTCCGGTTGCCCGACCAGGATGACCTGCAAAAACTGATACTTGTCCACGTTGACGTTGGAAAGCATCCTGAGTTCTTCAAGAACCTCAATGCTCAAATTCTGCGCCTCGTCGACGATCAGGATGACGTGGCGACCCTTGCTGTGCTCATCCAGCAGGAACTGCTGGAATCTCATGAACAGCGCCGCGTAGGTCCCTTCGAAGGGCTGGTTGAAAGCCATCATCACCCATCTGAGGAGCCCGTCAGTCCCGCGCGGCGTGTTTGAGATGACCCCGACCGCGATCTTTGGATCGAGCCTCTTCAAGAGATAACGCAACAACGTCGTCTTGCCGGAGCCGATTTCTCCGGTAATGACCGTGAAGCCAGCATTGTTCAGCACGCCGAACTCCAGCATGGCAAAGGCCATGCGATGATTCCTGCCCCAGTAAATCAATTCGGGGTCGGGTAGGATCGAAAACGGCTTCTCTTGGAGCCCGTAGAATGCTTCGTACATCTGTGAGCCAATTGGCGAAGGGAATCGGGAGCGTGTGGCACACTAGGCAGTCGTCGTCTTCGCGTGCAACATTTATGAGTTTTGGACGGTCTTAGACTGGTTGTACAACAACGCATGCCCACATCCCACATCCCGGATGGAGGGCGGCTTGCGAGTATGCTTTCATCTGTCATCCGCTCCAACTAAGCAGACTCTTCCAGGTTGACCAACGCTTGGTGGCCTGATTCTGTGGCATCACCGATTTGCAGGTAGAAGACATGCCCGGAAAATCGCCTGTTTGGGCAACCGAGGAACAACAAACGGCACTG
>Ga0209628_10000550_pt1 | contig 23179 bp, 18 predicted proteins | sample TergutCu122P4_FD_187285 | JGI IMG/M metagenome (GOLD analysis project Ga0209628, IMG submission 187285) | Cubitermes ugandensis P4 segment gut microbial communities from Kakamega Forest, Kenya - Cu122 P4 (SPAdes) (version 2) | ecosystem: Host-associated > Arthropoda: Insects > Digestive system...
CTTCTCAGGCGTAACCACTTCCGAGTAATGCCCATAAGCGGGGCATTTAGGCGCTGTGTAGCAAGAAACAGCTATAAATGCAAGGATGGTAAAGCAGAGCGTAATCATCATTATTTGTTTTGTAAAACATTTTGGGATTGGATTCTTTTTCATATTGACGTTTAATTTTTGGTTTTTGGGGTATAATGATATTTGATATCGTTTCTGAATATTAGAAGTACTGTGCAAATATGAGCAGGTTAAGAGTGTGATGGAGTATAATAACTCCCAAAAAATTCTTTAACAACAATGCGAATCATAGAATATGCCGGAACGGCAAAAATCATTCCGGCAATACCTCCTACGTAACCTGCTAAAAGAATTACGATGAAAATTTCAATAGGATGCACTTGAATGCTTTTTCCAAAAATAACAGGTGTTACAATAAAAGTATCCAGTCCTTTTATAACAGCAAAAATAATCGCCATTTTCCAAAAAAGCATGGATAACACATCTGCCGAAGGATTTGTAGGGAGTAAGGAAGTAATAGATATAGCCAAGCCGATACCCATCGCAATAAATGGACCAATATAGGGAATTATATTGAATACTCCTGCTAAAAATCCTATTAATAAAGCATTTGGGATATTAAAAAAGTAACATGCTATCCCAATAGCTACCCCTACAATAAGATTATCTAGTAACACTCCGGAAAAATAACGCACCACCAGCACACGTGTTTGAGCAAGAATATGGTCATAATGATCTCTAAATGAAATTGGGATGGCATTGCGTATCATTTTAAAGAAAATCTCTTTATCTTTCAATGCGAAAAAAGTAAGAAAAATAACGGAAAACAGTAGAATAAATACAGCGCCTGTAAAAGATATAATATTTTCTACAATACCTGATATGCTCATGGAACTTACGAATGATTTCACTTGAGCTAAAAGAATATCACTCAAGCTCTCACTATGGTTTAAAAAACCGTTTCTATGCAAAAAATTGTCGGCTTGTTGCAGCCAATTTTCTATTGCTTTAGTGTAAAGCATAGGGTCTATGGAAGAAACTACCTCTACCTCTTTTATGATAAAAGGAATCAAAAAATAGAAACCTGAGAAAATAAAAAACAATAGTAGAAAAAGTGTAATTCCCGCAGCAATAGAGGGAGAAAGTGTTTTGTTTTTTAACTTTATTTTTTGTAATAATTTCATCAATGGAGAGCCCACCGATGCAAATACAATAGCTAAAAGTATATAAATAAGAATATTAAAAAAATAGTATCCTAATAAGATAATGATACCCAAGAAAGCAATAATGGCGAGAATGTTTTTATTATTCATTTTTTATTGGTTTTAAGGAAGTTTCTTTTTTTTCTTTTTTCTTTAGCATCCAACTCTCTAAAAAATCTTTTCGATTATTAAATTCGTGCCGGTAAGAGATGCTAATTCCCCCGCCTTGCTGAGGTTGTGGTCTGGAAGGGTCTTGATTTACATCATTGAAAAAGAAAAGTCTAAGTAGCCAATTTCTCGCATCATTTAACCAAACACCAAAATTCATATCGGCAACAAAGTTATTATTAGTATTGTCTGCATTTTGGTCTTTGCCATACCCTAAATTGGTTCCAAGAAATATTCGGTCATCTAAAAAATTCATTTGGGCATTCACCGAATATTCTGTATAGTTTTTTTGGCTGTTAATAAAATTTATTCCAAAACTAAAATTATTGAATTGGTTGTTAATAAATGAACTAAGCATATTCGAAACCATGTCAACTCCCGTTTCAACAGATTGTTCCATAGTCATGCCACCTTCGGAAGTAATAAATGTATTCAAAAAAACAAATGAGAAAAATTGGCGGATTCCATTTTGTTGATTTGCAGTGTCTAAAGCCGAGAAAACATCAGCTTGCTCTTTATCGTTTAATCTTGGAAAAGCGAATCTAAAAGCTGGGTTCGGATTCATTAAGTTCCCTGTCAATTCTAAGTATGCCGAAATATCGGTACGTCCGATTCTACTGAGGTCTTGATTATCCGGATTTAATGAACGTAAAGAAGCTGCTTTTTGGTAAAGCGCACTCACATTTAATCGCGCTAAAGTAAGAGGTCCTGCAAACGAAATAGTTCCACCTTCTACAATAGTAAAACTTCGAGGGAAGAAATTTTTGAGCGACATGTGAAACATTCCGCTTACAATAGACAATATTCCGTTAAGGTTCATATTGCCGGAATTTGTGTTATAAGTTAAATGCAATTTTCCTGATGTTTTGCATTTTAAAATTCCATCAATCGGGTCTAATTCCAATTTTACATCGGCGTCTCTCGTGATATCAAAAGTAAAATCAAAATTTAATACGGTAGATGATTTTCTCGTATTCAAAATGGTATTTTCTTTATTTGTACTGTTACTCAAAAAATAGATACCTTGTGAAGAGGATACACTGCTCGTTGAATTGAGTGGAAATGTAATGGCGGAACCGGATAACGTTTTAATATTATGACTTAAAAAATTAAGTTGTCGGGTATCTCCCTGAATAGAGATGTCTCCGGAAACGAAGCCGTCGCCGAAAAACGAGTCATCTATTTTTTTAGGGGTATTCAATACCATAATTCTTTGGGTAGAAATATTCAAATCTATTACAAAATTCTTAAATTTATTGTGGTGAATAAATCCTGAAAGAATCGCATCATTCTTAAATTTATCTTTAAGCAATACACGTTCAAATTTTATCCCTTCCCTATTAAACACAATATCCTGGTCGGTAATATTATAAATAGTATTCAAAGGGGTGATTCCCAATTGTGCATTATTAACCCGCACTTTACCATCAAAATAAAGCGAATCGGTATTCATTACAAAATCCAAATGCCCTGATGCTTCTCCGGAAACCATATTGCTGAATGAAGAGAGAAAAGGCGACAAAAATCCGATTTTTAAAGTGTCCATATCGGCATGCACCCGAAGCTCTTTTTCTTTGGTAAGAAACTTTCCGTTTAACTCTATGATTCTATTTGGCAAAGACAAATAATCGGAATAGGTAAATTTTGAAAGATTAATATTCAAGTTATCTCTACTTGACAAGATACCACCGGTAAAATGAGGTTCGCCATCGCGTAAAATTTTTGCATCCAAAAACAGGTCTCCTAAAAGTTGTTCATTAAAGACAAAGTTTTTTATAAAAGTTTTTCCTTCCACATTAAAGTGTTCCATATTAGGAGTAATAGTAGCCATAAGCGACATATTACCTTCGAAAGTCATGCCCGTTTTTGAAATCAGATTGTTCACTAACGAAATATCAAAGTTATCCAGTAGAATATTACATTCTTTATCCCACTCTTTCGATATTTCGCCATTTATGCTTATTCTTCCCACATCGGAAGATAAAGCAAAATGCTCAAACCGGAAACTATTATTTCCAAAATGTATGGTATTATCTTTTCCGGTAAACTGCCATAATGATTCACGAAGAAATAATTTGGAATCGGTTATTTTAAGTGATATATCTTGCGAAGCGTTTTCCCGAAGCAAGCCACTAAAAACATTGAGCTCATTCACAGAAATGCCTCTTGGATTGCGCCATGAAGTCATAAACTGGATTTCATCCCTGTTACTTTTTGTATAAATTCCGATATTCGAAAAAGTTAGATTTCCACTTTTTCGGTAAATAGACAGTGAGTCACATTGAAGTTGTATCCCTAACATATCTTGCTCGTTCATTTTTCCATTTGCTTTGATGTTATTCAACCTTCCAAGTCCGGCATAACTGATTTGAGGGAATGAAAAGCTGAAATAATCTTCATCTCTTGTTTTTCCTAAATGAACACTCACCAACGCATCTCGTGCCATATCTAATTTGGGGAGAATCAAACCGAAAAAATTTCGTGAATAAAAAAGTTTAATATCAAGGTCTATAAATTGCATAGGGTCTGTGGATGTAATCTCTTTTTCAACAGCAAATCTTTCGTTATTGACAAGCATTTTCGGCAAATAAAAATGTGCGGCATTTTCAACTGCTACCACAAGCTCCTTAAAATTGTAATTTGTTTTAATAGAAACATTAAATGCATTGGTATGAATTTGATATTGATGAGGTAGGTTCCGTATATTGATTGCAGAAAGGCGCAACCAGTCTATACGTGAAGTTTTTATTCCGTTGGTTAATTTGGCATAGTCAATACCTACAAAACCGTTTATATTTTCAAATTGATTTCCACTCATGGCAATTGAGATGGAATCCGTTGTAAAGACTAAATGCGGAATTTGTTGCATTTTGTATATAAATCTCTCAAAACCGACAGAAGTTGAATCTATATGATGTGGAAAATGAGAGAAAAAATCGTAAAGTTTTATATCTACTTTTGCCAATGAAGCATTTATTACCGGTGGAGCATCTTTTGCCAATTTAAGATTACCTTTTAGCCTAAATGAGGCTACAGAATCTGTACTTTTAAGCGCAAGATATATTTGATGTGGTGAATAACTACCGTTAAGGGCAAGATTTTTCAACAAATATCCACAAAGAGTCACATCTGTAATCTCCCCTTTTATTTTTACCGAAAGGGAAGCCAATAGCTCTTTTACGTTTTTTGTAAAATCGGAAAGCCCTTCAAGAGAAGTTTGCAAATTAATTTTATTCAAATATTTAGGTTGATTTAAGAGTTTGCCAATATCCAAATTGTTACAGGCTAAGGTTCCTGTGTAAGAAAATTTCTTTCCTGTGTTTGTTGTTTTGATTGCAGCATCTACTGTTCCCAAATTGGTTTGTGCCATCAAATGGGTATTAAATTTTGTAAATGTACCGGTATAATATCCTGTTATTTTTGCATAAGTTACATTTTTTACTGCTTCCGGAAGATTAATTTTTTTTCCTTTAGGTAGTTTAAATTGAGCAAGTTCAGCAAAATCAATGTAAGCATCATTAAAAAACAAATTAACATTACTATTCTTGAAATCCAATATATTTTCAATAGCAAAATCTCCTGCAATACGCGTTTGTAGATTATATTTAAGAAAGATATTTTTCGTTTGAAGCCGGTTAACAGGTCCGGTAACAGAGCCGGAGAAGACAAATTGAGCGCCCATCCCGTCAAGTTTCGGGGCAAAATAGATAATATCCCGCATAGCAACACTTGCACATTTCACTTCCGTATCAAAGTTAATCCGGTTAAGAAAATCGGAATAATCAGAAAAACTATTATATCGAAAAGCAAAATTACCTGAAAACATACTGTTTGGAGTTGTAAAATGCAAATCATCTAAGAGTAAGCCTTGCGAATAAATACGAAAATTTCCCGAAAAACTTGAGATTTTAAAACCTGTATATTGAGACAAACTAAGCGAATTGATTTTGCAGGAGATATCGGGACCAAAAACTAAAAAATTATCTACATTAAGATGTATATGTTGTAGTTCAAAAAAACCATAATCTATAGTGTTATCATCTTTGTATAACCGTTTATCGTCGTTAATAAACACAAAACGAACATCATTAAGTTCAATATTTTCAAATAACAGTTTAAATTTTGACTCTTTTTTATCCTTTTTTTTAAACCCTTCAGCCCAAATCGCAATATTTACCCTATCTTCTCCCACATATTTACGTATTACAACCTCTCCATCGTCAAGCCGGGCAAACGAAAGGCACACTCGTTCTTTCCCTGTTTGAGCAAAATTAATCTTCCCTTTTAGCTTAGTGGCGAAAATCATGTTATTGTGATGCCCATCTTTAATTGTTACATTCTTCGCTGTAAGCGTCAAAAATGGAGAAAGATAAATTTTATCCATTGTGATTTCCCCTCCGGTAATATTAGTAAGAATTTTAGACACTTTTGACAAAGCAAATTGCTGAATGGGAGGGATAAAAATGAGCGTAACAATAAGAAAATCAAAGGCAATAAAGATTGCAACTGCCCAAAGAATAACTTTAAGAATCCGCTTTGTTATTTTTTTTAGCATATTATTACACAATAATATATATAACTTGCAAAGAAACGTTTTTTTTTGATATTAAGGCTGTTTTTTTAAATACTAAGGCAAAATCATTAAAAGGTTATTTATTTTAATATTTTTGTCGCATATTAATGAAATATAATGAATATTGCCATAATTTTAGCCGGAGGCATAGGCACACGATTAAAATCAGAAATACCTAAGCAATTTTTAAAAATCTGCAAAAAAACTATTATTGAGTATTCGTTAGATGTTTTTGAACAACATCCGTTTATTGATGAAATTGCCATTGTAATCCACAAAAATTATTTGATGGAAATGAAAAAAATCGTTACAAATGGAGGTTATAAAAAGGTTCGGAAAATAATAGCAGGAGGAAAAGAACGTCATGATTCGAGTTGGGAAGCAATAAAAACCTATCAAAATTTTCCCGAATCCAATTTACTCATTCATGATGCAGCACGACCGTTGATTGATGCCAAGACGATTAGCGAAGTGATTGACGCACTAGAAAAATATAATGCAGTTACCGTGGCCATTCCTGTTACAGATACCATATATAATGTGGAACACAATCTTATTCAACAGATTCCAAATAGAAAATATCTAATGCAGGCGCAAACTCCTCAAGCGTTCAAGCAACATATTCTTCAAAAAGCATATCAACAAGCCATTCAGGATAAATATTTTACCGCAACTGATGATGGCAGTGTGGTAGCAAAATATATACCAACAGAACCTGTTTTTGTGGTAACTGGGAGCGAAAGTAATTTGAAAATTACGCATAAGAAAGATATTTATTTGTTTGAAACCTTATTGTGATTTGATGAAATTAGGGAGAAACTGAACAGTACCCCCAATTTTTTAGCCGTCTGGGTGTAATTCAGAGAATTTTATGTTTATTTGCAACGATTTTAATTTTTATTATGAACAGAATTTTAGCCATTAATCCAGGATCAACCTCAACAAAAATTGCGGTTTTTGACGGAAAAAAGGAGGTTTTTGTAAAAAACATTAAACATTCAACAGAAGAATTGTCGAATTTTAATAAAATTACAGACCAAAGTGATTTTAGAAAAAAAGTTATTCTTAAGGAATTGGAAGAAAATAACATTCCTTTGCATTCTATTAAAATTGTGATAGGGCGAGGAGGACTAATAAAACCCATACCTTCAGGAATTTATAAAGTGAATGACTTGTTAAAAGAACATCTTTACAATGGATATAGCGGAGAGCATGCCTCAAATCTCGGCGGATTAATTGCCGATAATATCGCGAAATCCATCGGACTTTCTGCTTCCTATATCGCTGACCCTGTGGTGGTAGATGAATTGCAACCGGTAGCACGTATCTCCGGTCATCCGCTGTTTGAGCGGGTCTCTATCTTTCATGCTTTAAATCAAAAAGCGGTAGCGCGTGGCTATGCAGAAGAAATAGGAAAAGAGTATGAAGCATTGAATCTCATCGTTGCCCACATGGGCGGAGGTATCAGCGTGGGTACCCACGAAAAAGGCCGCGTTATTGACGTAAATCAGGCACTCGACGGTGAAGGTCCCTTCTCACCCGAACGCTCAGGTACATTACCCACCGGACAGTTGGTAAATCTTTGTTTTAGCGGTAAATATTCCAAAGATGAAGTAAAAAAAATGTTGGTAGGAAAAGGCGGCTATGTTGGATATTTTGGCTCAAACGATGCATTCCAAGTGGAAAAAGATGCACAAGCCGGCGATGAAAAAGCAAAACTCATTGAAAAAGCTATGGCATACCAGGTTGCAAAAGCAATTGGCGAAGCGGCAGTTGTACTGAAAGGTAAAATTGACGCCATCCTGCTCACCGGCGGAATCGCTTACGGAAAACCGATTGTGGCTGAAATTACCCGCTATGTTGATTGGATTGCACCGGTGAAAGTGTATCCGGGAGAAGATGAAATGAGAGCCTTGGCTTTTAACGCATTCCTAATTTTAAACGGCGAAACCGAAGCTAAAAACTACGAATAAATTTGCATGAAAATCGCCGTTTTTTACAGAAAACATAGTGAAAATGATAAAGACTTTATTGTTGAAGCACTACAATTTCTCAAAAATAAAGAAGTGGAATTGATTGTGCATGAGAAATTGACCAATAAACCTTATCTAGAAGATATTATTAAAAATTGTACTCTCTTTTCTACTCATGAAGATTTAAAACAGACGCTCGATATTGATTTCCTTTTTTCTTTTGGAGGCGATGGTTCATTTATCGCTGCCTCAAAATTGGTGGGCGACTTGAATATCAATATGGTGGGGATTAACACCGGACGTATCGGTTTTTTAACCACCATTACAAAAAAGAACTTTGAACACCAATTTCAAATGCTTTGCAAGAAAAAATTTACCATTGAAAAAAGAAAACTCTTGCATTTGGATACCGACCAAGATTTGCCGTTGGAAAATGACTGCGCATTGAACGATATTACTGTGAGAGCAACTGAGGAAGATTCGGTGTGCGGAATTGAGGTTTGGTTGAACGACATTCATGTAAATACCTATTGGGCAGACGGTTTGATTGTGGCAACTCCCACAGGCTCAACGGCATATTCCTTAAGTTGCGGGGGGTCCATCATTCACCCCGCTTCGTGCGTAAATATCATCACCCCCATTGCCTCGCATTCATTGAATATCAGACCTATAATTGTAAATTCTAATGATGTAATAAAAATTAAAGTGCACAGCAGGGGAACTGATAAATTTTCGTTAGCCTTAGATAATGAGCGTATTATTGCGCCAACTTCTGCAACTTTAATCATTAAAAAAGAGAATTTTGAAATCTCCATGGTACGCTTTCACAATACCGATTTTTTCTCTGTAATCCGCGAGAAACTACTTTGGGGAATTGATTTAAGAAATACGATAAACCAACGACTATTCAGATGAGAATTATTTATACCCTATTGTGTTTTGGCTTAATGTTTAACATATTTGCGCAAACGCAAGACACAATACCATATAAAAAAGAAAAAAAAGTAAAAACATTTCTTTCTTTGAAAGATACGGACACGCTTCGTGAAAGACACAGTATTACAACCGCAAGTGATGCGCTCCCTGAAAAACAAAAAAAATGGGATTTGAATTGGAGCGGATTGATTGGTTTTGAGGCTTTTTGGGATACGAGAAAACCCGTAGAATCTAGAGACGGTGGTATTTATTTATATCCGGCGGATGTTTTTTACGATAAAAACGGAAAAGATATAAACGATCGTCCCTCTTTTAACTTTTGCGTGATGAATACGCGACTTACCTTGAAAATACAGGCACCCGAAGCATTGGGAGCTAAAATATCCGGAATGGTAGAAGGTTGGTTTATGGGAATTTCCAACAATGACTTAAATGGTTTTGCCCTGCGCCACGCACTAATTAAAATGGATTGGAAATCAACGCAATTATTATTTGGACAAACGTGGCATCCATTGTTTACCGAGCGAATGTTTGCCTACACGGTGGCGGGCAGTGCCGGTGCGCCGTTTCAACCGTTTGCACGAGTGCCGCAAATCAGAGTAATGCAAAAATTTGCGAAAAACAATTTCTTGCTTTTTTACCTAAACGCTCAGCGCGACCTGCTTAGTTTTGGACCAAACGGTGCCTCATCCGAATATCTACGCCAAAGTATGATGCCCGAAATGGGGTTACAATATTTTTTTGATTGTCAAACAAAAGATAGAAATAACAACTCCCAACATAAAATTTATGCCGGTTTGGGATTCAATTTTAAGAGAATTATACCCAGATTAATCACTGCGGACACTATTGCAACTAAAAAAGGAGTAAACAGTTGTTCCGGAATACTATTTCTTCACTATGAACATCTCATCAGCAAACAATTAAAAACCGGATTTAAACTAAAAGGAATTTTCATGCAAAACAGTTATGAATATTTGATGATGGGAGGTTACGCCATAAAAGAGTATGAAAAAAATGCGCCGTTAAATTATAAAGTTGATTATGATTATACCAATTTGAACACGCTTTCATTTTGGGGCGACCTCTATTTCAATTATCATTCGTGGGAAGTAGGATTGTTTGGCGGTTATTGTCAAAATTTAGGGGCGTTCCACGCGATACAATCCCCTGAAAGTTCAACTTCTTACTATGCCCGTGTCTCTAATGCCGATTTTATGTACCGACTAAGCGCACGTTTGAAATACACCGCCAACAAATTACAATTTTGTTTAGAACCGGAATATACTTCAGCAGTTTACGGAACTGCATTAGCCCAAAACGGAAAAGTGGATATTGCCATGAAGACCCATTGGGTGCATAATGTGCGGGTGTTGTTTTCAACGGTGCTATATTTTTAGTTTTTGTATTTTTATTTTTTATATTTTCGCAACTCGCAAATTAACCAAAATAAATATTTATGGCAATAATTGATTTAGTCAGATGGTCACCGCAAGGAAATACGACAATATACGCATATCGTTTTCCTGAAACCAATTTAAGTACTTACACACAGCTAATTGTGCAAGAATCGCAAGAAGCTGTTTTATTTTCAAAAGGACAAATTGTAGGCAAGTTTGGTCCCGGAAAACATACGTTGAACACGGAAAATTTACCCATTTTGCGTAGCTTATTCGGCATTCCTTTTGGCGGTAAAAATCCGTTTACGGCAGAAGTTTGGTTTGTAAACAAATTGCAACCTTATAATATTGATTGGGAAACCGACAGTATGTCTATCCATGATGCCGATTACAACACACAACTTCCATTAGTGGCAAAAGGACGGTATGGCTTGAAAGTCAGTGATGCGGAAAAGTTTTTGATAAAGATTGTCGGAACAAAAAGCGAATTTTCGCAAGATGATTTGACCGACCAATTTTTTGGCGAATTTTCTACAAGAACGAAATCAACCATTGTACGATTTATGAACAATCACCGGATTGGCTTTAAAGGAATATCAGGTGAGTTGGACAATCTGTCGGAATATTTGAAAGGTTCTATGTTAACATTTTGGGATAATATTGGTTTGGATTTAACACAATTCTATATTACCAGTATTGATATTGATACTTCAACCGAAACGGGCAGAAAAGTTTTGGAAGCCATTTCGCAACAGAGTGCCATGTCTATTACCGGTCATACCTGGCAACAAGAAAAGATGTTTGATGTTGCCAATAATGCGGTGGATAATTTTGGTAGCGGAAATGGCGGTCTTTTGGGCGGCCTTATGGCAATAAATATGATGGGTGGCTTTGGTGGTGGGGTAACTACCGGTGCCGGTATGATGCAACCCCATCATAATCAGCCAACTTTTGGCGGAAGTAATCAAGGACAACCTATACAAACACCGCAGCAGATTCGAGATGTCTTTTGTTCAAACTGCTCTAAAAAATTTCCGAACACGCACCGGTTTTGCCCACATTGCGGAGACCCTTACAATCCTTGTCCTAAATGCGGTACAGACAATCAGCAAAACGCAAAACGCTGTGTGAGTTGCGGAACCATATTAACCGGTGGCGAAACCGGAAACAACTGCCCACATTGTAATGCCCCTTTACAGGCAGGCGTTACTTTCTGCGGAAATTGCGGAAAACAAGTGGCTTCCGGTGATACTTGCAGCCGCTGTGGAAATGCGCTGCAACCCAACGTGAAATTTTGCCCAATATGCGGAAATAAAAGGTAATTCAAAATTTAAAATTGTTAATATTATGAGTACAAAAAAAATAGTTTCATGGTTATTGCTTCTGTTTGGAGAAGCCACCATTATCACAACATTTATTCTTTTTAGAGGCGAAACACCAAACAATATCTTAATATTGAACATTATCGTCGCTACAATTATTTATGGCGCATTTTTCGTTGATATTCTTGTACCCTGGGTAAATTTTAACGACAAATCGCAACGCAGAATTGGTTCGCTGGGAATAAGGTGGGTTGTTACTTTTTTCTACGCCATGGCTGCCATAGCGCTCATTATTGTTGCCAATAGATACTACGAATTTAACTTTTCCTCCCAATTGATGATTCATTGCGGGTTGTTCTTTTTATTTCTGCTTGGTTTACTGGCGGCATCTTATGCTTCCGATAAAGTGGAAAACGTGTATAACCAAGAAACTATGCATCGTATTGGAATCATCGAAATGAAAAACGCAATGAAAAATTTAAAAGATAAAATGAATGAAATAAACGGATTACCCAACTCTTTTATACAACAAGTTGATACAATCGAAGCAGGGTTGCGCTTTATTTCTCCTACAAACAACGAGGAAGCCTACATATTGGAAAATTCGTTTGTAGATACTGTTAATAATATGATGTTTTCCATTTCCGATTTCTCAATGAACGAAGAACAGATTATGAACAGTCTCAAAAAATTAGAACATCTTTATAAAAATCGAAAAAACATTTACTCAAATTAAAATCATACATCATGACAGGAAAAATTTTCCCCGAATCTAGTAATATCTATCAAGACCAAGCGAAGATATTATTCAATTATTACAGTCAGGTAGCTGAAAAAATCGTTCTGGAAGAAGAACGAATTGAAAAAGAGATTGCTATTCTTGAAGAAGAAAAAGTAGCACGAAACAATGAGATTGGAGGGCTTTGGGTGTGGTTTCTTACCATTATTTTATTTTTTGTATATTTTATCAAGAAAAGTAGCTTGCAAAAGCAAATTGAAAATCTTGATAGGCGAATTGCCGAATTTAAAAAACAACATACCGAAATTTTCCGCGATTACAAGGTGAGTAAATTGGGTGTGGCGTATGTACCTATTGCAGACCAAATTAAATATGAAGACAAAAGTTTTATTGTGGATTATACCGGCAAAGTGGACGAATCGGAGGTTACGCTTCAACTTTCAAGGCAAAACGATTTGCTGATAGAAACCATTGCCAATTTGAAAAACCTTTCATCGGAAGCGCCTATCGTTGAATCTTCTAATGATACGGAAGAAATTGAAACAGACGAGTATTCTACTTCCATTCAGCAAATTAACCAACACGATTACTTCGGAAAATTGGAACGCTCGCTCAGAACTATCTCATATTGTATGGATGATTTGGACATAACCTCTGTGTCGTTGCCGTTAGTTGCCGATAAAAGCGAATATCTGCAATATCTGAACGAATTTGCAACTACGGAAATTCCACAAAATACACCGGTTATATCTGTTTTTGATAAAGAACGTTACGCAAACAGTGTCAATAAATTTCAAGAATTGAATAAGCTAAAAGATTCATTGTCAAACAAAACTGCACAGTTTGAAGATGTGCTAAAAGATTTGATGATTACTATGGCAAATTCCGTTCAAGCGATTTCGGCATTGAAAATTGCTTCCACCGACAAAGTAATTTTTGAATCGAATAAAGTACTTTATCAAATTTTAAAATCTCCGTATAATCATTATTCGCCTGCACTTGAACATGAAGAAATTGAACGTATTCGCAATGAAAAATTTGATTATACGGAATCTGCCCAAGGTTACGAACCTTTTCAACTAAAACCGAGTTCAAAAGTAAAATACAATTTAACTTCAGGAATGTGGACGGCGGAAGATGGTAGTGTGACTAATTTTCCGTTTGGCGTTCATCAAATTTATGAAGAAATTGTAGCACCCGTTGTACAAAACCTGATGATGGAAAATCGTATTGAGCGTTTGAAAATTTACAACCACATTAAAGACCAAAAAATCAGCTACCTCAATAAATGGCATCAGGATACCGACGATTTTTATCGCGCCAATCGTGCGGAAAGCGCTGATATTATTAATTTAATGCAAGAAAGTTTGCGAAAATACATTGCAGCTTATACTACGTTAATTTCGTTGCAAAATACTGAGGACAGCATGGTACAATCGGGTTCTTTAGATTCTTCGGTGGTTGAAGTTGCCGACACAGCAGCAGAAACGCTTGCCGCTTTTGAACTACAATCGGAAGAATTTAAAAGAGCGCAATCCGAGTTTGAAGCGTACATGGAGCGTTTGAAAGAAGATATTGATTTGAAAGCAGAAAAATTTGGTCACGTTGAATATTACGACGCAAAACTTCGTGATGGCAATGCAAACGAATTGGCTGTGGCTACCAACGAAATTCACGATTTAGATACGCGCCGAAAACCGCTTGCTATGGTAAACCCATTGTTTGCTAAAGTTTCCGACCTCCCTCCAACACCACAAATTGAAGATGTTACTTTTGAACACATCTCTCTCAATTTGCCGAATATTGCTAAAAATGCTTTAGAACAATTGGAAAAAGAACTTAATGAAGAAGAACTTTCCAATGATGAGGTTGAAGAAGAACAAATTGAAGAAGAAGATGATGATGAATATTTGTACGACGAAGATGAATTGAATGAGTTGGAAGATGAGCAATTAATAGATATTTGTAACGAACTCGGCATTGAATTAGAGGAAGATAACGTTACACGCGAAAGTGTGATACAAGCCATTCTTGATGCTCAAAACAATAGTGATAACGAATAAAAAGTACGGATATGGCAAGATTTGATTATACAGTAGATACTTCTCCGATGGCATCAAAACTCGGAAGTGTATCAAATCATGTGCAAGCAACAACTGCTGCAGTTGTAACTATGCGTGCTGCCGTTATTTTGGCAGAAGAAAAAGCAGCTGAACACGTTTGCAATAATGTTAACAGAGGATTTTATACTTTAATCCGTTCTCAAATTTCACAAAAAATAGCTAAGTTGCAAAGTGAGGTTGACTCCCATTTAATGCGACTTAACCAGCAACGAAAACAACTTCTGGCCATCAAAGGACGCATGGAACGAGATTATAATATGATTTCAAGCCGATATACAAAGTTGTTTAACGGATTAAATTCAAATCTAAAACAACGGGTTTTTGAATTGGATAGACCTACCATTGATTTTGCAGTACGAGAAGTAGAAAAAATATCGAATCGAACAAAATATTTAACGGCTACTGTACCTGTTTCTCAATCAGAAACTCTTGCAATAAGTCAAAAAATTATTGCTTCTAATGTGAAATACCGCGGAACGAAAGTGATTACTTCTATGACTAATTTCTTGTCGGATATGAATGAGCAAAAAAAACTGACCAACCGTATATTGCTCTCAGTAAATGCAAATACGAATAATGCTACTTTGTCTGTTCCGGTGATTGTCAGCGAATGTAATTTTGATAAATTCGATAATAAAAACATTGATATTGCTGTAAGTAAAATTCAGTTGAATCAAGCTACACAATTGGCAATTAAAAACACAGTTATTCAGAATATTGATGGCTTAAATTGGCAAAAAGAACCGGATATTAACAAGGAAATAAAAAGCGAATTTAGTAAAATTCTTTCCCATTCAAAGTCCTCGCAACGCGTTAAGGATATGGCAAATAAACTGTTTATGACCCACAATTATCAAATCATTAAAAATCAATAGTTATGAGTTATAGAGCAGTTAATGATATCCAGAGTGTTACAATTTCTTATTCAGGCAGCAGGAGCTGTGGAAAATGCGGAAATTCAGTTAGTTACAGTGGAAGCGCAAGCGAAACAGTTCATATAGTTATTGATGTTTATGATGACCCGTTTAATGATAGTGTGGCGCACTGTAATAAAAATGTTAATTTATTAACAGGAGCAGTGGTGGCTACTGAAACGGCGCAAGTGGCTTCGATAAATAAAAATTCTAAAAAAGTAGCAGACACAATAGTGGATGGTTTTTTTAGCCTGATTCGTTCTGAAATTAGTCAGCAAATTGCGGAACTCTCAAAAGATATTGATGCTGACTTGATGTACTTGCGTGGAATGGCAAAAAAGTGCATCGAAAAGCAGAAACAAATGGAGACCGATTACAACCGTATTACGAGTCGCTATTTGAAAATCTTTGAGGATTTGAACAAAGAATTGGAAAACAGAATTTTTGAATTGAATAAACCGGCTTTTGTTTTCAAAAATAACAGCGATAATCACGCTAATCGTACCACCGAAAACGATTTGGTAAGTACCGTAACGGTTTTCGGATTGGAAGGCGGCGAATTGCAGGCAAAAATATCTGCCTCTATTGCAAAAAAACGAACTTTAAACGCTATTAATCAGGCAAATATATTTTTGTGGAAACAGAAAAAATTGCAATCTATGATTAATCAAAGTATGCTAAACGAAAGTATATCTGCCACAAAATATTCGCCGGTTTGTTTTTTAGAAACAAACAACGAAAAAAGCCGGACAGAAAGAAATGTATATCAAGCGAATTTTTTGCCGGAAATTAATTCCAATGTATGGATTGACAAATTTAAAAATCAAAATTGGACGATGGCGGCAAAAGAAAGCAAAGACCACATTCAACGTTATTTTAATTCGGAAGTGAGTAACGCTTATAATTCTAATAACAAACACGATAATCGTGTAAAAGAGATGATAGTGAAAATTTTCGATATCAATTCAGTAAAAAGTATTTAATAATTTAAAAAAAATATTCAAAATGAAAGAGTTAAAAGAACTTCGTTTTAACGAAAGCAACATACAATTGAAAGACAATTTGGTACGTGGCTCTATTTTACCCGAAAAAGTAGCTGAACTCAATCGTACTGTCACCATTCAGGGAGACACGGTTGTAGAAGGACCTGTTTATGCGCACAAACTCGAAATTCAAAATGGAGATTTGGAAATTCAAGGCGCTGTGTTCACGCAATTGGAGCTTTATGTAAATAGTGAAGCCAAAGGAAATATCTTCTTCAAAAAAAGCGTAGGCTCAGCAAATTCTATTGTTTCGCGCACCGCAAATTGTAAACTCATGTTTTATTCCGATATTAATGCAAAAAGCGTTACACTATACAATGCTTTTGTAGCGGGAAGTATTTATGCCGATGAAATTATTCTTGAAAATTGCGTAGTAATTGGCGGCGTCTTTGCTACACAGCAAATTGATTTGACAAATTCCATCGTGGGAACATTTAATGCACCGTCGGTAAGAATTGCACAAATCGTTAGTTTATTGTTACCGAGCGCCTTTACTATTGAAAAAATACTCGTTGCCTCCGATACAAAACTCTACAATTTGAGTTTAGCTGATTTAGGCGCATTATTCAAAGGAATGCCGCAATCTGAAAATTCAGGAAAAATAGAAATGAATATTCATACCGATGAAGTAAAATCTACGCTTACCAACGAAGAAATTCAAAAAACACTGCGCAGTTATACCGTGATAGGCAAAGTATTAGCCGCAGATTTATTGGATACGGACAAATTTCAAAACCATTTCTTGCTTAAGGCAGCGAGCTTGGGTTCTCAACTCCTGAAAACTTATGATATGGGAGTTGATAAAGAGGGTAAACCTGCTACACTGACATTTGATAAGATTCGCGATTTCTTTTTCAATATTTTACACGGAAAAATTGAAATTCAGAATATTGATGGTAGGTTTGATATTTCACAAATCACCGGTAAATTCTAATTTATACTGTGTATCAAAAGTTTAGATAATGTAGATTTTTTCTATTTTCGCACACGAAATTTTTAACTCATAAAATATAACTCTATGCAAAAAAAAGGAAACAAGTACGGCACACATCGCGTGATAGAGCCGAAAGGTGTTTTGCCGCAGCCGGCAAATAAAATTGACAATAATATGGATGAAATTTGGGATAATGAAATCTTGATTAATGTGCAAACATTAAATGTAGATTCGGCATCTTTCACCGATATTAAGGCTCGCGCCGGCGGAAACCACGAAAAAATTAAAGAAATTATGTTCGACATCGTGGCGAAACAAGGAAAACACCGCAACCCATGGACTGGTTCCGGAGGTATGCTCTTGGGCACTGTGGAAAAAATCGGTGATGCTTTAAAAGACAAAATTGACTTGAAAGAAGGTGACAAAATCGCCACATTGGTTTCTTTATCTTTAACTCCGTTACGCATTGATAAAATCAAAGAAATTCGCGATGAAATTGACCAAGTGGATATTGAAGGAAAAGCCATTTTGTTTGAAAGCGGAATTTACGCTAAAATTCCGGATGATATGCCTGAAACATTAGCATTATCGGCATTGGATGTTGCCGGTGCGCCCGCACAAACCGCCAAATTGTGCAAACCCGGAAATATTGTTCTGATTATTGGCGCCGGCGGAAAATCGGGAATGTTGTGCTGTTACGAAGCGAAAAAAAGGGTAGGGGTTACCGGAAAAGTAATCGGTATGTGTCACAGCCAAAAATCTACCGAAAGGCTTCAAAAATTGGGATTTTGTGATTATGTCTTCTCCGGAAACGCACACGATCCGGTGGGCATGATGGAAATAATAAGCGAACTTACCCACGGCGAAATGGCAGATGTAACTATTAATAATGTAAATGTGCCCGATACCGAAATGACCTCTATCTTGTGTACGAAAGATACGGGAGTGGTTTATTTCTTCTCTATGGCAACGAGCTTTACGAAAGCAGCACTTGGTGCAGAAGGCGTTGGAAGTGACGTAACTATGATTGTAGGAAACGGTTATACGAGAGGACATGCAGAGATTACGCTTCAATTACTTCGTGAAAGCAAGGAATTGAGGGATATTTTTACAGAGTTGTACGCGTAGGATCGCAAGTATAATATTTTTGCCAAACTACTTTTTGCATCTGAATTTGAAAAACTTTTTGCATTATGAAAATACCACCTTCCGAATTACCGTTGCAACCTAACGGTGCAATTTATCACATCGGCATTCACCCTGAAAATTTAGCCGATAAAATTATTTTAGTAGGTGACCCCGGACGCGTAGAAACCATCTCCGCAAAATTTGATACTCTCGAATTTACCCATTCGCATAGAGAATTGACTACACATACGGGCTGGTATCAGAACAAAAGAATTTCAGTTATTTCTACCGGAATGGGAACAGATAATATTGATATAGTGCTGACGGAATTAGATGCATTAGCAAATATTGATTTACAAATAATGGAATGTAAACCTGTGCACAAAACACTCACAATGGTGCGCATTGGAACATGCGGCGCTATTCAGGAAAATATTCCGGTAGGTTCGTTTATTGCGGCAAAAGAAGGGTTTGGTTTCGATGGACTTTTACAATTTTACAAGCACGATTCAAGTGAATATAAAGAGTTTGTAGCGCACTTCGTAAAATTTACCGGTTGGGGTGAACAATTGCCTTACCCTTATTGCTATCCTGCCGACAAAACGCTTTTAGAAACCATTGCTTACGATATGGTGCATGGTATTACGGCAAGCGCTCCCGGATTTTTTGGACCACAAGGCAGATATGTACGAGCCCAATTGGCTTTCCCAAATCTTAATGATAAAATTGAAGCCTTTTCTTACCAAGACAAACGAATCACAAACTTGGAAATGGAGTGTTCTGCCATTTATGGTTTAGGACACTTGCTCGGACATAGAACATTAACTGTTTGCTTAGCGATTGCAAACCGTGTTACTCATCAATTTCTTAAAGAATACAGTAAAGAAATGGATGAGTTGATAACGAAAGTACTCCATAGAATATGAAAGATATTACCCTTTTAGTGTTAGCCGCCGGAATGGGAAGCCGCTATGGCGGATTAAAACAATTGGATGAATTAGGTTCAAACGGAGAAACAATCATGGATTACTCTGTAGATGATGCTATTGCGGCAGGTTTTACTAAAGTGGTTTTCGTAATCAGGAAAATTATGCAAGAAGATTTCGATGCGAAAATATTATCTAAATATCAACATAAAATAAAATGTGAATGTGTGTACCAAGAGTTGGATATGTTACCCAAAGGATTTGATAAAAATCCGGAGCGTGAGAAACCGTACGGCACAGCACACGCCATTCTCGTAGCGAAAGACGCTATTAAAGAACCATTTGCCGTAATTAATGCCGATGATTTTTATAGTCGTAAAGCTTTTGTTGCCATGAGTGACTTTTTGCGACAACCATCTCATAATGAAAAACCTGTTTTTGCTATGATTGGCTACCAATTAAAAAAAACGCTTTCAGAGCATGGAACTGTAGCGCGCGGCGTATGCAAAGTCAATGAAAACAGAGAATTAATCTCCATTACTGAGATGACAAAAATTGAACAAAAAGATAATTTGATTCAAAATACGGATGAAAAAGGTACGATAACGCTCACGGGCGAAGAGCCTGTTTCTATGAATTTCTGGGGATTTACACCTTATTTTTTCATCTTTTTAAACGAGCTTTTCATTCAATTTTTGAAAGAAAACAACGACAATCCCAAATCGGAGTTTCCTATTCCTTCTGCTATTAATTATTTTATCACAAACAATTTAGCTACAATTAAAATCATTGATTGTGATGCTGTATGGTTTGGGGTAACTTATCAAGAAGATAAACCGGTGGTGATGGAGAAAATTAAAAATTATTAAATTTTTATCGCATCTGCCACAATCTCTGCTACTGTTTTTATTTGAACTCCCAATTTATAAGTAGTATTAAGTTGCATGAGTTGATCTACGCAGTTATGACAAGGTGTTATAACTACTTGTGCGCCGGTGGCTTTAATTTGGTCGGCTTTAATTTTTCCGGTTTTTAATCTTCGTTCGTTATATTCACTCATAGCAAGCTGACCGCCGCCGCCGCCACAACAGAATGAATCATTGCCATGCGGAGTCATTTCTACAATATTTTCCACACATCGGCTAATTACAAAACGTAATTCATTCATTAATCCGCCATTTCGTGAAATATTACAAGGGTCGTGAATGGTATAAATTTTATTATTCAATGATTTTTCAACTTTGATACGTTCTTCGCGAAGATAATATCCTAAAATTTCGATGAGAGTAAACACTTTGAAATTGTATTTCATTCCCAGCCAATTTGGTGCTTCCCACCGCACAGCCCGCGCCCCGTGCCCACACTCACCCAACACCAGCATTTCACAGCTCATTTTCTGCATCTCATCTATTAAACGTTGTGCAATAGTACGGGCTTTTTCAGTATCTCCGGAGAAAAAAGCATAATTAGTAATGTCGTACATTCTCGTTGAAATGGTCCAACTTTCCTTCGCCGCATGAAAAATTTTAGCCACAGCGCTGATAGAGAGCGGGAAAAACTTCGGCTCACGTGGATTGAGGGTATAAAGTAACTTTTTATTCAATGCATCTAATGGAATTTTGGCTTCCGGCGCATTCAGTTCTTCTTGCAACTCTTCTTCCATCCACTGAATCGTATCCACAAATTCAGGGGTAGAAATCGCCATATTATTACCCGTTTCGATGGCTGCATTTACAGTAGCTTGTAGCGACTCCGGCACACAATCTAATGCCGCGAGCATCATGCGCCCAATGCGCACAATAAACGGAATATCTACCCCGACAGAGCAATGTTTGACACAACGCCCGCACATAGTGCAAGCCCCAAATAATGCATCCGTCATCTCTGTTAACGTATATTCATTTATAGTTCGTGCATTAATCCATGACGGTAACAATTTACCAAATGTTGTGCAATATCGTCTGTAAATAGAGGCTACTATATCTACTTTGTAAGCCGGCATCATTTTCGGGTCATCGGTAGCTAAGTAGTACATGCAGCTGGTGCCACACAAACCACAATGCACACACGCATTCAAATGCGTAATCAACTTACTGTCTTTATTTTCTTTTAAAATTGAAAGGGCTTTTTCAACCTGTTCTTTGTTCATTGATGTTTTATTTTGGTGAATTGAATAATTCTATAAACTTGCTAGTAAGTTTTTTTGTTGTTTCATAATAATCATATAAATCCTAAAAATCATAGTTTAGACGGTGGCCATGTACCACGCCTGCCATAGAAAAAACCAAGATGATAACGGGCTGCTAAATAATAAACGGCATGTTTTAATTTGCCTAAAGGAAAATAAAAGAAGAATAACGTGGCTACAAAAAAGTAACTGCAAATGACGCCGCTATGAATGTTTGAAGAAAAATATGAGTGAAAGTCATTATGAAAAGCATAAATAATGAACAATAGCGCAGAAAACAAATGAAACAATGTGACCAATCCGGTTGAAATATAATCGTCAGCATTAGAAATTGGACGTAGTTTTTTTGACACTATTCGTTTGATTATTAAACCTATTCCACAACCCGAGCTTATCAATAAATATAAAGCAATTAACGAAGATATTACTGTATGTTTGAAGAAAAAACGTGATGCAACGTATGGAATTATATCATCAAAAATTAAAAATAGGAAACAAAGCAAAACTATTAAAGAACCTATATGAAATAATATACCGGCAGTATAGGTGGGCAAGTGTTTATATGACGATTCTTTTTGGTGAGGCGACATGGCGCTGGTATTGGAGTAGATTACGCCGGCTGCTATACTTCCGGATTTTTCAGATAAATCTTTTGGGGCCCCCAATTTTTTTAGACGCATAATATGGACGAAACACGCTGTTAAACAAAACAACAAGGCAATGTAAGAAGTAAAAATAAAATAAATCATAAATGTAAACGATTGTTATGATGAAGCGGCAAAAATAATAAATTCCGTGACCTTTCATGGTGCAAAAATTGGAATTTCTTTCATACAGTTCAGACACTCCCACAGCACAATTCCGGCAGCGATGGTAACATTGAGTGAATGTTTGGTGCCTTGTTGCGGAATTTCAATCGCACCGTCGCATAAAGGAAGCAGGGCGTCTGTTACTCCAAACACCTCATTTCCCAACACAATTGCAATTTTTTCTTTGGGGAATTGAAACTGATTTAGAAAAACAGAACTGTCGGTTTGCTCAATGAGAAAAACTTTTGTATTATTTTTTTTTAAATGATGTACCAAGTCAATAATATTTTCGGCATATTCCCAATCAACTGATTCGGTGGCGCCCAGTGCGGTTTTGGTAATATCTTTGTTTGGCGGGGTGGCGGTAATTCCACACAGATAAAGTTTCTCCACCGCAAACGCATCACAGGTTCTGAAAATGGAGCCTACATTGTTCATACTTCGGATGTTATCCAAAATAACAATCACCGGAATTTTTGCTTGTTTTTTAAACTCCTCAGGGGTTATGCGGTTCAGTTCGGAGAGGGAGAGTTTTTTCATACTTCTTGCTCCATTTCTTCAATAATCTTCATCGTTTCCACACTTACCGTGCAAACCCGTTTCAGCAAATCAATCACTTGTTCTTTATAATCTGCAAACCGGTAAGTGTTAAATTTTTCGGCGATGGTGGGGTCTTTGGGTTTCTTTTCTTGATATTGGTCGAGAATCCACTCCAATGCGCTCCGGTTTCCGAGTTTGTATTCCCACGCCACCGCAGGAATATCATGTAGTTCGGTTTGTTCATCTAAAACA
>Ga0209628_10000551_pt1 | contig 23177 bp, 16 predicted proteins | sample TergutCu122P4_FD_187285 | JGI IMG/M metagenome (GOLD analysis project Ga0209628, IMG submission 187285) | Cubitermes ugandensis P4 segment gut microbial communities from Kakamega Forest, Kenya - Cu122 P4 (SPAdes) (version 2) | ecosystem: Host-associated > Arthropoda: Insects > Digestive system...
GGCGTGCCCGGCTCCATCGTGGCGCTGATCGTGGCCACCACGGCGGTGGGCGTGTTCCATCTGCCGGTGGAAACCATAGGCAGCCGCTTTGGCGGTATTCCGGCGGCGCTGCCGGCGTGGGCGCTGCCCGACTTCAGTTGGCAGGCGGCGCGCGAGTTGCTGATGCCGGCCATCACGCTGGCGCTGCTGGGCGCCATCGAATCGCTGCTGTGCGCGCGCGTGGCCGACGGCATGATCGACGATCGCCACGACCCCAACCAGGAACTGATGGCGCAGGGCGCGGCCAACCTGGTCACGCCGTTTTTCGGCGGCATGCCCGCCACGGGCACCATCGCGCGCACCGTGACCAACGTGAAAAGCGGCGCCACCAGCCCCATCGCCGGCGTGGTGCACGCGCTGGCGCTGCTGGCGGTCATGCTGGTGGCGGCACCGCTGGCGGCGTCCATTCCGCTGGCGGCGCTGGCCGCGATCCTCATGCTCGTGGCCTGGAACATGGGCGAGTGGCGCGAGTTCGCGCGCCTGAAGAGCTACCGCCTGCCCTACCGCGTCACGCTGGTCGCGGTGTTTTTGCTGACGGTGGTTTTCGATTTGACCGTGGCGGTGGAATTCGGCATCTTCGCCGCCTGCGTGACCTTCATCTATCGCATTTCGAGCCTCACGCGCAGCGAGCGCCTGACCAGCGCCGACTACCCGGAACTGGCCGACGCGCGCCTGCATGCCTGGCGGCTGTACGGCGCGCTGTTCTTCGGCGCCACCAAGCTGCTTGAGCAACTGGAAGACCACCTGCCGCCGCACACGCTGGTGCTGGATCTGAAGAACGTGATCTACGTCGATTCCACCGGCGCCGAGGCGCTGGAGAACCTGCTCAAGACCTGCCGCAAGCAGGGCGTGCGCCTGATTGTCTCGGGCGTGCTGAACCAGCCGCGCGACATCGCCGCGCGCACCGGCCTGCTGGCCCAACTGGCCGCCGGCTCGCCGGACGATGTGCAGCCGGACGTGGCGCGCGCCATTCGCACCGCGGCCCAGGGGCTGCGCGAGCGTGCCCTATAAAATCGCTTGCAACGCACAACGCTCGACCGCATCATGCCGCCCATCTACCTTCTCCAGCGCCCCCACTACACCTCCGAGGCCACCCAATTCCTCGACCAGCTCAAGCGCGACAAGCCCGAGTTGGACGAGCGCCAGCGCGAGGGCCGCGCGCTGCTGTGGGACAAGCCGGTGGATCGCGAGTTGCAAGCCGGTTTCGACGCCGCCCGCGTGCCGCAGAAGGCTTACGTTTACCAGAGCGAGTGACGCGCTCGGCAATGATCCCCCCCGAACCCGAACTGCTGCCCGAGCCTGTCGCCGACAGCGCGCAGGCGCTGCCCGAGGTGGTGGATCACGTGGCCGTGGCGCGCCTGTATGGCGAGCCGCTGTTCGCCCTGCCGCAAGACCTGTACATCCCGCCCGACGCGCTGGAGGTGTTTCTCGAAGCGTTCGAGGGGCCGCTCGATCTGCTGCTGTACCTGATCCGGCGGCAGAACTTCAACATCCTCGACATTCCCATGGCCGCCGTCACGCGCCAGTACCTGAGCTATGTGGAAGAAATCCGCAGCCGCAATCTGGAACTGGCCGCCGAGTACCTGCTGATGGCCGCCATGCTCATCGAAATCAAGTCGCGCATGTTGCTGCCCCCGCGCAAGAGCGACGAAGGCCGCGAGCCGGAAGACCCGCGCGCCGAACTGGTACGCCGCCTGCTCGAATACGAGCAGATCAAGCTCGCCTCCGCCCGGCTGGCCGAAGTGCCCCTTTATGGGCGCGACTTTTTCAAGGCGCAGGTGTACGTGGAGCAGGCGCTGCAGCCGCGCTTTCCCGACGTGGATCTGGCCGACCTGCAAGCGGCCTGGCACGACATTCTGCGGCGCGCCAAGCTGGTGCAGCGCCACAAGATCACGCGCGAACAACTGAGCGTGCGCGAGCACATGAGCCTGGTGCTCAAAACCCTGCAAGGCCGGCACTTTGCCCCGTTTGAAGACCTGTTCGACCCCACGCGCGGCGTGCCCGTGCTGGTCGTCACCCTGATCGCCCTGCTTGAGTTGGCCAAGGAAAACCTGATCGAAGTCACCCAGGCCGAAGCCTACGCGCCGATTTATGTGAGGCTGGCGTTTACGGTGGTGTGAGCGTTTGCAAGGTGGGTTGTAGTGCATCCATCCTGGGTAACGTATTCACCTTTTGTGGAGCAGAGACATGGCAATTTCCATGGATGAAATACAGCTCAAAGCAGCTGGTGCGGTACTTATGCTCGGTCATCGAGCTGCGAGCAAGGTGCGCATTGAGCTGGAAGCAGGGAAAAAACCAAAAGCCAACTGGATCAAAGATCTGTCAGGGGATAATTCGTTTATCAATCCAGATAAATTCCGCGAGGCAATTGCCTATTACGATATTGCAGCCTCGATTGATCCTGACAACAGCTATTACGCACTTTACTTGAAAGGTTTACTACTTCAGGAAATGGGCGAACGCACGGAATACGAAAAACCCCAACAAATGCTCGCTGAAAGCCATCGTCCAGAATATAATGCGATAGCCGACAAGGCATTGGCCGTTGGCTTGAATGTTGCAAGAGGTGAGTCATCCGGCACACATGAAGCGAGTAAGGACGAACAAATGGCAGCCACAGCACTGCAATTTGTCAACCTGTTGCTTGACAAAAAATATACCAAGGCCAAGACTATGCTGCACTCGAACCTTGTCGGTATGACGGCCAAGGATTTGAAAAACTCGTTCGAGGCGCTGTTCGAAAGTGAAGATTTCCCAGAAAGCGCGAACGTCGTTGATATTTATACTGATTTACCAGACAACCCGAACAACGATTTGGCAAGTGTCTATGTCGCGATCGATAGCGAAAATAACGAGGCAGTCAATGTCATCGTAGCGCGTGAAGGCGATAAATTGACAATACGTGAAATCGAATGGGGGCGGCCTTGAGCGCCATATAAGGTTGCGCACCCTACCATCGCCACAAAAAATCGTCCGAGGTCAAGCCATGCGCGCATTCTGGATCCTTGTTTTCTCATGCTTCTTCCTCGCCTGCGCCCCGGCGCGCGCCGCGGTGGCGGACGACAGCGAAAGCGAAGCGGCGGCCATTTTGAAAGCGCGCGAGGGGCTGGCCGATATCGTGGCGTACATGGCGCGCCGGCCCGATCTTTTTCCGGCGCAGGCGCCCGCGCCGCAGCGGGTGTTGACCTCGGCGCAGAGCCAGCAAGTGCGCGATCTGTGGGGGCGCTTTCTCGATTACCAACTGATGCTCGACGCCACCTGGCGGCGCCTGAGCGAGCGCGGGCCCGCGGAAGACGCCGCGCAGTTCGCCGTGCGCTATGCCGCGTTTCTCACGCGCTACCGCTATGCGCTCGAATTCATCCGGCTGGCCGATGCCGACCCCACCGTGCGCATCGTGCTGAACGAACCCGTGACGGAAATCGGCCTGCCCGAGCGCAGCTATGCCGATTTCAAATTCCGCTTCCTGCACGTGGCCATCGCCGGCGAGTTCACGGCGCTGTCGGCCACGCATGTCGTGGGCAGCCAAGGCAAAGAGACCGCCGCGCTGCGCCGCGTCATCCGGGACGACGAGCGTTACCTGTGGCGCGCGGGCCGCGAGCACGGCGTTTTGAACACGCTGCGCAACGCCGGCCAGATCGTGCAAGACGGCGGCGCCAGGCTGATCTTTCCGGCGCAAAAAGGCATCTCCGAATGGATGGGGCAAACGCGCGTGGCGGGCAGCGATTTTTTGATGTCCGCCCAGCAGATCGCCGCGCTGCACGCCAAACTGCGCCCGGGCGACATCTTGCTGGAGCGGCGCGAGTGGTACCTCTCCAACATCGGCCTGCCCGGCTTTTGGCCGCATGCGGCGCTGTACATCGGCGACGCGCAGGAGCGCGCCGCATATTTCGACACGCCCGAAATCCGCGCCTGGCTGCAAGCGCAAGGCATCGCCGACGGGCGTTTTGAAACCCTGCTGCAAACCCGCCACCCGCGCGCCTGGCGCGCCAGCGGGCAGCCCGACGGCGCGGGCGATGCGCCCCGCATCATCGAGGCGGTGGGCAAGGGCGTGATCTTCTCCGCGCTGGAACACTCGGCGGCGGCCGATTCGGTGGCCGCGCTGCGCCCGCGCCTGTCGCGCCTGGACGTGGCGCAGGCGGTGCTCAAGGCATTCGAGTATTTCGGCCGCCCCTACGATTTCGATTTCGACTTCCGCACCGACGGGCAACTGGTCTGCACCGAACTGGTGTTCAAGTCCTACCGCCCGGAAGCGGGCCGGCAGGGGCTGGGCTGGCCGCTCACCGAAATCGCGGGCCGCCCGGTGCTCACCGCCAACAACATCGTCCGGCACTTCGACGAAACCTTGGACACGCCCGCGCAACTGGCCGACCTGGTCGCATTCTTCGACGGCAACGCGCGCACCGGGCAGGCGCAAGAAAGCGATTTGCAAACCTTCCGCGCCAGTTGGCGGCGGCCCAAATGGCACATTCTGGTGCAGGATGCCGGGCAAACGCCGCCGTGATGGCGGCTGCCCGGGCAGCGCTATCCAGCCGGTGTGCGGATCAAATAGTCAAAAGCCGACAGCGCGGCAGCCGCGCCCGCACCGGCGGCAATCACGATTTGCTTGTACGGCACGGTAGTGCAGTCGCCAGCGGCAAATACGCCGGGAACGCTGGTGGCGCCTTTGGCGTCGATGACGATTTCGCCTTGCGGCGTGCGCTCCAGCGCGCCAGCCAGCCAGTCAGTGTTTGGTACCAGGCCGATTTGCACAAACACGCCTTGCAGCGGCACGGCCACTTGCTCGCCGCTGTCACGGCGTTTGAAGCTCAGGCCGCTTACCTTGCCATCAGCGCCGGTGATTTCGGTGGTCTGCGCGTTGGTGTGGATGGTGACGTTGGGCAGGCTTTTCAGTTTGCTGATCAGCACCGCGTCGGCCTTCAGCTCGGGCATGAATTCAACCACGGTGACGTGCCGCACCACGCCTGCCAGGTCAATGGCCGCCTCGACGCCGGAGTTGCCGCCGCCGATCACCGCCACATCCTTGCCCTTGAACAGCGGGCCGTCGCAGTGCGGGCAGTAGGCCACGCCTTTGGTTTTGTATTCCTGCTCGCCCGGCACATTGACGTTGCGCCAGCGCGCGCCGGTGGCGATGATGACGGTGCGGCTTTTCAGCTCGCCGCCGTTGTCCAGCCTTAGCGTGATGTGCCCGCCCGGCGCGGCCGCTGGCACAAGCTGGGCCACGCATTGCGTGTTGATGATGTCCACCTGGTATTCGCGCACGTGCTCTTGCAGCGCGGCGGCGTAGGCGGGGCCGTTGGTTTGCGGCAGGCCAGGATAGTTGGCGATTTCCAGCGTGTCGTTGACCTGGCCGCCAAAGCGCTCGGCCACCACGCCGGTGCGGATGCCCTTGCGCGCGGCGTAAATGGCCGCCGCCGCACCGGCTGGGCCGCCGCCAATGATCAGCACGTCAAACGGCGCTTTGGCGTTCAGCTTTTCGGCGTCGCGCCGGGCGGCGCCGGTGTCAACCTTGTGCAGGATTTCCTCCGCACCCATGCGGCCATTGGCGAAGAACTGGCCGTTCAAAAACACCGTCGGCACGCCCATGATCTGGCGCGCGTCGATCTCGCCTTGAAACAGTCCGCCGTCAATGATGGTGGCATTGACGCGCGGGTTGTGGATTGCCATCAGCGCCAGCGCCTGCACCACGTCCGGGCAGTTGTGGCACGACAGGCTGATGTAAACCTCAAAGTCCAGCGTGCCGCCGCCCGCCGGTTGCAGCGCCTGAATTTGCTCCAGCACGCCTGCATCCACCTTGGGCGGATGGCCGCCAGTCCACAGCAGCGCCAGCACCAGCGAAGTAAATTCATGCCCCAGCGGAATGGCGGCAAAGCGCAGCCGGGCGGCGCCATCACCCTTGCGTTGCAGGGTAAACGACGGCTTGCGCGCGTGCGCGCCATCGGTGCGCAAATCAATCATGCCCGGGCGCATGGCGGCGATCAGTTGCAGCAGCTCCAGCAACTCGCGCGAAGCATCGCCATCGTCCAGCGAAGCGGTGATGGTAAACGGCTGCTTCACCAGCTCAAGATAGCCAGCCAGTTGTCGCTTGAGATCGTCGTCCAGCATGATGCGTGCTCCTGGTTTGATTGCTGTTCCATCTCCCGCTTGCGGGAGATGGTTAGGGAGAGAGAAGATTTTGCGCCTGCCTGACCGGCGCAAAGCCGCGCCGGTGCTCCGGGCAGGGGCCGTGTTTGGCCAGCGCCGCCAGGTGCTCCGGGGTGCCGTAGCCTTTGTGCGCGGCAAAGCCGTATTGGGGCCATTGGGCGTCGATCCGGGCGCACCAGCGGTCGCGGTGCACCTTGGCCAGGATGGACGCGGCGGCGATGCAATCGACCTTGGCGTCGCCTTTGATGATGGCCTCGGCCAGCATGGGCAGCTCGGGCAGGCGGTTGCCATCGACCAGCACCTTGCCTGGGGGCAGGCGCAGTCCGGCCACGGCGCGTTGCATGGCCAGCATGGTGGCTTGCAGGATGTTCAGGCGCTCGATCTCTTGCACCGACGCTTCGGCGATGGCGCAGCACAGCGCCTTGTCGCGGATTTCGTCAAACAGTTTTTCGCGCTTGCGGGCGGTGAGTTTTTTGGAATCATTCAGCCCGGCGATGGGGCGGCGCGGATCAAGGATGACGGCCGCTGCCACCACCGGCCCGGCCAGCGGGCCGCGCCCGGCTTCATCCACGCCCGCTACCAGGCCGGGCGTGTGCCAGTCCAGGGCGGACTGTTCAGCGCGCAAGAATTTTCTGGATCGCATCGGCGGTCAGTTGGGCGGTGTCAAGGTTCAGCTCGCGGTGCAGCGCGGCAAAGCGCTGTTTGAGTTGCGCGATTTTCTCCGGCGCGGCCAGCCAGTCCAGCGCGGCGCGCGCCAGCGCGGCGGGCGTGGCGGCGTCTTGAATCAGCTCCGGCACCACAAACGGCGCATCGGGCCAGTCGCTCCACCGGTGCGGGTCCATGCCCGCCGGGCGGCGCTGCCACGGGCGCGGCGCGCACAGAATGTTGGGCAGGCCAATCCACGGCAGTTGCCGCTCGTGCAGCAGCAGCATCAGCCAGCGGCTAAGCGCTGGCATGGCGTAGGCGATGACCATCGGGCGGCCCAGCAGCGCCGCTTCCAGCGTGGCGGTGCCGCTGGCGATCAGCGCCACGTCGCAGGCGGCCAGCGCCGCGTGCGACTGGCCCGGCACCACGCGCAGCGCATCGCCCAGTCCGCTGGCGCGCGCCGCCGCTTGCATGACTGGCAGCAGGTGCGGCAGCGCTGGCGCTATGAATTGAGTAGCTGGCAGCGCTTGCCTGATAAGCGCTGCGGCGCTAAAAAACCTTGAACCCAGATATTTGACCTCAGCCGCGCGGCTGCCCGGCAGCAAGGCCACCACCGTGCCCTGCCCGGCCAGGCCAAGCGCGCGCCGCGCGGCTGCCGGGTCGGGGTCAAACGCCAGCGCACCCGCCAGCGGGTGGCCAACGTAGGTGGCGGCAATGCCAGCCTGGGCCAGCAAATCAGGCTCGAACGGAAACAGGCACAGCACATGATCGGCGGCGCGGCGCAGCTTGAGCAGTTTTTTTGGCCGCCAGGCCCAAAACGATGGGCTGACAAAGTGCAGCGTCTTGATGCCGCCAGCCTTCAGACGCGCTTCCAGTACGAAGTTGAAGTCCGGCGCATCCACGCCAATGAACAAATCCGGCCGCCCGGCCAGCAGTCGCTGGATCAACCGCCGGTACATCAGCCACAGCGCGGGCAGGCGCGGCAGCACTTCCAGATAGCCGCGCACCGACAGCTGCTCGATCGGCCACCAGGCATCAAAGCCGCGCGCCGCCATTTGCGCCCCGCCAATGCCCGCCGCGCGCAAGCCGGGCCAGCGGCCTTTGAGCGCATCCAGCAAATGCCCGGCCAGCAAGTCGCCGGACGCTTCGGCGGCAACCATCGCAAAAAATGGGTTCATGCGCGATGGGGCTTGAAGATGCTGGGGGGCAAACGGCTGCTGGCGTCAGGAGTCGCCACTGCTTTTGACCGGCGGCTGGGCGGGTTGCTGCTCTGGCGCGCCAGCCAGCGCCGCTTCCAGCCACAGCGCGGCGACAAAGCGCTTGTTGAATATCAGCCACAGCAAGATGGGCGCGACTGGCGTCAGCATCAAAAAGCCGAACTGGTAGCCATAGGCGATGCCGTTGGCCGCCAGCGGGGAGTAGTTCAGGTACGCCGCGCCGCTGGGGCCGGACAGCAGCACCACGTCGCGCAGCCACTGAAAGCAAATGCCCCACGCCTGCGCCGGGATCAGGATCACGCTGCCGATCAGCCCTTTTAGCCACCAGTAGGGCGTGCGCGTGGTCAGGCGCGCGGCGATCAGCATGGCCCACAGCAGCACCAGGCCGTAGCCGTAAACGGGGTAGTTGACCTCTGGCGCCAGCTCGCCCAGCACGTCGGCGCCGGTTGGGCCTTGCATACGCACTTGCACCAGGGTGTTGAGCACGGCGGTAACGCCTTGCTGCTCAAACCCTTCGACCCAGCCAAACAGCGCCTTCATCACCGTGCCAGCCAGCCAGATGGGCGGCGCGGCCAGCCAGCGCGCGGCCCAATACCAGGCCGGCAGCAGCACGGCCAGACAGACGATGGATAGCAGCAAAAACCGGCCGATCAGGGTAGCGCGCATGATGGTTCCAGTATCCCAATCAGGCGGCGGGCGCCGCATCTGGCGCGGCGGCGGCGCGCCTGGCGTCGCGCCGGGCAACGTAGCGCATCCACAGCAGCCAGACCACCAGCACATCCAGCATGATGAGCGCCTGCCACATGTACAGGTGGGCAAATTCAAACACCTTCAAGCTCCACTGCCCGATGAAAAACAGGCTGACGATGCGAATCAGATTGACGCCCTGCACGGCGATGAAACCCAGGCCGATGCCCCACAGCTTGGCCATCCATTTGGACGGAAACGCCAGTATCGCCGCGATCAGCACGATGGTGGCCTCCACGCCATTACAGCCAGCTTCGATAGACACGCCAAAGTACGGCGGCGCGCTTTGCTGCAACACCCGGCCCTGAGAAATCACGGTCGGATCGATCATGTGCACAATGGCCGCGCTGGCCGCCGCCAGCCAGCTGGTCCACGGCGTAATAACCGCGTCCTGCACCGGATTGAGCATCTCCACGCCAAACAGCACGGCCTGCACGACGAGAAAAATCAGAAAAAAACGTTTCATGAATTTGCGATGTCTGTCTGTCAATATCCTGCCAGCCGTTGCCGGACAAGGATGGTTAAGGCAATGCTAACCGCCCGCGGCATCGAGCATGGCCTTGTTGCCGCACCCCGTCAAACCAGCGGTCAACCCGCCATTGCCGCGAAACACCGCAAGCGCGCACGGCGCGGCTTGCAAACGCGGTTGCTGCCCTTCCTCGATCAACCGGGCCATGCTTGCACCATGCCGCTCAGCGATGACCTTGGCGCGTGTTGGCGGTACATCGTGGGGATTGCGCGTGCTCCTCATGAGAGCGCATGATACAGACAGGCGCTGCCCAAAAATACTCATCCCCACAGCTCGTGTGGGGATGAGTAAGCGCCACCGCTTCAAACCGGCAGCGCGCCGCGTCGCATCAGTCTCTCCCGCAAAGCGGGAGAGACACCAGCCGCCTTAAGCCCTGCGGCGGCGTAACGCGCTAGCCGTTCCCAGCAAGGCGGCAAGCACCAGCAAGGCTGGCCATCCAAGGGTCGGGATGGCAGATGCCCCGCTGACGGTGGAAATCACCTGTGCCGACGCCCGGTTGTTGCTGCTATCGCTATCGTTGTCGGCGCTGGCCAGGCCATCTACCCTGACGCTGGAAGCCGGCATGTTGAACTGCACCGTGCAAGTCTTCTCGGCGCCAGCCGCCAGCGTGCCAGCCGGGTCGCACGTTGGCGTGGGATTGCCGGGCAGGCTTGCCGCGTTGGGAACGTCGCAAGCCGCGTTGATTGCATCCTCGGCGCTTATGTTCTTGCAGGTCACCGTGCAGGAAACAGCCGTGTTCGGAGCGACCGGGTTGTTGGGCGTGCAAGTCACCGTCGCTTTCACGTCAGCCAGACCAGCCTCGGCAAACAGGTTGCCTGTGGAGCCGCCGCCGGGAACCGTCAGCGTAATCGCCATCGTGGTCGAACTGAAACCAATGACCGGTACTGTGACCGACGTTCCGCCCTTCGCGTAGGCGTTTTCGTAGCCTGCTGGCGGCGACGTATCTTTTGTCAGCGTGCACTTGGCGTTGGCTGTCACGCCGGTAAAGGTAAAGGTGCCGTCCGCCGCCGTGGTGACGGAATCGGTATGCGCGGGCGACGTGCAATCCAGCTTTACAGTCACGCCGCTGATTCCGGGATCAATCGTATTGCCGTTATCCGTCCTGTTGGCGGGCGCGCTGATGCTGGTTTCGCGATAAACGCGGCCTGAGATCGTTTGCCCAGGCGCACCAATTACCTCCGTCGTCACCGGGTTCGACCCCGGACGGCGCGCACTTAGCGAAGCCGAGTCGGCAATGTAGTCATTGACATACTTGCCGCCCAGCGTGTTGCCCGTCGGCTTTAACTTGACTTCGACCTGGTATTTCGCTCCCGCGCTCACCGTGCCCGTGCCGCCTGTACCCGCCTGCGGGAAAAGCATGAATGCGGTCACGTTCGCCAGGCTGGCAGCCGGGCAGTTGGCCGATCCAAGCTGCGACGGCGTACACCAGTTGGTCGTGGTAGCGGTATTTGTGCCAAGGCCAGTCACGTTGTGCCCCGCGTTATACGGATCGCGATTGATCTGCGCTGGCGCATTGGACGTGTAGCGCACCACCATGGCTGGATCGGCGGTAAACCCCGGCGTGGCAACCGGTTGTGCAATCGGGCCAGCCAGCCCCAGCGTGCCCGTGTAGGCGCTGCCACGCCCATCACCGTTGAATGGCAGCACATCCAGAATGCGCAAATTGTCAAGCGGCGCGCCAATGGCGGTGTACGTCAGGTAGTGCGAAAAACCCGCGCCGGCCTGCGCATAACCGGTGGCAACCAGGTTATCCGGATCCGCCGACTTGTCTATGGCAACGCCAGTAGTGGCAGACACCACCAGACTCCAGTCGCTGAAATTGCACACCCCGGTGGCGGTGGAGGAGGTGCATTTGAAACTTGCCGGCGCCGGTGTGTTGCCGTACTGCGCCTTTACGAGCAAGTTGCCGATCGAATCGGCAAATGACGTGTTCAGCAAAGTCTGGCCCACTGGCGCAGCGGTATCAACCCGCGCCGTAAACGTGAGCGGCGGCAAATCGCCAACCGCCAAACCCGGCGCGGCCTGAACGGCTGGCTGGTTCGACAGCGTCCAGTGACAAGCTTTAAAGCCCGGCGGCACCGACGCGGCGGCAAAAGGCGCTGGCGCGGCAGGCGTCACCCCGGGCGCCTCGCAGTCGGGGTCTGCAATGGACACGCCGCCAAGCTGGCTGCTGCCAGCCACGTATTCCACATACTGCGGCAGCACATCCCAAACCGTGACCGTGGCAGGGTGATCATCGGTACCGCTGGTCATATTGACTTGCAACTGGTAATTGATCATCGCTCCACGCATCATCTGCCCGTTGTTCATGGTGCCAGGCGCCGACTTGGTGATGCGCACATATTCGGTTGATCCAATGCGCAAGGCATCCGAGCTTGTGACGTCTGGTTGCAGCGTGGATGCGTTCCACAAGCTCTGGTGCGGCGCTATGGAGCCAAGCATGGATTGCCCTTTGGTGATGGCCGTGCCGTCCTCGTCAGCGGTATAGGCATAAAGACCATCCGCACGCACGCGCAGCGGAATATAGAAGAAGACACTCGTCGCCGCGCGATAAAAGCTGTGCTTTGCCCGCACGCGGGTCACTTCACCCAAATTCCTGCCGGCCGCTTGCAGGGCGTCGATCGACGGGTACCAGGTTGCATCGCCGTCCTCGCAGCCTCGGAGCGCCTGCTCGCCAACGCTTCTGGATGGATTGGAGTACTCACTGGTGACGGTACTTCTTTCGGTCCAGGTGCCATCGACACCGGTACCGACGCCACTGCCATCCACGCCAAGCGAAATCACCAGCGGCGACTGCGCATACGAGCCTGCGGCGTAATTAAGGATGACGCCGGTGGCCGCATCCTGGGTAAACGAACTGCTTGCCGGGGCATACGTGCGCAGATCGGCCAGTTCAAACCTTGCGTTGTCAATCTTTGCGCAAATGATGCCGTCAGCCAGATCGGCCGAGGTCGCATCGTTGATAAGACGCACGGCAAGCAATTGCCCCGGATACGCTTGATTCACAATGCTGTCTCCCGGGTTGAGTGGGTCTCTGGCCGCCAGATCCTCCGCCGCCAGTCCCGAAGCCAGCCACGGGGTATTTGCTGGAATGTAATTGGTGGATTGACTAACCAAATCCGTGCGCCGATAGCTGCCTGGCACCGTATGCTGCACATCGGGGTTGTTCTGACCCGTTACCGACTTGGCGCCGTTAAGAGACGCCGTGTTGTTGAAAGTTTTTGTGTCGTACATGACCAAATCGTTAACTGACACCCATATCAGCACCGACTTGTTGGCAACCCACCATTCGTTGGTCGCGGCGTCATAGTCGTTGAGGTTGACCGGTGGCGGCTGCAGGCCGCCCGTGCCGCGGTTGCGCGGGAAATGAGTAAGCGAGAAATCCGTGCCCGTCAATGTAAGCGCCGCGGTTTTGGCGGCCACGTTGGCTACCGCCGCGCAAGTGCCGCCCCGCGCGACGGTGCTGGCGTTTGTAGACTGCGTCATACCGCGGTCGTTGGGCCGGTAATACGTGTTGTCGAAAACGTTACGCAACCGCGACAGTTGGTTGTACCAGTCGCCGCAGCCGTTTTGCTTGGTTGGTTCGGTGCCAGTACCCATGGGCATGTTGGCAAAGTTGGGCACGATGATGTCCCAGTCAACCAGCCGCGCCGAAGGAATGTTCAGATCGGAAAAGTCATCGGTAATGGTGTAACTTTGCGACAAAGCCTCAAGCCCTTTGCGCGAGCCTGCGGCGTACACGCCGATACTGAAGCCAATCACGTAACCGTCTTCCCCGCTCGGGCCTGAGCCGGGGATGAACACCGAGCCCGCCGACCACTTGTTAACCAGCCAGCGCGGCGCGGCGGAAACCGTCAGCGTCACCGGGGTGTACAAGGTGGTGCCGCCTATAACACCGCTGGTGGGCGTTGGGGTGTACGGGCCGGGGTTGTTGGTGGAACTGAACCCCACCACCGGCGGGGCAATGGTGGCGCCATTGGGCGCCGCGCCGCCGACCCGTGCAATGAAGTCCATGCTGGCGGCGCTGTGCAAGCCGGGCTGGCGGCACACAATGTGCTGGCCGTCGGCGCTGACGCCGGAAGTTGTTGCGCCCGCGCCCGTTGTCGCAGGCGGCCAAGCCACCGCCGTGGTGCTTATGTTGGCGCAGCCGTTGGTGCCGGATGGCAAGTCAGCCACCGAAAAGTAAGCCACCTGCTGGGCAGTAAGCGCCGGCCCCGTATAGCTGCCCGGCATCGTTACCGCGCCCATGGAGACAGTAATCAGGTGATTGGTATCGGACGGGGTAAGCGAGTAGCCCACGCGGTAGATAAACATGTCATTGGTGCGCACGACCGCATCGCCAGCGCCTAAATCCTTGCCTGGCGCTGCGGGCGCGGCATCAAACGGCGCGCTGCCGGATTGAACCATGCCCAGAGTGAAGTCGCTGACCGCGGCGCTGGCAGGTACTGCTGCCGCCAAGCCAAGCGCCAAGGCGCCAAAAAACCGAAATGATGCAAAGTGTAAAAAAATATCTCGAAAAGATAATGAACCGGCAGAATCGTTACATATTGTTGCGCCATTAGGTGTCGTTTGATCCATTCCAATTTTTTGGAACGCATTTCTTATCGAACTCACAGTAATTTCTCCTTTGTCCGCATTTTGGACAAGTAGATTGAAAACGGGAAAAAGCGAGGCATCATAGCCCAGTGAGCCGATTTTTCTGCGTGAAATATTTCACGTTATTGCATTATTTTTACAAGCTGGCTGCACCTGCCATATAACCACTTTAGGCGCATTTTTACAGCGTAACCACTTGCGCGGCAAGCGCAAGCAGCTATTAATTCAATAGTTGCAACGCTTGCGCCATGCGCGCCGCCGCGCCGCGCTGGCTGGCGGCGAAGGCGCGGGCGGCTTGCGCCATGGCGGCGTGCCGGGCGCGCTCTTGCAGCAGGGCGGCGGTTTGCGCCACGGCGGCGGCCATGTCATCGGCGCGCAGCGCGGCGCCGGCTTGCAGCGCGAGCTTGGCGGCCTCGTCGAAGTTGAAGGTGTGCGGCCCCATGACCACCGGGCAGCCGCAGGCCGCCGCTTCAATCAGGTTTTGCCCGCCCAGCGGGGCGAAGCTGCCGCCCAAGAGTGCCGCGTCGGCCAGCGTGTAATAAGCGGCCATTTCGCCCAGACTGTCGCCGAGCCAGATGGTGTTTTCGGTTTGCGGCGGCGGCGTGTCGTCAAGCCATGCGCTGCGGCGGCTCACGGGCCAGCCCGCCGCGCCAATCAGCGCGGCCACCTCGTCAAACCGCTGCGGGTGGCGCGGCACGATCAGCCATTGCACGCGCGGCGTGCGCGCAAGGGCTTGCAGCAGCATGGCTTCTTCGCCTTCGCGTGAGCTGGCGAGCATGACGACGGGCCTGGTGGCGCGCGCGCGCCACGCCTGCCCGCGCGCCACGGCAGCGGCGTCGGGCGCGGCGTCGAACTTCAGGTTGCCCAGCACGTGCACATGGCGCGCACCGGCTTGGCGCAGGCGCTCGGCATCCGTCTCGGTTTGCGCCCAGGCCGCCGACAGCGCCGCGTAAGCCGGGCGCAGCAGGGCCGACACGCGCCGCGCGCCGCGCAGGGATTTTTCCGACAGGCGCGCATTGGCCAGCGCAATGGGCACGCCGGCGCGCTGGCCTTCGCGGATCAGGTTGGGCCAGATTTCGGTTTCCATCAGCACGCCCGCGTCGGGCTTGAAGTGCGCGAAAAAGCGCCGCGTGGCGGCGGGTGTATCCCACGGCTGCCACACCTGCACGTCGCCCGCGCGCAGCAGCCTGGCGCCCTCGGCCCGCCCGGTGGCCGTGCCGTGCGTGAGCAGCAGGCGCATGCGCGGCCACTGCGCACGCAAGGCGTCCAGCAACACGGCAGCCGCCCGCGTTTCGCCGAGTGAGACGGCGTGAATCCAGATCATTTTTTCGTCATTCCCGCTTTCGCGGGAATGACGAGGATTGGATGCAGGTGGTTGTGTGTAATACCCAAACCGCTCCTCCACCGCATGCAAATACCCCGGCTCCGCCACACCCCGCCGCCGCAGTTTGCGCCGCAGCAGCGGCTGCGCGGCCCACACGGCGAGGTCGTAAAGTGATTGCGCCAGGCTGGCCATGCTTCACTCCCTCTCCCGCTTGCGGGAGAGGGCTGGGGAGAGGGCCGGCCGCAGGCCGGTCAGCGGTTGTTTTTGCGCCGCGTTTGAGGATGCCTCCTGCCGGCCTGCGGCCGGCCCCTCTCCCCTACCCCTCTCCCACAAGTGGGAGAGGGGAAAGAAAGCAGCTTGCGCGTCTGGAAAAATGTTCACACCAAAACTGCCCTAATGCCCAGCGTTGCCAATCCGCGCATCGGGTTTCACGCGCCGCAGCAGCGCCAGCATGTCCGCCTCGATGCGGCGCAGCGCCGCTTCATCGCGCCCTTCAAAGCGCAGCACCAGCATGGGCGTGGTGTTGCTGGCGCGGATCAGGCCGAAGCCGTCGGGCCAATCCACGCGCAGGCCGTCGATGGTGAGCACCTTGGCCGGCGCGGGGAACCGCGCCGCGACCACGATTTTTTGCACCAGCGCATGCGGCTCGCCCTCGGCGCAGGGCACGTTCAGCTCCGGCGTGGCAAAGCTGGTGGGCAGGGCATGGAGCACCGCGCCGGGATCGGGCGAGCGGCTCAAGATTTCAAGCAGGCGGCAGCCCGCATACGTGCCGTCGTCAAAGCCGTACCAGCGTTCCTTGAAGAAGATGTGCCCGCTCATCTCGCCGCCCAGCGGGGCGTCAAGCTCTTTCATGCGCGCCTTGATGAGCGAGTGGCCCGTTTTGTAGATCACCGGCACGCCGCCCGCCGCCTCGATGGCCGGGGCCAGTTGCTGCGAGCATTTCACGTCGTACACAATCGCGCCGCCCGGCACGCGCGCCAGCACGTCGCGCGCCAGCAGCATCAACTGCCGGTCGGGAAAAATGTTTTGCCCATCGCGGGTGACGATGCCCAGCCGGTCGCCGTCGCCGTCAAAGGCCAGGCCCAGCTCGGCATCGCCCGCTTGCAGCGCGGCGATCACGTCGCGCAGGTTCTCCGGCTTGCTGGGGTCCGGGTGGTGGTTGGGAAAATTGCCGTCCACCGCGCTGTGCAACTCCCGCACCTCGCAGCCCACGGCGCGCAAGATGGCCGGCGCGCTGGCCCCGGCCACGCCGTTGCCGCAGTCCACCACGATCTTCATGCGCCGCGCCAGCTTGATGTCGCCCGCGATGCGGTCGCGGTACGCCGCGAACACATCGTGCCCCCGCACGCTGCCGCCGGCGCGCCGCTGCCAGCTCTCAAGCTCGATCATCTGGCGCAGGCGCTGAATGTCGTCGCCATAAATCGCGCGGCCCGCCAGCACCATCTTGAAGCCGTTGTCATCGCGCGGGTTGTGGCTGCCCGTGACCTGAATGCCGCTGCCGCACAGCGTGTGCGCGGCAAAGTAGAGCATGGGCGTGGTCGCCAGGCCGATGTCGATCACCTCCACACCGGCGGCCGCCAACCCTTCCATCAACGCCGCCGCCAGCGCCGGGCCGGACAGGCGCCCATCGCGCCCCACCGCCACCACGCTTTCACCTTGCGCCAGCGCCACCGTCCCGAAAGCCAGCCCCAGCGCATGCGCCAGTTCCTCGTTTAGCGTGGCGGGCGTGGTGCCGCGAATGTCATAAGCTTTGAAGATCGAGGGCGCGGGTTTCATGGGGCGCGATTGTAGGCAAGCGCTGTCATCACCGCCACGTTTTTGGCGGCTGTTCACGCCCGGCTGGTGCTATCTTGAATATAGCTGCCAACACCCGGCGCAAATCAGGTATGCCCAACGATATTGGCGGTAGCCAGCAGCTCTTCCAGCAGCGCCATCGACACCTTGCCGGAGACGCTGTAGGGGTCCAGCTCGGCGCGTTCGGAATACTTCAGCAGCACGCTGGCGTTGACGCGGTTGGTGTCCACCAGGCCCATAGTCCAGGCGCTGAAGCGCCGCTCGGCGATTTCCTCGTAGTGCAGCAGTACCACGTCCTTGTGGCGGCGGTCGCGCAAGATGGTGCCGTACAAATCGCTGACGGCCTGACGGCCGCCTTCAATGGCCTGCATGAAGACACCGCCGCCATAAACCAGAATGCCGGTGATGCCGCTGGCGTGGTTGTGTGCGCGCGCGGTGTCGAAGATGTCGCGCACGGCAACGGCGCTGGCATCAGACGCGCGGCTGGCGTAAAGCAATCGAACCAGCATTTTCGGCCCCTTGGCTGCTATGTGAACCGGCGCATTTTATGCAGTAAACCAGCTGCGTTCTATAGGACAATGTCAGGCTTCTTCGGCTCGCCGGAGGTCTGTGGGCGCCCTTGCTGGCTTAAGGCGGGGGATTTTCCTTTACAGGAGGGGTAAAACGTATGGACGGTATCCATCTGTTGGGAGAGTGGTATGGCTGCCATACCCACACGCCGGAGTTCAACCGCGCGGATGCCTTGCGCGCGGCCTGTCTGCAGGCCGTCGGCGCTTGCGGGTTGACCGCGGTTGGCGAGCGTTTTTTCCAGTTCGAGCCGCACGGCGTCACCGGCGCGGTGATTCTGGCCGAGTCGCATCTGGCGATTCACACTTGGCCGGAGTCGGGCTTTGTCACCATCGACGTGTACGTCTGCAACTACACCACCGACAACTCCGCCAAGGCGCAAAAACTCTACGAGCTGATCAAGGCCGTTTTCCAACCGGCCCGCACGCATTTCCAGCAAATCACGCGCGGCGGCAAAGATGGCTGAACCGGCCACGCCCCCCGCTGACACCCTGACCGAATGGCTTACGCCGGACTGGGGCTTTTTCATCCGCCCGCGCGAGCGGCGCGAGGCGTTTCATTCGGGGCTGCAAGCCGTCGAGGTGCATGACAGCGCATCGTTTGGCACGCTGCTGCGACTCGATGGCCATTTCATGACATCGGAAAAGGACGAGTTTTTCTACCACGAAAACCTGGTTCACATGGCCGCCATCACGCACGACGCGCCGCGCCGCGCGCTCATCGTCGGCGGCGGCGACGGCGGCTCGGCCCGGCAGTTGCTCATGCATCCAAGCATCGAACACATCACCCTGGTCGAAATCGACCCGGCGGTGGTCGATATGGCGCTCCGCCACTTGCAGCGCGTGCATCGCGGCAGCCTGGACGATGCGCGCCTGACGTTGAAAATCGGCGACGGCTTTGCCTACGTCAAGGCCAGCGCCGAGCCGCTTGATTTGATCGTGCTCGACCTCACCGATCCGGGCGGCCCATCGACCCTGCTGTATACGCTCGAGTTTTACCGCGCCTGCGCCGCCCGGCTGGGCGAAGGCGGCATCATGACGCTGCACATCGCCAGCCCGCTGGCCCACCCGCGGCGCATCCGCCAAACGCTGCTGCAACTGCGCCAGGCTTTCAACCTCGTTATACCCTACCTGACATCGGTTCCGCTATACGGCGGGCTGTGGCTGATGGCGCTGTGCGCACAGCGCGCCGACCCGCGCCAGCTAACGGCCCAGGCCGCCGATGCCCGGCTGCAAGAGCGCGGCATCAGCGGCTTGCAGTACTACAACGGCGCCATGCACTGCGCCGCGCTGGCGCTGCCCAACTTCATCCGCGCGCTGCTGCCTTATGGCCTGTTCAATAGTGGCAAAAAATTGGCGCGGCCGTGGTGACTCATAAATCGATAGCTGCCAGCGCCTGCCATATAAGGATTTACAGGTGTTTCGTATCCAAGATCATTATGTGACAAGCGCGACAAGCTATTGATTCAGCAGTGTGCCCAGCGCCTGCGTCAGGCAACTTGCTGGCGGCAAGCAGACATTCATGCGCGGTGCCACAATCGCGCCTGCGCCGGGGTCATTTCCGGTTGATCGCAGTTCGCCAGACGGTTTAGCCGTGACGCGAACGGTTTTTCACCAGCTTGAGTTTTCCGCAGGAAAACGAAAGGTCAGCGAAGCATGAACGAGACTGCATCCGCCCATCAAGTCTATCGGGGCAATACGTACCTCTTTGGCGGCAACGCGCCGTATGTCGAGGAGTTGTACGAAAGTTATCTTGCCAATCCGGGCAGCGTGCCCGATTCGTGGCGCGCTTGTTTCGATGCGTTGCAAAACGCGCCCGCCGCGGGCGGCGGCAATGCGCGCGATGTGCCGCATTTGCCGGTGATCAACGCTTTTGCCGGGCTGGCGCGGCAGGGCGCGGCGCGCGTGGCGCAGCCCGGCGGGGCCGATTCGGAGCTGGGGCGCAAGCGCACCGCCGTGCAGCAGTTGATTGCGGCGTACCGCAACGTGGGCGCGCGCTGGGCCGATCTGGATCCGCTCAAGCGCGCGCAGCGTCCGCCCATTCCAGAGCTGGAGCCGTCGTTTTACGGTTTTACCGACGCCGACATGGAGACGGTGTTCAACACCAGCAACACCTTTTTCGGCAAGGACGCGATGCCGCTGCGCGAGCTGCTCAACGCGCTGCGCCAGACTTATTGCGGCGTGATCGGCGCGGAGTACATGTACATCACCGATCAGGCGCAAAAACGCTGGTGGCAAAAAAAGCTGGAGAGCGTGCGCGCCAGCCCGCAACTGAGCGCCGGGCAAAAAAAGCATGTGCTGGAGCGCCTGACCGCCGCCGAGGGGCTGGAGCGGTTTTTGCACACCAGGTTTGTCGGCCAAAAGCGTTTTTCGCTGGAAGGCGGCGAGAGTTTCATCGTGGCGATGGACGAGCTGATCAACCAGGCCGGCGCGCAGGGCGTGCAGGAGATGGTGATTGGCATGGCGCATCGCGGGCGGCTGAATGTGCTGGTCAACACGCTGGGCAAGATGCCGGCGACGCTGTTTGCCGAGTTTGACCACACCGCGCCCGAGGAGCTGCTGGCCGGCGATGTCAAGTATCACCAGGGCTTTAGCTCCGACGTGTCCACGCCCGGCGGGCCGATGCATTTGTCGCTGGCGTTCAACCCGTCGCATCTGGAGATCGTCAATCCGGTGGTCGAAGGCTCGGTGCGCGCGCGCATGGACCGGCGCGGCGACCGGCGCGGCGATCAGGTGCTGCCGGTGCTGGTGCATGGCGACGCGGCCTTTGCCGGCCAGGGCGTGGTGATGGAGACGCTGGCGCTGGCCGAAACGCGCGGCTACCAAACCGGCGGCACAGTGCACATCGTGATCAACAACCAGATCGGTTTTACCACCAGCGATCCGCGCGACAGCCGCTCCACGCTGTACTGCTCCGACGTGGTCAAGATGATCGAAGCGCCGGTGCTGCACGTCAACGGCGACGACCCCGAGGCCGTGGTGCTGTGCACCGAGCTGGCCTTGCAGTTTCGCCAGGCGTTCAACAAGGACGTGGTGCTGGACATCGTGTGCTTTCGCAAGCTTGGCCATAACGAGCAGGACACGCCCGCGCTCACGCAGCCGCTGATGTACGCCCGCATCGCCAAACACCCCGGCACGCGCAAGCTGTATGGTGACAAGCTGGTGGCGCAAGGCGTGCTGCCCGATGATGGCCCGGATGCGATGGTGGCCGCCTACCGCGCCGCGATGGAAGCGGGCCGCCACACCGTCGATCCGGTGCTGACCAACTTCAAAAGCCGCTACGCGGTGGACTGGGCGCCGTACCTGGGCCACAAGTGGAGCGACGCGGCCGAGACCGCCATTCCGCTGACCGAGTGGAAGCGCCTGGCGGAGCGCGTCACCGCCATCCCGCCCAACTTCGCGCCGCACACGCTGGTCAAAAAAGTGCTGGAAGACCGCGCCGCCATGGGCCGCGGCGAGATCAACGTCGATTGGGGCATGGGCGAGCACATGGCCTTTGCCTCGCTGGTGGCCAGCGGATACGCGGTGCGCCTGTCGGGCGAAGACTGCGGGCGCGGCACCTTTGTGCACCGCCACGCCGTGCTGCACAACCAAAAGCGCGAGAAGTGGGACGAGGGCATCTACATCCCCTTGCAGCACGTCAGCGACAAGCAAGCCACCTTCACCGTGATCGACTCCATCCTGTCGGAAGAAGCGGTGCTGGGCTTTGAGTACGGCTACGCCTCCAGCGACCCCGGCACGCTGGTGATCTGGGAGGCGCAGTTTGGCGACTTTGCCAACGGCGCGCAGGTGGTAATCGACCAGTTCATCGCCGCGGGCGAGGTCAAGTGGGGGCGCGTCAACGGCATCACGCTGATGCTGCCGCACGGCTACGAGGGCCAGGGGCCTGAGCACTCATCGGCGCGGCTGGAGCGCTTCATGCAACTGGCCGCCGACGCCAACATGCAAATCACGCAGCCCACATCGGCCAGCCAAATCTTTCATGTGCTGCGCCGCCAGATGATCCGCCCGCTGCGCAAGCCGCTGATCATCATGACGCCCAAAAGCCTGCTGCGCCACAAAGACGCCGCCTCGCCGCTGGCCGAGTTCACCAGCGGCGGCTTTCAAACCGTCATCGGCGATCAGGGCGGGCTTGACGCCGGCAAGGTCAAGCGCGTCATCGCCTGCTCCGGCAAGGTGTACTACGACCTGGTGAAAAAGCGCGCCGAAAAAGCCGCGCAAGACGTGGCCATCATCCGCGTCGAGCAGCTCTACCCCTTTGCGCACAAGGCGTTTGCCGCCGAGATCAAAAAGTACCCCAACGCCACCGAAGTCGTGTGGTGCCAGGACGAGCCGCAAAACCAGGGCGCGTGGTTCTTCGTGCAACACCCCATACACGAAAACATGCTGCCCGGTCAAAAACTCGGCTACGCCGGCCGCGCCGCATCCGCATCGCCCGCCGCTGGCTACGCGCACCTGCATCAGGAGCAGCAGCAAGCGCTGATCGACGCCGCCTTTGGCCGCATCAAGGGCTTTGTGCTGCTGCACAAGTAAATGAAATAACCGGAGCCACCCCAAATGTCCATCGTTGAAGTAAAAGTCCCCCAACTGTCCGAATCCGTATCCGAAGGCACGCTGCTGGAGTGGAAGAAAAAACCCGGCCAGTCCGTGCAGACCGACGAGATTCTGGTCGAGATCGAAACCGACAAAGTCGTGCTCGAAGTGCCCGCGCCCGCCGCCGGCGTGCTGACCGACATCGCCCAGCAAGACGGCGCCACCGTCACATCCGGCCAGCTGCTGGCCCGCATCGACACCGCCGCCAAAGCCGCCGCGCCCGTGGCCGCAGCCAAGCCCAGCACGAGCGCAACCACAACGCAGCCAGCCGCCAAAACCAGCGCGCCCATGCCCGCCGCCGCCAAGATCATGGCCGACCATCAATTGCCACCCGGCTCAGTCGCGGGCACTGGCAAAGATGGGCGCGTAACCAAGGGCGACGCGCTAGCCGCTATCCAATCAATAGCTGCCAGCGCAAGCCAGGCAAGCGCTGGCGGCCAAAAACATGCACAAATGCCGGTTGCCGCGCCCGACCCTGGCCAGCGCCCCGAGCAGCGCGTGCCCATGACCCGCCTGCGCGCCCGCATCGCCGAGCGCCTGCTGCAATCGCAAGCCACCAACGCCATCCTCACCACCTTCAACGAGGTCAACATGGCCCCGGTGATGGAGCTGCGCAAGCGCTTTCAGGAACGGTTTGAAAAAGAGCACGGCGTCAAGCTCGGCTTCATGAGCTTTTTCGTCAAGGCCGCCGTCCACGCGCTGAAAAAATACCCCATCATCAACGCCTCCGTAGACGGCAACGACATCGTCTATCACGGCTACTTCGACATCGGCATCGCCGTCGGCAGCCCGCGCGGACTGGTGGTGCCAATCCTGCGCGATGCCGACCAACTGAGCTTTGCCGCGATCGAAAAACAAATCGCCGGCTTCGGCAAGAAAGCCGCCGAGGGCAAACTCGGCATCGAGGAAATGACCGGCGGCACCTTCTCCATCAGCAACGGCGGCGTGTTCGGCTCCATGCTCTCCACTCCCATCATCAACCCGCC
>Ga0209628_10000552_pt1 | contig 23174 bp, 22 predicted proteins | sample TergutCu122P4_FD_187285 | JGI IMG/M metagenome (GOLD analysis project Ga0209628, IMG submission 187285) | Cubitermes ugandensis P4 segment gut microbial communities from Kakamega Forest, Kenya - Cu122 P4 (SPAdes) (version 2) | ecosystem: Host-associated > Arthropoda: Insects > Digestive system...
AACGGTTGAATCCATATAGGCGGCACTTGCTTTTACATTGCCGACAGCGGCATAATATTTACTCAAAAGCGGATAAAAATCTATATTGGGCGGTCCCCACGAAGGATAGATGTTGATATCTTTTTGAGCAGAATCAATCATTGCTTTCGCCTGCGGCAAATTTCCCTGCGCCAAATAACAGTCGCCCAACGAAATATAAACGCCTAATGCAAACACGGGGTCGAAACGAGCCATTACCGGTAATCCTTTTTGCAGTAGCATTTCTGCCTTTTTGTACTCTTTTCGCAGCAAATAATTTTTTCCGAGATTACAAATTGCAATGGCATCGTATTCGCCGCGCCATTGAACTTGGTCGGGACTTTTGAGCATGGAGCGGAAATACCGGTCTGAGGTATCAAGGTCGCCTTTTTCCCTGTAATACAATCCCAAGTCGTTACGCGCTCTCAAATTAGAGCGGTCGGAAAACTGTTCGGCATTTTTCAGTGCTTTCTTAAAGAGCGGAATCGCCTGCTCATTATATCCATAAATATAGTAAAGTTCTCCTATAAAAAAGTACAAACCCCGCCGACCTACAAATTGTTTGTCTGTGATATTATCCAAGATATGCAATATCTCCATCGCCTCTTCAAACGCTTCAAAAATATGATTTGTAAAGTAAAGCGTATAAAGTTTATTTTCTTTAACCCTTAATTTTATAATAATATCGTTGTATTTTTCAACTTTTTGCAGCAGTATTTTCATTTGCTCCATTTTGTATTCAAATTGCTCATTTTCATTTTTACCATACGTAAGATGGAATACTTTTGTCAACTCCACTTCACGCCTCAATGCTTCGGAGTTGTATTTTTCCGCCGCTTTCTCCATTTTCTCTATTTCGAGCATTATTTTTTTCGGTTCCGTTTTCTCTACTTCAATCATAATAATAAATACCTGCTGAAGATAGGTCATTTCATCGGGAATGGCGTTATATCCGCCTTTACGAATAAACTGACGGCAAATGGAGTCGGTGTCGAAATAGAGATAGCGATGTTCTGCGGCATTCCACACGCTGTCGGAGCGTCCAAGCGTGGGCGATTGATAGAAGTGCATATTTTGATGCGCCCGCAGCAAACTGTCCAAGCGCAGGGGATTATCTTCGATACGTTGCGCCGTTGTAACAGCAGAGAGCAAAAATAGAACCGATAGAATGAACGAATTCATCAGGTTGATATTGTGATGCGCAAAGGTAGAAAAAATCTGCTATACGATGCTTCCATATAAATCATAACTCTCTGCTCCTTTTATCAAAACAGGATAGAACTCGCCAATATTTAGTTTTGTATTCGCATCCACAAATACTAAATTATCCACTTCGGGAGAATCAAACTCTGTGCGCCCTATATAAAATTCATCCTCTTTCCGGTCTATGAGCACTTGCATTACCTTTCCAATTTTCTCTTGATTATGTTGTAATGAAATGCTCTCTTGCAATTCCATAATCTCTCTTACACGATGGTTTTTTTCTTTTGCCTTCACGGGGTCTCCGAGTTCAAAAGAGGCAGTATCTTCTTCATGAGAATAAGCGAACACTCCCAAGCGTTCAAAACGCATCTCTTTCACAAACTCTAACAATTCATGATGTTCTTTTCTCGTTTCGGTAGGATAGCCTGAAATTAATGTAGTGCGCAGCGCAATTTCGGGCACAGTGTTCCGAATCGTTTCTATAAATTTATATATCTGTTGTTTATTACTTCCCCGTTTCATACTTTTCAGTATGGAATCATTAATATGTTGCAAGGGAATATCCAGGTAGCGGCAGAAAACGGAAAATTCATTCATCACCTCTAAAATCTCATAAGGGAAACCCATGGGATAGGCATAGTGCAACCGAATCCATTCCAAGCCTTTCACCTCTGCAAGTTTACGCATCAGTTTGGCTAATACTCGTTGTTGATAAATATCAATTCCATAATAAGTTAAATCCTGTGCAATCAGCAAAAGTTCTTTAACGCCTCGTTCAGCCAGCGTTTCTGCTTCCTGCACAATCAATTCCATAGGTTTTGATACTTGTTTGCCCCGAATTAACGGAATGGCGCAAAAAGAACACTCGCGGTCACACCCTTCCGAAATTTTTAAGTAGGCATAATGCTTGGGGGTGGATAACGCTCTTTTTTCTGATTTTAATAAATCAAAACTTTGTTCTTCCAAGAATTGATTCAATTCTAAAAAATTAAATATTCCATCCAATTCAGGAATGGTTTCTTGCAATTCTTCTTTATATCGTTGTACCAAACATCCTACTACAAATACTTTAGCAACCTCTCCCCGCTGTTTTCGCGCTATATGTGTAAAGATTTCATTTATAGATTCTTCTTTGGCATCCTGAATAAAGCCACATGTGTTAATAATCACAATATCAGATTTTTGAGTATCTTCAAAAACTACTTCATATCCTTTTTCTTTCCATTTTTCGGCAATTACTTCCGAATCCACAGTATTTTTCGAGCAGCCCAGCGTTATGATGTTAATTTTCATATTTCAAATATTTGATGCAATAAACAATAAAATGATTATAAGCCAAAGTGTTAGCATAAAAATAGGTTAAATGACAAATGTAGAAAAAAAACAATCTAAATTTGGATTTTAATTGAAAAAAAAGAGTAGTACAAGAAGATTTTATTAGATGAAATATTCATTGCGAAATTAACGAAAAAAATTATTACTGCCTGACAAATCAAATAAAAATTCAGTAAAATAGTAATATTGCCCACAATAATAATTTTTTTTTTATAATTATTACCCCCAATAATAAAAAATTCTTATCTTTGCGCTTCAATTTAATCCCAATGGGTGTGATTTATTTACAGAGGAATATAGATACATATCTGAAGGAATGGAAAAATTCCGAAAGTCGTAAACCGTTGTTGCTGCGTGGAGCGAGACAAGTAGGGAAGTCATCTGCGGTGCGTGAATTGGGAAAACATTTTGATTTTTTCTTTGAAATCAATTTTGAAAACAAGGATTTTGCAAGTGCAAAAAAAGTATTTGAGCGCCATTCCGAACCTCTTTTGATTTGCGATGAACTTACCGCATTATACGAAATTCCGGTTGTCGCAGGAAAAACGCTGCTGTTTCTCGACGAAATACAATCATGCCCGGACGCTCTTTCAGCGTTACGCTACTTTTATGAAAAGATGCCTGACCTGCACGTTATTGCAGCTGGTTCGCTATTGGAATTTGTTTTGCAAAAAATACCTTCTTATGCTGTGGGACGGATACGTTCGATGTATATGTATCCGTTTTCATTTGAGGAGTTTCTGAAGGCAATGCAGCGCCATGCGCTGCTTGAAAAATTAGATGCCGCCAACCCCGAAAATCCGCTATCTGAAGAAGTTCACCGTAAATTGCAAGAACTATTCCTGCGTTTTGTTGTCATCGGAGGGATGCCCGAAGTTGTATCTAAATACGCATCCGGAGGTTCTTTGCTCGATTGCCGGAACATTTTAGATGAACTGATGGAAACATTATTCAACGATTTTTCAAAATACAGGCAACGGGTACCTGCTTTGCGGCTTGAAGAAGTTTTTTCGGCCATTATCGCTCAAACAGGACAAAAATTCACCTATTCCCAAGCAGCCACTTCAGCCAATCAGGTACAGCTAAAAGAAGGCATTGAACTGCTGAAAATGGCAGGTTTGGTCTATTCCGCCACGCATAGTTCGGCTAACGGTTTGCCCTTGGCTGCCGAGACCAATCTGCGCTACCGGAAACTGATGATCCTTGACACCGGAATTTACCAGCGTTTCCTCCGTCTTGACCTTGCCCATCTGTTGCTTGACGAAAAAATAGAACAAATCAATAAAGGCGCATTGGCTGAAATGTTTGTGGGAACAGAACTTGTGAAATCACAAAACAATCGTCTGCCTGCTGAACTTTATTACTGGCAGCGTGAAAAAGGAGGCAGCGCCGCGGAAGTAGATTATGTCATTCTGTGCGGGCAGGAAATTGTACCGTTAGAAGTAAAAGCAGGTACCAAAGGCGCCATGCAAAGCATGTTTTTATTCCTTGAGGAAAAACAGCGTCCATACGGGATTCGTTGCTCTATGGAAAATTTCGGCAAATTTCAAAACATCAAAATTTATCCGCTGTATGCAGCAGGAAAAATAGGTGCGTTGACCGAATGAATAGAGAACGGGTTAATTATTCCTCAAATTAAACAGTAAAAAAACTATTTTTGCTAAAATATAAAATGATGAAAAAATGTTTGACGAGCTCTTTTACAAAATTGCACTATCTTACCAAAAGGGATACGGTAACTCCGTAATAAAAAAATTATTACAATTTTCTGGAAGCGCTACGGCTCTATTTCTGGATTTTCAAACCGTGCGTAAAAAATTTAAAACCACGCGTTCATTTCCTATGGCACCGGTATTAACTCCGGAAATAGAAAAAGCTGTATCTAATGAGCTAAATCTCTCTGCAAAAAACAATATTTCCTATTGTTTTTTTTCCGATTCCGATTATCCAAAACGTTTGCTACGCTGCAACGATGCCCCCTATATGTTTTGTTATAAGGGGAGCAATCAATTCAATGTTGAAAAAACGGTAGCAATTGTAGGAACTCGCCATGCAACTTCTTATGGGAAAGATGTGGTACGTCGTATTGTGTCGGACTTATCTTCGCACAATATTTCTATTATAAGTGGCTTGGCGGTTGGAATAGATACCTCAGCACATGAATCAGCATTGGATTATCATTTACATACAATAGGCGTTTTGGGTTCCGGTTTGGGGAATATTTATCCTGCCTCAAATAAAAAATTAGCAAAAAAAATGACCGATTCAGGAAGTACATTAGTTTCGGAGTTTCCCTACTTTACACAACCGGACAGACAAAATTTTCCTAAACGGAATCGTATTATTGCCGGCATGGCAGATGCGTTGCTGGTCGCTGAAACCGGAAAACGCGGGGGAAGTATTATCACCGCCTGCATTGCCCACTCATATCAACGGGATGTGTTTGCGGTTCCCGGATCTGTTTTTGAACCTTCCCAGGAGGGATGCCATGAACTTATCCGTCAAAATTTAGCAGCATTAGTTACTTCAGGAGGAGAAATTATTGAAATGATGGGATGGAATGATGAAAAACAAAACTCTATACAGCCTCAACTTTTTCAAAACTTGACTGCAGATGAAGAAAATATAGTCTCCGTGATTCGCAATTTTAAAGAGCCTCATATTGATATATTGATAGAAAACTCACAAAATCTTACGCCTTCAAAAACTGCTTCTATTTTGTTAGGATTAGAACTTAACGGGATTATTGAAGCACTCCCCGGAAAAAGATATAGACTAATTGGGCGCTAATAATCCTAATAAGTAGAGATTATTAACGCCCAAAAGTAATGGACAAAAATAATTGATTAAACTTTTCCGGCAAGTTCTGCACCTGCTTTAAATTTAACAACTTTCTTTGCAGGAATCATGAGTTCTTTCTTAGTTCTTGGATTTCTACCTTTTCTCGCCGGACGATGAACTACTGAAAATGTTCCAAATCCAATAAGCGCCAATTTGTCGCCTTTTGAAAGTGCATTAGAAGTTGCACTGATAAATGCTTCTAAAGCGGCTTTTGCTCCAACTTTTGTCATGCAGGCTTTTTCAGCCATTGCGGTAATTAATTCTGCTTTGTTCATAATAACTTTTTTTAATGGTTAATCAATTTCAATGCAAAGAAATGATTTTTTTTGGTTTTTTTTATAGGATGATATATTCTATTGATTTGTTCATATATTATCTAAAATTGTTAATAACTACAAAAAAAATTATATAATTATTACACAATTAAGCAATAATGATGTAATTTGATATTTTATTACCTTGCAAAAAAGGGATAATATCTAACCTTTTTTTCCCTTCTATTTGCAAATTATGTACAGATATTTGGAAATCTTTGGTCGTAATGTTGAAAAATGTTTTGTCATCAGTGATTATTTTACCTGCTTTTTCTTTATTTTTTTCATAAATAATGGCAGCTTTAAAAATTTTTACTGAGAACTTTTTTTTGTTTTCATTTGTAAAAAAAGTAAGAGCCCCCGGATGAGGAGCAAGTCCGCGGATTTTGTTAAAAATATCTTTTGCTGTTGAATTCCAATTAATTAAAGTATCTTTGGGATGAATTTTGGGGGCAGATTTAATTTTTTTTGCTTCCATTTGGTTTTGCGACATAGGCTTACAACCGTTTTGGGCAATAAGCGACAAAGTCGTGAGCGCCGCTTCAGCTCCTAAATATTTTAATCGTGTATAAACCTCTCCTGTTGTTTCAGTAGGCAGAATATCTATCTCTTTTTGCAAAATAATATCTCCACTATCTATCTCATTAGTAAGAAAAAAAGTAGTTATTCCGGTTCTGGTTTCCCCATTCATGATAGCCCAGTGAATAGGAGCGGCGCCACGATATTGCGGTAATAAAGATGCGTGTACATTAAAAGTACCTCGCGGAGGAATAGAATAAACCTCATAGGGCAGAAATCTAAAAGCAACCACTACAAATATATCTGCATTCCACTGAATCAACATTTTTATAAAATCAGCATCTTTTAATTTTACAGGTTGCAGAATAGGGATTCCGTGATCTACGGCATATTGCTTGACCTCAGAACCTTGTATTTTCAAACCTCTGCCGGCTGGTTTATCCTGCGCTGTAACCACGCCTACGATTTCGTGTTCGGAATGACAAATAGCATGAAGTGTGGCAACCGCAAAATCGGGAGTCCCGAAGAAAACTACGCGCATAACTCTGAAAGAATCATTTATTTTTTTGTAAATTAATCATTTTCAAACAAGTATAGGCTGCTTCAATCCCTTTGTTTCCATATATCCCTCCAGCACGTTCCTGCGCTTGCTCCATTGTATCGCAAGTAAGCACGCCAAATACCACAGGTACTCCATAATCTAAAGAAACACGCATAATTCCGTTTGCTACTGCCTGAGAAATAAATTCAAAATGGCGTGTTTCCCCTTGAATTATACAACCTAAACAGATAACAGCGTCCAAAGTAGGATCAGCACTTAACAACGTGTTGGCGGCAACAGGCAATTCAAAACTTCCTGGAACTGGATATGTAAAAATCTGATTTTCTGCAATCCCCGATTCTTTTAAAAAATGCAACGCACCCTCTTTAAGTGCGTTGGTTACAGTTTCATTCCATTCACTAACAACAATCCCTATCTTAACATTTTTACTTTTGAAATCTTGATTTACAGTATGTTGAGAGAGATTGTGTTTTTTCATTTTTTATCTTTATTTATCAATGCTCTTTCCAAATATTTATCCACACCCATTTTTAAATATTCCGTATAGAATTTATCTTGAATGGATTGATAGGCTTTTGAGGCATCTCCCCACTCTTCTTCTCTTTCATACAATTGACCTAATTTAAACAGGCTCACCGGAGCCAGGTAAGGATCTTTGCTTTCGGCTGACTTTTTACAATATTTAATAGCCTTTTTTATATCTCCTTGGTCATCATACAAATCACTAATCATACCTTGAGCACCATACCAATAAATATCATCACGATGCTTAAATTTAAGTAAGTATTTGAGTGCTTCTTCTTTATCCCCAAGCTTCAAATAACACAAACCTGCAAAATATTTTGCTGTATTGGCTGTTTTGGTGAGTTTAAATGAGGATGCAATATTTAGAAATCCCTCATTCTCATCATCGCCTTCTAAAGCTTTAACTAATGAGAGAGAGTCTGCTTTCAGCATAAAATCAATAGGGGCAGTCATGAGTGCTGATGCTTTTTCAGATTGAGGAAGCAAGTAAAATTTATTAAATGCCAATAGGGCAGCAACAACTACAAACAAAGCAATTACTACGCCGTAAATAATTTTGTTGTATTGGTCAAAAAATTTGAAAACACGTACCACAAAACCTTCATGAGATTGAACTCCTTGTTCTTTCTTTTCCACTTTTTTTTCTTTTTTCATAAGACTGTATAGGGTTTAAAATTTAAAGCGGCAAAATTACATTATTTTTTATAAGAACGATTTAATTCAAACAGAACATAATCTGTAATATCTTGGGTAGGATCTGCTACTAAAAGAAAAGGGCTTTGGCTTTGATAACTAATAACATAAGAAGCATTTCTTTGTATATTAATACGTTTTACCGCAGCTTGTAAGGAGTCGTAAATTTGCAGAAGCGCTGCTGCCTGCCGTGCTTGTAAATTATTAAACACCTTATCTTTTTCATCTTCTAATTGCTGATATTCCTGCATTAACTGTTTTTGAGCATTTTCCACTTGCACTTGGGTTAATACACCTGCGTTCATATTTTCTTGAAACTGACTGTACTTCTTTTGAAAAGCGTTCTCTTTATTGGAGTAAATGGCATCTTGCTTTGCCATTTCAACTTTAATATCTCCTGTTAAAATAGTTACCAATTCATATTTTGCATTAATGGTATCCAAATTAACAAAAACAATTTCGCCGCTGCCCGGAGTCCCCGTAACTTCTTTAGGAATAAAAGTTGGTGATTTCGGAGAAAAGAAATGCAATATATAAAGCACTGCCACAGCGATAAATAATATACTGTAAATAACAATATGACATATTTTTCTGCCAACTTCTGTGGAAAAAAAAGATTCTTTTCTAATTTTGGGTTGAACGACTTCAACCTCTTCATTGGGAATTAACTCATCGGTATCCATTTTCTATAATTTTTTGTTTGAATTATTAAAAGGCAAAAATATATTTTATTTTCACATTTATGCTTCTATTCATTTTGTCAAGTACTTTAAACGGTACCTGTTAGGAAAGTTTTAATCAAAGCAAGGGTAAGGTAAAAAATATACCCAACTATTCCGGCAAACACCAATCCCCAAATAAATGCAGGAATTCCCGTAATTTTCTGCAATAAAGTGGCATCCCCTGCTCTTTGCGGCTGCTTAAACGATAAAAAAAGCACTGTTGCTGTTGAAAAAAGAGTATCTACAGTAATCATCACTGCATATAACAATGTGGCTATCAGTATGTAAAAATCATTGTTTACATAAATAAGGTAGCCATTAATCGCACAAAAGGCGATAACCCAAATGGCACCATACAAATTACGTATCCAAAGTATCAGCGTAAGTAAAAAAAACAGGGAAATACCTATCAAAAATCCTTTATTATATTCCACTGTTAGTAAATAGAATATAAAATACGACATGGCTGAAGCAAACGGATATCCTGCAATAGCTACTAAAAAACTTCCGAATTTTGTTTGGGTAGAAGTAGTGGTTGCGCCTGAGGCATCGTTAAAAAGTTCAATTTTTTTAACTTTACCTTCCAGCATCAGTGTCATAAGAGCATGTCCGGCTTCATGTATCACCGTATTAATAATGCTAAACCAGTTTCCAATTACCGGAATGCGGGGCAATACCAAAGCAAGTCCCGCAAACCAATAAATTAAAGGAATACTTAAAAAAGTCAAAATCTATTTTTTTAGATTATGCTTTTTAACGAATTCATTGAGAATATCTTCCAAAGTAGGCTTTCCAATTTCTTGTAATTCGTAACCTACTTTTACTACAGGTTGATTAATTTTACAAAACCGGGGAAGGTCAATTGGGGTACCAATAATCACAGCATCACAAGGCGTATTGGCAATTGTTTTTTCCAAATCTTTCATTTGAGCTTCACCATAACCCATAGCAGGGAGTAGAGCGCCGATTCCGGGATACGTAGCAAAAGTGTCTTTTAATGACCCTACCGTATAAGGTCTTGGATCGATATAAGCGGTAGCACCGTATTTCATTGCGGCAACCGTACCCGCACCGATTTTCATTTCACCATGCGTTAAAGTTGGCCCATCTTCTACTACCAATACTCTTTTCCCTTTGATGAGTTCTGGTTTATCCACTGTTAAAACGGATGCAGCATCAACGATTATTGCTTTCGGATTTAGTTTAGCCAGGTTTTGACGTACCTGATTAATATTTTCAAGAGATGCGGAATCAATTTTATTAATTACAATCACATCAGCCATGCGAGCTACTACTTCGCCGGGGTAATAACTTATTTCAGCGCCGGGGCGTAATGGATCGGCAACCCCTACAAACAGATCGGGAACATAGAAAGGAAAGTCATTATTGCCGCCATCCCAAAGCACAATATCACATCCATCCGGATCTTTTTCTGCTTCGCGAAGGATAGCTTCATAGTCAACTCCTGCATATATCACATTTCTCTTTGTAACTACATGAGGTTCGTATTCTTCCATTTCCTCAATAGTACAGTTGTGTTTTTTCAGATCCTCAACGGAAGCAAAACGTTGTACCCTTTGTTTATTTAAATCGGGATCATAAGGCATAGGGTGACGTACCGCAACTACTCTTAAGCCCATGGCAACCAAATATTCAATTATCTTACGCGAAGTTTGCGACTTTCCGCAGCCTGTACGTGTAGCACCCACCGCTATAACCGGCTTGGTAGATTTGAGCATGGTTTCTTTAGGTCCCATTAAAACAAAATTAGCACCGGCAGCATTTACAATGGCACTAACACCCATCACATAGTTGTAGGGTTTATCACTATACGCAAAAATGCAATCATCTACATGAAACTTTTTGATTAATTCGGGAAGTTCTGATTCTTTGTAGATGGGAATACCCTTTGGATACAAATCTTCACCTGCTAATTCCTTAGGATAAGGTCTGTTGTCAATTCCGGGAATCTGTTCTGCGGTAAAAGCTACCACATTGTAATTTGAATTATGGCGAAAATAGGTGTTAAAATTGTGAAAGTCTCGACCTGCAGCGCCAATAATAATGACATTTTTTTTCATAAAATTTTGATTTTAAGGTTTATATAAATATATTCAATTAAACTTCCGACGAGTTTGCAAATATAAAAATTTTATTCTACTTCTGCAGAAAAGCACTATCCGGACAATAAAATTAATATTTTTGCAAAAAAAATTCACTTGAATATATTTTGGCCAAGATTTACTTCATTTTTCTACATTTTAGGATTTTTATTCTTCTATTCTTGCCATTCTCATTCTAAAATTACTTTATTAGAATATGACGGGAAATTTCCGGATGAATCTGCACGAAATATTGAAATCCTTATGAGCGAGGGAGGGCAAATTATTTTCACTTTATATGCCCCCCTTATGAATAAATATTATGGAGAAAATCCTTATATAGACTTTCCTGAGGGGATTATAGTTTCCTCCTATTCAAATGGGATTAAACACTCTACATTAACGGCTAACTATGCTATTACAGAAGAAAATACGCAACATTATGAAGCACTTGGAAACGTTACCATTGTAGACTTAATAAAAGAGGAATCTATCCTTACCGAAAAAATTATTTGGGATAAAAGAAATAAACGTATTTTTTCTGATGTGGAAGTTACTCAAATTAAAGCAAATGGCGCAATAAATAAGGGAGATGGTTTTGAATCTGATGAAAAATTCACGAAATATGTGATTAAAAATCCTCATGGCGAATTTATAGCAGAAGAATTATAAAAAAAATAATACTTCAAATTTCAAACTAAATTTTTGCAATATTTACGATTACATACACTGCTTTTTCCATAGATTCTACGGAAATAAATTCATATTTTCCATGAAAATTATGCCCCCCTGCAAAAATATTGGGACAAGGCAACCCTTTGAATGAGAGGTTTGCGCCGTCTGTTCCTCCTCTAATCGGTTTTATAATCGGCGTTACTCCGGCATCAATCATGGCTTTTTTGGCACGTTCCACTACATAGAAAACCGGTTCTACCATTTCGCGCATATTTTTATATTGCTCTTTTATTTCACATTTCACCCTGCCATCGCCATATTTTTCATTCAAAAAAGCAGCAATTCGGTGTAGAAATTCTTTTTTATATGCAAAAAGCGTTTTGTCATGGTCGCGAATAATGTAGTTCAGCTTACTGTTTTCCACCGTTCCTTCCATTTTGGTTAGTAAGAAAAAGCCTTCATACCCATCTGTATATTGCGGGCGTTGAAATTCAGGAAGTAATGCATTAAACTCCATAGCAATCAATTGCGAGTTAACCATTTTATTTTTTGCGTATCCCGGATGCACATTTCTTCCTTGAATGGTAATTACAGCGCCTGCAGCATTAAAGTTTTCATATTCCAATTCGCCCAACATACCGCCATCTACAGTATAAGCAAAGTCGCATCCAAATCGGGCGACATCAAAATGGAGTACCCCTTTCCCGATTTCTTCATCCGGAGTAAATGCCACTCTGATTTTTCCATGTTTTATTTCAGGATGTTGGATTAAATGTTCAAGAGCGCTCATAATTTCAGCGATTCCGGCTTTATCATCCGCTCCTAACAATGTTTTACCATCAGTAGTAAGAAGCGTTTGACCAACATAATTTTTTAATTCCGGAAAATCTGTGATAGATAATAAAGTATTGGTCTCCTTATCTAAAATAATATTTTTCCCGTTGTAGTTTTCAATAATTACCGGTGTTTTAATTCCGGGCATATCGGGTGCCGTATCCAGGTGCGCAATAAAACCTATAACAGGTAATTTTTCATCGGTATTTTCCGGCAAAGTAGCCGTAATATATCCGAATTGGTCTTTTTCTACCTCTTTTAATCCTAAAAGTTTCAATTCTTCTACCAAAAAATCTCCCAATACCAATTGCTCGTGGGTGCTTGGATAAGTTTCAGAAACTTCCGATGAAGTGGTTGGAAATGAAATATATTTTGAGAAACGGGCGATTAGTTTTTCTTTCATTTTTCATATTTTTAGATTCATAACTTCTTTTCAAAATTTTGATGAGCAGTAAACGAACAAATTTACTAAATTATTTTTAATATTATTTCTTAAAATTAACAAATTTACATAACCATTTTAAATGCCCTTCCTAAATTTTCAATAATATCCGATGCAATGAGCGTTTCATGCGATTGCTTTTCCAAAGCGCAGTCACCTGCCAATCCATGAATATAAACGCCCAACTTAGCGGCATTTTCAGGAGAGTACCCTTTGGTTAACAATCCTAAAACAATACCTGTTAGTACATCACCGCTCCCTGCGGTAGCCATTCCTTGATTACCGGTAGTATTGACAAATATATTTCTATTAGGGGTAACAATTGTGCTATAGTGTCCTTTTAAAATAACAATGATGTGGTATTTTTGCGCAAAGTTTTGTGCTTTAACTATCCTTTCCATGCGATTTTCAGATTTTATAACCAAATTATCAAATTCCTTTGCATGGGGTGTTATAATAGAATTAACCGGAAGAAAATTCAACCACCTCCTATTGTCAGCAAGAATATTTAAAGCATCTGCATCCATGATAACAGGGTAAGGAGAATTTTTCAATAATTCGGGAATTACATTGACCGTAGCCGGATTTTGCCCCAAGCCGGGTCCAATGGCCAATGCTTTACAAGTACACATATAATCCGGTATCAAAGAAAAGCAATCGGGGTTCGGATCGTAGTCTAATAGGGCTTCGGGAATTGACAGAGCTACCTTTTCCAGTACAGTTGCGGGCGCATGCACCATCAGTTTTCCCATACCCGAACGTAATGCCGCCTTTGCTGATAATATGGCTGCACCGGGCATATTACGAGAACCTGCTATAAGAATCCCTGATCCGGTACTCCCTTTATGAGCAAACTGAGAGACAGGTTGATAGATATCTTTTATGGATTCCTGAGTAAGCAAATGTAAGTTTGAAAATGAAAATTTCATAATACTTTTTTCTAAACCAAAATGCAAACTTATAAAAAAATAGTTGGCAAGCTAATGTTATTAATAATCTTCTATATTTGGAATGAGTTCATATAGGCTTTTATGGCAAAATATGAATACTTGGAGTGTGCAAAATTCTGACACATTTTAAGTTTTTTTTAAAAAATACTCTAAAATAGTGTGCAGTTTTGTTACACTATACTTTTTTTAAACGAAATTGGTTTGCGTGAAAAAGCTTCAATAAACTGCTAAAATTGCCTCCATGTACTACGATGAAATTCATATTGGGAAGAAAATTCAATTTGTTTTTAATCAAAGCGGATTATCAGTTGCGCAATTTGCGCGTTTGCTCGGCGTGCAAAGAACTCGTATTTACAGTGTTTTTGAGAACAAAACTATAGATATTGATTTCCTGTGTAAAATTTCGGATGTATTACATTATGATTTCCTTTCAGAAATTTATTTAAAAAAAAGAGATGCTGATTATCAACATCCTGCAACAATAAATATACATTTTCAAATTACTCTTGATAAACTGGCAGATTTAATAAAATCAATGAATAAACTAAAAAAAGCAGGGATCATTAAGTAGAAACTATATTCTTTAAAGAAATTTCATGTTAATTTGCAGCAACAAATAATATTAATTTTGGAATCATGTTTAATTGGATTCGGGAGTTAATCCATCTTTTCTTTGCCCAATTAGGATTACATGGGCAACTTCTATCCTTTATTTCAGCAATTGTAACGGCAACTCTCATTCTTTGTGCAGGATTCATTCTGTACTATATTATCAGAATTATTTTACAAAATGTTGTAAAAATAACCAATAAAAAATTTCCGTCAAAATTCAGGGCAGCGCTATTAAATGAGCGTTTCTTCATTCAACTCTCTTTCCTGCTGCCTGCTATGCTCATCCGAAATTTATCTCCTGAATTTTTTGGCGAAGGGAGTAAGTCAGAACTATTATTTACTATGTTCATCAATATTTATATAATAATAAATGTAACGCTCATTCTTACTGCCTTTATCAGAGCTGCCGGAAATGTTTTATCTCAAACTGAAGCAACCAAAGATAAACCCATAAAAAGTTATGTACAAATTGTTTCTATTTTCTTCTGGATTATTGCTATTATTTTATTTATATCTATTCTAATTAACAAATCTCCTACTGTATTTTTAGCCGGTTTGGGCGCTTTCTCTGCCGTACTAATGTTGGTTTTTCAAGATACTATTGTCGGTTTTGTAAATAGTTTACAACTGTCTGCCAATGATTTAATAAGAAACGGGGATTGGATTACCATGAGCAAATTTGATGCAGACGGTACAGTTGAGGAGATTAATTTAATATCCGTAAAAGTACGTAATTTTGATGGAACTATCTCTACTATTCCGGTACGGCAATTAGTAACCGACTCTTTTCAAAATTGGCGCGGCATGGAAGAACAGGGCGTAAGACGCATAAAACGTTCGTTTCTTATTGACTCTACGAGTATTAAAGCAACCACTCCCGAAATTTGTAAAAAATTTAATACTCATAGCGAAACGAATCTTGGCTGTTTCCGTGAAAATATTGTCAACTACTTAATGGAAAGAGGGGATATTAACACTCATAAAATTATCATGACACGCTTACTGCCTGCTACAGAATTTGGTATTCCTGTTGAAATCTACTGCTTTGCAAACACAATTATATGGAAAGAATATGAAAGAATTCAATCCTCCATTATGGAACATATATGTGTAACCCTATCGGAATTTGATTTACTACTTTATCAAAGAAAATAACTCCTAACCTGTAATTCTCAATTGATAACTTATAAATAATGAACTATCTGGATATTATCGTTTTCATTCCCGCACTTTGGTTTGGCTATAAAGGCTTTACGCACGGGTTAATTCGTGAACTGGCCGGTTTGGCAGCACTGATTCTTGGTATTTATGCCGCTTTTGTTTTTACGGATTGGGTTGAAAAGTGGATTAATTACCCCAATATTCCCAAAGAGGTATATTTTGCCATCACTTTTCTTGCAGTTTTAATTATAGTTTTTGTAACAGGCAGAGTGGTTGAAAAAATAATTAAACTTATGATTCCAGAGTTTGTGAATAATTTACTCGGCGGATTGTTTGGAGTGGCTAAAATTACGGTTTTTTTTAGTGTAATTTTCTTTTTTATTCATAGTATTGATTCAAAAAATATTTTTTTAACCCGTAAAACTACTGAAAACTCTTTTACCTATAAATATATAGAACCGATAGTTCCCAAGCTAAAACAATGGTATGAAAAATAATTTTTTCTTTGTATAAAAAAAGTGCACAAAAAATAAAAGAAGTAAACTTTCTTATATTTTTGCGGTCTTTTATCGCAAAAATTCAATTTTAATAATAAAAAATTCACGAATTATGAAAAAACACTTGTTTAGCATTGTAATGTTTCTCAGCGCATTATCACTTTTTGCGCAACCTTCCATCCAATTTGATAAAACCACCCATGACTTTGGAAATGTGAAAGAAGAGGGCGGAAAAATAACCGGAAAATTTGAATTTACCAATACCGGAAATCAAGACCTTTTACTAACCAGCGTTAAGCCGGGCTGCGGCTGCACGGCTGCAGACTACACCAAAACGCCGGTACCTCCTGGAGGCAGAGGATTTATCAATGCTACCTACGACCCCTACAATCGCCCGGGTTCTTTTAACAAAAACATTAGAGTAACTACCAATGAACCTAAATTTGATGATGGGTCGAATGCTTCTCCCTATATGATTTATATTAAAGGAAATGTAGAAAAAAGACCACCGTCGAAATATGAACTTGCCGGCTATAAAAACGGTAATGGAGATATTAGAATTAAAGATAACAATATTAAATTGGATTTGTTAAACACAGAATCTCAAACATTTACCATTCAAGTTATGAATTTTTCAGAAAAGGAATCTACTTTTGAACCGGTAAATTTACCTAACTACATTACAATATCGCCGGTTACGTTAAAGGCGGGAGAAGAAGCAACCATTACTTTCAAATACGATGCAGCCAAAAGAGGAGAGATAGGCACATACAAAGATGTGATTGCCATACAAACCCAAGATGTTACAGAACCTAAACTTACAATTATTGTAGAGTCAACTATTAAAGAAGATTTTTCCAAACTAACGGGCAAACATTTGAACGATGCGCCAAAAGCCAAATTAGATTCCTTGAATTTAGATTTTGGAAAAATTGAGAAAAACAGCAACCCCACTTTGCAAGTAAAACTCTATAACCATGGAAAAAATCCTTTGTTTATCAGACAAATAAAATCATCCAATTCTGTTTTTACTATTTTTTCCGATAAAACCGAAATTCAAAAAGGCAGTTTCGCAACGCTCACAGTTACTCTTAACTCCAAGAACCGGAGAGGAGCGCAAAATGCTACGATTGACATAATTACGAATGACCCTGCCAATACGTATCTTCAACTCAACTGCAAGGGAGAAATATTACAGTAATTGCCAGTCGGCTAAAACCTTAAATTAAAAAAAGTGCAATTTTTGAATTGCACTTTTTTTAATTTTGCGAGGAGGTGTTTTTCCCGATTTATCAAGATACTCATATCTATATGATATTTAATTATTTAGATTTTACTTTGTCAAAACTTCGCATTTTTAAAAGTTTTGACAAATAAACATTTTTTTTAAAACAATAACCTTCTGAGCAAACTCATCCGTTTACAATTCGATATTTGTCTTTTCAACAAAATACAAAGGTCTGTTTAAGACATTTTTATTAATACGACTAATATATTCTCCGATAACTCCTATAGAAATGAGTTGAATTCCACCTATAAACATACTACTGATAATAAGCGATGTCCATCCTTTAATAGTTTGATGAAGAAAAAAATGAGAAAATATAGCGTATAAAATAATAAGAAAAGAAAGAATGGAAATGAATAATCCCGCTTTTGTAACAAATGCCAACGGCTTGTCGGAAAAGCCCGTGATACCATCTAATGCCAATTTTAACATTTTAGAAAAAGGATAATTGGTTTTTCCATGAATTCGTTCCTGTCTTTCAAACTGAACAGCGGTTTGCTTGAATCCGATCCACGCTATTTGTCCCCTTAAGAACTTGTTTTGTTCCGGCATCTGTTTCAAACCCTCTACAATTTCCTTGTCAATGAGTCGAAAATCTCCGGTATCTACAGGAATATCAATATGGGTCAATCTCTTTAAAATTCTATAGAACCATTTGGCAGATGTTTTTTTAAACCAACTTTCGCCTTCTCTTTTTATACGTTGCGCATACACTACTTTATAGCCCTCTTTATATTTTGCATATAATTTCGGAATCAATTCCGGAGGATCTTGTAAATCACCATCCATAATCACAACAGCCTCCCCTTTTGAATAATCTAATCCCGCAGTAACGGCAATCTGGTGTCCAAAATTTCTACTAAAATTGACATAAAATACATGATTATCATTTTTAGCAAGTTTCATTAACTCAAAAAAAGAATTATCTACACTTCCATCGTTTACAAAAATCAATTCATAATTTAAAGAAATAGAGGTAACTGCACTCTTCAAACGCTCATATAATATCGGAATATTTTGTTCTTCATTATAAATCGGAACGACTATAGAAAGATCTGTTTTCATAAGTAGTATTTTTATTATTTTTTTTCGCCGGTAATTTCATAAAGTCCGGTAATATGAAACTCTTCTAAAGTTTTCAGTTTATATTTTTCTTCTAAAAACTGTTTTACTCCATTTTGAGAAAACAAGACCACCTCTCCCGTTTCAAGATGATTTACCGTATCTTTTAATAAGATATTTTTTCCCGACTCTAATAGGGGATCTAAGTAAAATTTCCCATGCATAAAAATATCGGTATATAAAATTGTAAAGTTATTCCTTTGTTTTTTCCCCTGAAGAATATCTCTGAGATAATAGTTAATTCCATTATCCTCTTTTTTCCACGTAAGTTGTTTTTGTTGGTATAACTTCCCGATAATTAGCGTATAGGGTGTAATAAAAATAACCGTCAAAAAAATATAGGGAACTGCTTTATATTTAAGTTTTTGATTCTCTTTTAGTAACCTAAAGATATGAAAAATAGATATTCCGGCAAAAAGAGCAAGATAGGGATATAGAGGAACAGCATACCAGGGGAGTTTCGTCTGTGCAGAAGAGATAAATAGAAGATAGGTTAATGCCATAATGGATGAAAAAAAGGTTAGTTTTTTAATTTTTACATCTTTATTTCTACTTCCGAAAAATATTCCTGCAGGAACAAAAAATACCCATACAATAAATTTATTACCAAACAGACTTGAAAAATAGAACCAAAAACTCTTATTATGCCCTTCTATAGAATGAAAAAATCTCCCGCCAAATTCATTTGCCAATACGGCTTTAATATAGCCCGGATTATGAATTTCTCTAAGATAATAATATGCTCCGACACATACTAAAAAAAGAGAAAGCCCTGTGTAAAGGTGTTTGTTCTTCAATAAGAAAAGTAATTTTTTTTGGATGATAGTATAAATAAAAAGACCCGGGAGTATCATTAATGCGGCGGCGCTTTTTGTTAAAACGGCTAATGCCATGGAAATAAAAAAGAGATACAGGTATTTTGGTTTTGAATTTTCTACAAAAACAAAAAAAGAAAAACTTCCTAATGTTAAAAAAAGAGTAAGCAGCGCATCGTAATCTCCGGTTCTAACGGCATGAAGGTCAATATATCCGGAAGAGGTAACCAATACAAGTACCCAAATAAATCCCAACCAAAAATTTTTCACATACCGAACAGAAAACAACATTAATACGGCACATGTAAACAAAGCAGCCAGTGCCGAAGGAAACCGGAGCGCCCATTCGTTTACCCCGAATATTTTCATTGAAAGTACTTGAAACCAAATCATTAATGGCGGTTTGGTATTCCACATATCGGGCGCTCCGTCAAAAGTGGGAACAAGATACTTTCCGTTGCGAAGCATTTCGCAGGCGTTTATGGCCAAACGCGATTCATCCCAAAGTCTGATGGGTAAAGCGCCAAGAAACAGGAAAACAGGAAAACTTACGAGAAGTAGTAATAATACGTATTTCCAATAATCTTTTAAATGAATCTTATACATGAGCAATAACTTTAAGTAACACTGCAAAAATAATTTTTACTGTTCAATTTTCACCTTTACATTTGTTCCTGCGGTTGCATGAAAGCCGTGTTGAATATTTACTTTCTCTCCGGCGGTAATTCCTACTGTAGCCGAGTTTAAAATATTCACATCTTTAACATTAAGAATATTGCAACCAGTAACGGTTGTATTAGAAGTGATGGTTTGATTGGTGAGATTATCCACACAGGCTATTTCAGAGCCACCGCAAGGGGTAACATCCAAATAGAGTTCTCTGCCTGCCGGCACCTCGAAACCCGGCTTTAATTCTATAAAATCAGTGGCTCGTAAGGAAATATTGCTCCCTGCCGGTATGGTGGTAGCATTGCTCATGGTAATTGATTTTTTAACGGCATAATTATAGGTATTGAAATTTGCAATTTCATTAATCACAGTATTCTTATCACATTGTAGGCTATAAACTCTTACGTAATCAACATACATATATTCACGAAATGTAGGAGATGTTGGAGGTAAGCGCTTTTTATCAAGTGCAATACCTATAATAATTTTAACAGGGTCAACGATTATTGGATAATATATATTATCACCTCTATTGACAAGTGTTCTAATTACTTTACCATCAACATACCAAACTATTTTCTCGAAGTTCCACTCCAAACCGTACGTGTGCCATTGGGTAAAATCAAAGTTTGAAAGTTCATGCTTTATACCATAACTTTCTTTACATTCATAATAAGACATAGGAGGAAGCAGAGTATCGCTATAACATGTATGAATACAGGTATTTAATGTATTCGGCTCCTTATAATCATGTGCAAAAACTTCAAAAATATCAATTTCTGTTGCATTTTTTGGTGGGGCTATCTGTTCCCCTCTCCACAGCCAAAAATTAGGTGCTATTCCCCACGTTTTTCCATTTTCTCTTCTCCAGGGAAGTTTCATCCGCGCTTCAATATAGCCGTATTGGGTGTTATACGGATGTTGTGTCATAACGCATCCGCTTCGATATGTATAATCTCCCTTAGCGCAATCACCACAAGTATAGTATAGTGAATGAGGTGGATTAGACGGACATTCTACAGGAATATTATTAATTTCTATAACTAAGTTACTATTTGAAAGAGAAACATTACTTTCCAAACTTAATACAGGTGCGTCATTTATATTTCCACAATAATGCGATGCTGCCCATTTTTGATTAAATAAATTCAAGTTATCAAAATGGTCTTCCCATTTCAATCGCCAGTGAGGGTCATTAGCGGGAGTTTGTGTAAATGTGATTTGATGAAAAAACAAACAACCTATTACAAATACTATTATTCTATTCATAATTTACCTCTTTCCTTTTTTAGTTTTAGTACCATAAATATATTCATGCATATCTCTTTCATTTATATTGAAGTGCCCCCAAATTAACTGTAAACGCAGTTTATCTTTACTTTCAAAATATCCATTAGGAGGAGGAGGTTCGCCAGGATTTTTGTATGTTAACGGCGGCCCTGCATAAAATGATTTGGGGTTTGATGCACTCATATAAGCAGAAATCTCATCATTTTCAGTGTATTGAATCAGCAACGCACTTCCTGGACCAAGAGATATCTTGCCTGAATAATAAATAGTATCTATTCGTATTGGTATATTATGTGTATCGATACTTGCATAATATACTCTTTCCGTCATAAAGTCCCAATCTCCTATATATCTATCTCTATGATATTTATCACAACCGGTAAAAAAGAATAGAACTATTCCGGTGGCTACAACTAAGGTTATCATTATTTTTTTCATAACAAAAATTTTAAATTAAACATGGCAAAAGTAATAAAATTATTTCGTTAAAATCATCCGTTTGGTGTCAATTATTTCATTATCCACCACCAAGGTATAGAGATACATACCGGCGGAGAGTTCCGAGCCTAAAAGGGTAATGGTATTGAAACCGGTTTGTGTAAGAGGATATGCTTTTAATTCCGCACCTTCCATGTTGTAAATATAAATAACCGCCTGTTGGGTGTTTACAGGTAAACTACAGGTAATTTCGGTGTTGGAAGAAAAGGGATTGGGGGTGTTTTGGTATAGAATGGCTTTCTCCTGTACAGGTTGCGTATGTTTTACGCCATTCGGCATCTGTATGCTTCCATTTTTGGATTTGTTGCAACAATTGGCCACCATATCTTGCAGTTCTACCATGGTTTTTTGTAAGGTTTTTAATTCTATGATATCTTTCTCCTGCGCAACAACCGTATTTTGCAATATTTCAATTTTGGTTTGCTGCTGCTCTATTAATGCTTGTTGCTCATTAAACCCCTTAATGAGAATAGCAATAAAAGCGTTGTAATTTACAAACATCTCTTCGTTACAGGTATCCACCAAACTGGGCAAAATCTCCTTCACTTCCTGGGCCAATACCCCGTACTCTTTTTTTCTTAAATCAATATAATTTGTTTCTACGCCATCAAAAGTCGAGGTTACATAAATAGAGTCAGATTTAAAATAATAAGAATAGGTTTTAATCTGTTTCAAAATAGAGGTTGCGTTTCCCAATGGCGTAATTTCTGTTTTTAAAGTACTGTCGGAAGATAATATAGACTGTTTAAATCTCACTTTATTATATCCTTCCTGCGGATGAAAGAAATTAATCCATGGGTCATTTACGCAATTATGCGCTCCAAAGTAAGATTTCCCGTCCGTTTTGCCACTTGCATGAAATGCAAACTCTGATCCGTTATAGGCAATGGTAAGTTTTCCGTTTGAGGGGTAATTAGCTCCAATACCCACGTTGCCATTCATGGCAACTTTTATTTGAGCCATAATAGTGGTTGTTGTTAACAGCACCACTAAAATTATTACGATTTTTTTCATGATACAAATGTATTTTACGTCTGCTCCTTTTGCAGACAAATGTGAATAGGTTTTATTTTTTAAGTTCATTAATTTGGTTTTGCATATCTTTAATTTTCCGGTTTTGATCTAAAATGTAGAGCGTCAGTTCCTCCACTTTTTGTATCAAAATGGCGTTCATTTCGCCGAGATTTATGCCGCGGGCTTCCACTTCGGCAGCAGAGGGAACGTTGGGGAGATGATTGTTATCGGTAATGAATTGTTCTACTTCGCTCAATGCAGGAAGTTTATAATCTTTAGAAAACACATAATCGGGCCATCCGGTTAAGGCTACTTCAATCTCTTTGGCTTTCAGTTTTCCGGTATTGGTTATATGCAGTTTAATGTTGTTTTTTACCTGTACATCGGTAAGGGTTTGCGTTCCTGCGCCGGTTACGGGAAGAGAGGCAAAGTAGAGATCTCCCCAAATACTGCTCCAAATTACGCCGCCGCCG